>Ga0208898_1001665_pt1 | contig 14368 bp, 17 predicted proteins | sample VirMetDEL_Mar_4_FD_184513 | JGI IMG/M metagenome (GOLD analysis project Ga0208898, IMG submission 184513) | Aqueous microbial communities from the Delaware River and Bay under freshwater to marine salinity gradient to study organic matter... | ecosystem: Environmental > Aquatic > Marine >...
GAGTTGACCACGCTTAACTGAGGCACTATTACCACCAGCATTACGACGCATAACAACCTTCATGAGACTCACAAGACGCTTGGTGAATTGACCAGCGGCAGCGTCAGCATCATAAACAAGAATGTTACGGTCTACACCAGCAGCAAGAATTGTGTGCCAAGCATCATCGTTCATCTTCTTGACAAAGCCAGCCTCAAGGACTTGAGTCGCACGGGCAACAACGTCCCAACGAGCTTCACGAGCATAACGAAGAAGCCAGTCAATTGAGTTAGCAACAGTGTAGGTTGGAACCTGTACATAGTCGCCCTCAACTGTTCTTTCTGGTACACGACCATGAGCAGGAGCAACGTAAGCTACGAAGTCTGCTTCTTCACCTGGAGAGATCAAGTCAAGTGGGAACTCTGTTGAGCTACCGGCTGGCATGGCGATTCTCTCATAGATATTGCTGGCAATATCGCCAACCATGATACCCTCACGTAAGGGCAGTTCAATTGCTTTAGCAAGTTCAGCCATTGCAAGACCTGCTTCGTCGCGGTTTTCACTGGCTGTACGCTGTAGAAGCTGAATAAATTCAGCATCTGGTTTAGTTAAAAATGACATATTTGTATTCTCCTATTCTTTAAACTTATGGAAGGTTAACAGAAACTTTAGCGTAACCATCAGCGTCCTTTGTTGAAAGGAAGCGACCAACAGCTGGAGCACCAGTTGCCTGTGTGCCTGAAATTAGGCCACTAGCACCAAGATATGCAACATCACCAGCAGAGGGTGAGCCACTGATTTGATCAGTAACAATAAAACCCTTTGTTAGAATGGTAACTTTACCACCCTGCTGAACTTCGTCTTTGTGCCAGTTAAGGTGCTGACGAGTTTGGTCAATGTTGACAACATCATTTAGGAGAACACCAAGTGGAGCCTTACCTGAAGGATCAGCAGCCACTGTTGCAAGAGCGGAGGCACTGTCCATAGCGGCACCAGAACCTTGTGTGCTTACAGCAACAATGACGCCTCTGCTTGCAGTTTCATTCATGAAGTATGTTACTTCAGTATCTAATTCGTTACGATCACCTTTAAGAGCCATATTAATACTCCTATTTACTTAGTTAAGTTTTTAGTTGATTTTAAAACAGATTGACGCAACCAAGAAGCCGCAGAAGCAATTGCTAGATTTTGGTTTTCTTGATCTGACTGTGGATTAGCCAAAGTAGCTTCAGCTACTTCATCTACATCATCTAACTCAGAAGCATCAGCTTCATCGTCATCATCTTCTGCATCCTCTGATCCAAAATCAACAGGAGCAGGTTCCGGCTGTGATGCCGGTTCCGGTTTTGGTTCCGGTTTTGGTGCTGGTGTTTTATCAGCTAAAAGAGCAACGACTGATTGGAACATTTCATCACTGGCTTCAGCGAAATCTTCCACTAGTTTAGTTGCTGTTTCTTCATTAGCACCGGCCTCAACGAGAGATGCCATACGCTTCATGCCCTTCATTTCTTTCATCATAGCAGCGTATTGCTCTTTCATTTTTTTGAGTTCTTCTTCTTTTTCATCCATCCCCTTTTTAAAGGCTTCAGCTTCTTTCATCATCTTTTCCTTGTCGCCATTCATACCGGCAATAGAATCTTCCAATTCTTGTACCTTGGCTTCAAGAGATGCAATAAGCTGATCCTTTTCAGCGAGAGCGGATTCGTTAGCGGAAGTAATTTCTGCCAACTTATCAGCGTTTTGAGTTTCGATTGCAGATTTTTCAGTCTCAAATTCAGCCTTAACTGACTCTAATTCAGCCTGTAAATCTTCAATCTGCTTGGTATTATCACTCATGTTATGATTCTCCATAGCAGTTAAAAAGTTATTAAACGTTATAGTATTAGCCTTACTATTAAAAGGATCGACTTCTTTGCTAAGAATTATACTCCTTGGATTGGCTGGTTTTGATACTAAACCTTTTCCAGAGAAATAAAAGCCTTTTAAAAGTCTTCCTATCTTGTAACCATTATATTCTCCAGTGCCGCCGTAGGCTCTGAGATGTTTTGTTAAGAAAGAAGATTCTTCTGTTCTAGACAAAACTTTTTGTGATTGGTCTGGACCAACAATTGCGTAATCAAAATTACTAAAAATACATTCCATTGAAACAGACCATTTGCCTTCATCTATTTCTTGAGTAAGCTCTTCAATTCTCTTTCTCATACCTGGATCTGACCAGGTTTTATAAATGACAGCACTGGTTATAATGTCAATTTTTTCTGGTAATTCTGTCTCAGACGATGCTTTTTGAACTCTATTACCGTTATGATCTACAATCATTGAGCCAGTAATATGACCAATGATATCTGTATCATCATGCATGTAATTGAATTGTTTATTTACTGGTGTATTTCTTGCTTCCCATAATTGATCAACAGGAAATACATCGTCGTTTTTATTCCATCCGGCTGAAACTAAAATTGAATTAAGATAATAAAGATCTTTTTGCTTTTCCTGTTCTTCGCCTAAAAATGCAAAAGAACGCTTTATTTCTTCTTCGTTTGGATTAAATTTTCTCTGCTGTAATATATCGCAACTAAAAGCAATAGAGTTGTTATTCTCTACTGCATGTGCAATACCATCAGATATTTCATATTTATATGTTTGCATAAGAAGGCCTTTCTAATTTTAAATACGCCAAAAAATTTTATTTAAGTTATTTTTCTTCTGCAAAATCAAAAGAATAAACCAGATTATATATTTGACGCAATTCATCTACCGTTGGCATTCTATTGTTATTGTCTATAAACTCGGCTTTTATTTGTTCTTTTAGACGTTGTTGACGGGCTGTTAATCTTGGATTTTTTTCCATGATTGATGCCACTTTTTCTTGAGTAATCTCTTCGCGTGGTTTTAAATTACAAAGAACTTTAAACTTGATATCTTCCAAATCCATAAGCTCGACTTTTGTTAATTCTCTGAGATTTTTTTTCTGGTAAAAGTTAAGTAGTGCTGGATTAATAATATTGGCTATTGACTTTTGTGCCTCATTACTCCATACTAACAATGTGGCTTGTCCTGGTTTGCTTCTTGGCTTCACTTCCTTTTGTTTCCTTGGCTTAGTATCATTTGAAAATTGAGGTCTACCATTTTCATTTGCGGGCTTTTTTTCCTGCTGATTATTTGGTTGAACCTCTTGTGTTTCTACCGGTCTTGGCTTTAATACAGTTACGTCGTCAATACCAATCTCCCCTTTTTGTAGGGCAATCTTTCTATACTCAGAATCAACATTTGCATTATGATATGGATCTGCTTTTGGAGGCATTTGTCTTTTATTTCTCTTTCTACCTTCAGTCTTAATCCGTGAATCTTCGATATCATGAAGTTCACCAAACCTATCTCTCAATGTTTCCACAGATATAATATTTCTATCTGCGAGCTGAATTAACAAATTCTTTTCTGCGGCTTCATCTGATAATATCATATGCTCAAAATGCATTGTGGCTGGAGATTTAAATCCCATAGCCTTTTGAATATGTTCTATTTCTGCTTCCCAGAACTTTCGAAGCAGATCTCTTCCATACTCTAGTCTTTCTATTAATGTCTTTAAAGATATGAAGTTATTAGTAAATCCTCCAGACTGCCCAGCCAATCCAGTAAGTGTTGGAGGAATACCCAATCCTGCGTAAATACTATTAAGTACCGGCTGATATTTCTCTGAACCCAAAAACTTATATATCTGAGTGTTGCTTTCCTTGAAGTCTATTTCTGGACCCCAAACTAAATCCATAGTTCCACCGCCTACATTGCTAGCTAAAATATTTCTTAATTTATCAATAGCACCCCTGTTTGGTAAAATTTTATGTTCAAGATTTCCCAACCTCCAAAGTCTGATATTGGAAATAGCACCATCCAAGGCAGACATGTCTGCAAGCTTCATTTTCTCAAGCATCATAATATCGTCAATGATTGCATTAACCATTGGATTAGCCCATAATTCCCAATCATCTTTTTTGTAGTAAAAAACGTTTATTGCATCCGCATCAAAAGTGATATAATTTTTTTGATCTTTAATTGCTTGTTTTAATGGGTTTGGCAGCTTATCAACATATTTGCCATTTTTTTCAAAAGACTTTCTAACTGAATTGGTTATCTTCATCTTATAAACCTTCTCGCCGCTAAAAGCACCGGCGTATCCACCCTCTACCTCTATCTGTAAAGGATTAAGAAGGTCATATCTTAATGGAATTATTCTCTTAATTGTGTTTTGTTCTTTATACTGAACTAACTCTTCTTGTCCCTTAGTCATATTACGCTGTTGCTTTTTGTTTATTTTGCCATATCTTTTATGCACGACAACATTGCCACAGCGATATAACATATTTAAAAATCTCTCTGATCTTTCATCGCCATTAATCTTGTTCCACCATTTGCGGTAAAACTTTTCCACTTGCTTGTTTGGATGGTTTAAAGTAATGCCTTGAGAAGCAAAGTCGCCCATAAGATCTATAACATTTTTAACTATGCCAACCCTGTCATATGCTTTCATGCACATGGACATGGCCTGCTTGAAGTTATTGGCCGGTTCTTCAAAGGGGCGAAAACGATAATAATCGTCTTTTAGAAAGTCAGTTCGTACTGAAATATTAGGTTCAATATCAATATAAGATCTGCGACTTGCACTAGAACTCATAACGCCATCGTAGCTATCTACGTTACCAGATGTTTTATCAAACGCCGCCTGTTGATCTTCTGCGGAAGTCCAATAAATATAAGGCGTTTTTACTTCTTTATTGGTTTTGTTTTCTGGACTCATATTAATCCTCTAGCAATCTGTATAGAATAGAATAACGATCTGACTAATCTATTATACTCCAGACAGATAAAAAACTAATACAAATTATTCATATGTACGGTAAACCAGTTTGGTCCGGTAAAGGTTGCTTTTGCTTTACTGTCACTGTTATCATATTTAGCAAATCCACCATATGCATTGTATGTCAGTTGTTTCTCATTAAAATTTATATTTCTTGCTGCCATATTTGCCATTAGTAAAGACGAGTAACGGTCTTTTCTCATCCTTTTCTTTTTACCGACTCCCGCTTTCACCTCTGGAGTATCCCATCGCATACGCCCATTTACGCTTTCAGTAACCTCAATCAATGATAACTCATTTTTTAATTCTTCTATTTCCATTACACAGTCTTCTAGCGTATCATATATACGATTATTTACTTTGTCCTCTTCTATAGACAGCCCAATAGTCACTGGATCAAATCTAGGAAATAACAAGATCTTGTCTTCTAGATCTTTTCTAAGTCCATGGTTAGCATCAGAATACCAATCATATTTAGCAAACTGACACATCTCTAAAATGTGCAGGCCTTGTTCATCATCAGAAGGTTGTGGTTTATTCTCGTCAATGATGGGCCAAATTGCTATCTCGCCATCCTTTATTTGATTAACGTCATGAAGTGCTTCAGCGACAGAATATCCACCGCCTTGAGCGTCCATTGCTATGTGAACTATGGGAAATAAATTCATAAGCTCCCTAATTTTCCTAGCACAATAGCTATAAAAATTGTTTTCCTTAGTAAGTCCCTTTTTAACTCTTTCAGTATGCGCCTTTCTTGTTGTAGTCCAGCAATGAACTACTCTTCTATGATCTGCATGAATCTCTAAAATGATAATACTAAAATTATCAACTTCAGAGGCCGGGTCAATAGCCATAATATATTTGTCATTCTTACGTCCTTTTAATAGAGGATCAAAATACACTTCCCCACTTTGTATTTTTATTGGCTTGATATCAGTTCCAACGCAAGACTCTATCAAGCTTCTCTTAAAGAAGCCTTGGCTGTCTTTTGTAAAGACTGCACCAAATTCCATCAAATAGATACCATTATGTATAGTGGCTTTTGATCTAGCAATTTGACCTTCATCCATAAATCCTCTAGGAACTAAATCAACTGGTATTCTTATGATAGAATAGTCATCCCATCTAAAAGATATCGGCACATCTTCTCCATTAAAAACATTGTTAGATATAGACTTAATATCCCCTCTTGTTTCAATAATAGTTTTCCATCTCTTCCAATATTCTGCAAAGTGATTAAAATCATAGTAGGCAGTACCAGACAATATGATTTGATTGGTTTTAGATTGATCTATTTCTTTTTTCTTGTTGTAAAGTATAGAGGTGTCAATACCCATTTCCTTTGCTTTGTCTTCCATCGCTAGTCTTTTTACATTTTCAACAGGAGACGCTGATACCGCTGCGAAACCTGCAATAACGTTCTCAAAAATCTCTCGGGACATACTCGCAAACTCGTCGGCAATAATATCGTTTGCTCGCTGTCCTCGGATTTTCTGACCATCACCGATGGGCAAGGCAGAAATCGTGCTACCATTAATAGTCATTCTACACATATCAACATCGCGTCTAGGGCCGCTATTGCTGTCACAAATATCCCTCAATATTGGAGAGTTTTTCCATATATTCTCCATATAATCATGCAAATACTTTGACTGTCTGAATGCGGCACCAACGACGACTATCTTTCGATTAGGAATCAATACAGCTCTTAATATGCAATATAACGATAATAAGAATGTTTTTCCCAGACCTCTGCTTCCAACAAGCATCGGAAATTTTCTATTCCACATCTCATTTAGAATCAGTGCCTGCATAGGCAGCAGTTCTATATTTAAAACGTGCTTGCAAATGAAGCTAAAATAATCTGGATTTATAAATAGGCACGTTAATCTTTTATAAAACTCTTCTGGATCATCAGTTTTTAGACGAGAAAGGGGGTTAATAACATATCTATCGTCGATTTTAAGATTAAGCCAAGCATTATTTAGCTCTCTTATTGTCTCTTCTTTACTCATATAACCTCATCCATAAATCCATAATAGACTGCTTCTTCTGATGTCATCCACCAATCTGTGAGCTTTTCTATTTTGTTTTTAATAAAGTTGAAGGTCTTCTTATGGTCCATTCCCTTGCTCTTGAAATATGGGCCGTTTATGCATCGTGAGGCATATATGTTAATCATTACATCATTTTGCTTTTCAGTGAATTTAAGTCCGCTTGCTACTTGTCGGAAATCACCACTATCCTCATATGTTCCATAATGAACCATAAAGTCACAATGCTTATTGATAAGTCTTTTGTTTGCCGACTGCGGTATAATAGAACTCATTGATCTGGCATGGGCGTAAGAAATAAACATTGTTTTAGATTTGGAGTACTTTATCGCATCATATATAGCCATGCCATAATTCCAACAACCACCGTAACTTATCATCTTTAGTGTTATTGGCTTATTGGATATACTGTCTAGATAATCAAGATTCTTCAGAAAATTAACAGCCATTTTGAAATCAACGCCAGACTCCTCTGTCTCTAGTGCAGAGTGAATATATAGTATGCGATGTTCAATATCAATAGAGTGATTATGTATATATTCTAAAGAATCAGATAATTTCCGATTCCCAGTGTTTGAGGGTGTCATATGTAAACCTCTCCGCTTCTTCTTTATCGTTGCAGAAAATTACTTCTATGTTATTATAGTCTTGTTCTATTTGACTAATAAGTTTACGCAAATAGTTGCCATTCATTCTTACTCTAGCGAGTTTAGCCTGAGACATTCCAGAATTTTTGGGAAACTCATACACACTGGACTCTGGAAATTCACATACTATATATGCTTTTCTAAGATCTTGCATTCTGTCAAATTCGCGGTAAAATCTAGCCTTCGCTTCTTTTTTTCCAAGATTATTAGCTATTTCAGTTGCAGTCGCCTTGCGTTCAATAACTACAAAATTTTCTAATAATTCTGTAGTATAGTCACCACAGTCCAGCTTCCTTGACTCAATTTCAACATCATCATTGAATGGAAAGTCCCAACCGTTTTTTTCTCTAGTATCACGAATTATTCGCATTGCTCCTGACAATCCCCATAAATAAAGGTTCGTATATATGCTCTTGATTTCTTATGGAATCATGGCAAAGCTTGCATAATGTAATCAAATTATCTGGCTCAAATCGCAAATGTGCAGCAATACTCCATGGTCTTATATGATGAACATGTAATCTTGTAGTATTACTACACCCCGGCATTTGACAACAATGGCCATCCCTTCTCAAAGTTCTGGTTCTTAATTTTTTATAAACAGGACTTTCGTAATCTCTTTTCATATCTCTATTAATTGAACAACTCTAAATTCGTTTTTCAATTCCTTTAACATGGTTTTAATTTCGTGCTTAGAGTTTTGTTCTAATATCTTGTCGCAAAACATGCGATATGCTAAATAACACGCATCATCTGGATTATCTGCCTCTATATCTAAAATTACAGAAAACTTTTTAAATATGCCAAGATCTAGTTTTAACTTTTCAATTTTTGGTAAAGCCTTAGCCATATCTATAATAACTCTATAATTCATTAAGTTGCTTCTATATCGTGTTTAACCATCATGTGAACAAGATCTTTAAAGTTTGTTTCTGGATGCCAGCCAAGTTTTCCTATCGCTTTAGAGTTTCTACCCTGTAAATAATCAAATTCTACTGGCCTATAAAACTCTGGATCTTGAACTATAAAATCCTGCCAATTTTTTATTCCTATAAAATAGAAAGCTTCTGATAGAAACTCTCTAATGGTGTGAGATTCGCCAGTACAAATAACATAGTCCTCACCATCCTTTTGCTGTAGCATAAGCCACATAGCTTTTACATAGTCTCCAGCATACCCCCAATCTCTATATACTTCTAAATTACCAAGACGAAGTTTTGGAAAATCAGCATCTCTATCAGATCTAACAAATCCCCCAATCCATTTTGTTATCTTTCTAGTAACAAACTGTTCGCCTCTTCTTGGTCCCTCATGATTAAATAGTATACCTGCACTGGCATGTAATCCATATGCTTCACGATATATTCTAACAGCTTCGTGTGCGGCGGCTTTTGCAATAGCGTAGGGATTTTGCGGCATAAACTTGGTTGTTTCTTTTTGGTGTTTTCCATGTCCATCTGAGTCGTAACTGTTGCCAAACATTTCACTACTGCTAGCTTGATAGAACTTCATACTTTTGGTTAGATCTAAATCAACAATAATCTGCAATAAATTAAAACATCCCATGCATGTTGCATCCCATGTTACTTCTGGCTGCTTAAATGAAGTGCCAACATGCGACTGTGCCGCCAAGTTATAAAGCTCACAAGCATTGTTATGGTTCTTAATGATATGTAACATACTGGAATAATCAGTAATATCACCCTCTACCAGTTTAAGGTTAGGATGGTTTAATAAATGCTTGATTCTGTATATATTATCTGTGGATGTTCTTCTTGATACACCTATGACCTTATAATTTTTCTCTAAAAGAAGATCAGCAAGGTGTGATCCATCCTGTCCTGTAATGCCGGTAATGATTGCCTTCTTACAATTACAGTTACAATTTCCTTTACACGCCATATATTCCTCACTTAACTGTATCTGGTGTTAAAAATGGTTGATCTACAGTACCGTCCGCATAAGTATGATAGTCGGCTAATCTTTCCTTTTCATTTTCCATAGCCAATCTCATCTTCTCTAGTGCTTTGCCTTCTTGTTCATAGAACTCAGGATCTCTTAATATCTTGTTCACTAAAGATGCAAGTGTCTGCTTATTATTTTCCAGTTTTTGAATTCGCTGCTCTCTGGTAGCCTTTAAGTCTTTATACATGGAGGCTTTTTTAGTCTGCAAATCTTTAAATTCCCGAGACAGAGATTCTTTTGCCGCCCTCAAGCTAGCAATCTGTCTTTCTAGGTTAAAAATCATTTCCTTGTCTTGCTGGTCAGAATCCCGTCTTTTTTCCAAATTAATTTCCTGCTCTAAATACTTAATCATTATCATAGACTCTTGTTGCTCTCGCAAGGCACGATTCATCAATACTTCTAGCTTTATAGTGTCAACTATTTGTAATTCCTCTGTAGCTAACACATCTTTACGAAACTGGGCAATAATTTGTTTCCAATGATATAAGAACAGTTCAAGCTCTTCATCAGAGAATTGCTGTTTTAATTCCTTCCAATATGGCCGGGATTTTATATCATATTCAGCTTGAACTGTTAAAGACTCATGTCTATTGTATGACTTACCTATCTTTTTAAGATATTTCTCTACCGGCTCAAGGGAGCGGTTTAAATTTTCCGCTATTTTTTCGGGGCTTAATTTATCGGCGTGGGCCTCAATATATTCCCAATCAGATTTAGCAAGTCTACCAGTTCTCACCTAATATCTCCTTTACCTTGTCAAATAGTGCCTGTTTTTTACTTGATTGAATAGAAACGCCATTGGCAAGCCGGTAAAAATTATTCCTCATTGATGGTGGCAATTCCTGCATAAGAATTTCAATAGCTTCATCTGTTGACATGCGGTCTATAATATCATCATCACAAACCGTGTAAGTTCCGTCACTGCTTTTTAAATCCATGAGGTTCTTTTTATTTTGATTTAACTTCTCGTGTTTTGGAGAGTCGATATTGCTACGAGAGTACTTGTCTCTGATGAGAGTTTTAAGACGGTTAGATAAATGTTTGGATATAAAATTTTCAAATGGCCGATAATTATCATATTTTGATAAAGCCTCAAGGCATATAATATATGACTCTTGTTTTATATCGTCTACATCGTAATATCCGAATGTATACTTAGGAGCGATCCTGTCGATCACCTTGATTATAGTTTGTAGTTGTTCTGTCGTTGGCTGCATTTTTAATAATATCTAGGCCGCTGGCCGCAGGAGGATCTGGTATGAGTAAATCTGCTTTGGCTGACTTGTCAGCTTCAATTGATGCTGTAATTTTCACGTTCTCTGTGCTCACGATTCGGGTAAAATAAGAAGGCATATTCATTACATATTAATGTATTATACCCCAAAGAAAGGAAAAAGATGCTAGAAATTAAGTTAAATGGTATAAACGGGGCGGGAAAATACGCAATTGTGAGTCCTGAAGACTACCCGATGGTAGCTAGACATAGCTGGTATTACCGCGAAGGCTATGCTTTGGCTAAGATAGACTCCAAAGAGATACGGATGCACCGCTATATTATGGATGTGCATGACCCCGATTTAATTGTGGATCATAAGGATCGTAATAGGTTAAATAATACCCGCGAAAACCTAAGAGTCTTTAATTACATCCAAAATGCGAATAATAGGAGCGATAACGTTTTTATTGAGTGCTTTGGTGAATCAAAGACAATAGCAGATTGGTGCCGCGATTCTAGGTGTTTAGTAGGCTATGATGTGTTGCGGGGCAGAATCTATAAGGGAGTGGAACCTTGGGCGGCTATTTTAGCTCCTCATAGCTGAAATGATATTTACCAACTAGTATACCATTTTGTTTTATTTTGTTTAGATCGGCATATGGAAAGATATCTTTTGCTATTTGTTTTTCTTTACAGCGTTTACATTTGGGATGATGGACTATTGCGTTTTTTGCGGTATACCGTATAAGACCACATTGTATACATTCCCATTTATGAGTGCGGTCAGTAACCCAGTTTTCTAAACATTTCCATCCATTGATAGTTTTGTCTGTCAGTATTTCCCTTTTAGGACCGCGACTTCGCATGGACTCTTTACGTTTCTTCTTCAGCATCATATATTTTTGCTCAGTAATTTCGGGGTATCTTTCCTTCAATCTTAATATCTTTTGGTAATAGTAACATCTGTCTGCTCCATAGTCAGTTTCCTCTGAAATTTTGTGTATATCGCCATAGTGTTTCATCCATAGCTTTTCAAATTCTTTTTCAACTTTCCGTCTCTCCTCTTTGTATTCTATAGATTCATATCTATCTTTTGAATTGTCTGAATATGATCCATTTTCAAGATGGTCTGGATTTACGCATTGTTTATTGTTACATGTATGTCTAACAAGATCGGGTATCGTTTTTGTTTTCATATAAAAAGAAACCCGATGTGGTGGTAAATATTTTTTTACACCATCAATAGCAACAGACATCGCTCTACCATAACCTCTCTTCTCAGTATTCCACATCCAACATTCATCAACAATTGTGTATTTTCCATCAAATCTTTTTGCCGCCTTTTCATAAAATTCAATCATATCATCTGGTAATGACCATTTATTAACTAAACATCCGTTACAATATTGATTTATCAATGCATTCTCTAAAGAAATTAATTCTGATTCGGCACATTCTTTAAAAAGGAAAGGCCTTATGATAGACCCGTTATTAAACAGTTCTTGCATAGTTTGATTACGGTGACTATTGTTTTTTAAATCTGCTATGTGTGACCGGATTCTAACGTTGATATTTACACTGCTGCCTATGTACCATTTAGCTCTTGCACCTGTTTCAAAAAAACCTATAGCATAAACTCCGCATATATTTTCTTTATTTTCAGTGTTAATCACTCGCTCCATTATTGAAGCTGTTAAATCCGGCTTTAGCTTCATGCGTTTTAATTGCGAGTAGCTCCAGCCTGTTTCATCTTGAACTTCTTGAAAAGTCATTCCAGATTCAAACATCTTGTTGATTTTTTTGATATCTTTGCGAGAGTAAGTATCTTTTTTGGCCCTTTTGGTTTTATCTTTTGAACCTTTTGGTCGTGACATTGTTAAATCTCCTTGTTACGAATTAAGATTATGATACATTATAGTCGCATAGGGTGTTTTTTGTATCTAAATTTTTTAAGTTATTTTGAGTGTTTTGATCGCAAGTAAATGCCCCCCCGCAACGGTTTCCCCCCAGATCAGGGGGGTACTGAACAAAAAACCACCACCCTCCTGCAATCGTGTTGCGATTCTCATTCGCCAGAGTGTCCAGTGAGAAAATCAGAAAATCCGAAGTGACGTAAGTCTAGTGTTTCCAACCACTTACGACACAAAAAGGAAAATCTCAAGAATACCTCTGGACTTTGCCGATCTACTCTCTAGAATGGTAGTGTCGGGAGCGAAAGACGCTCCCCAGTTCCCTTAATCTATCGCAACCAACCACAGGGAATCTAAGAATGAAACCTATCGACTATGATCTTCTGACCGTTGACCAGTTTAAGGCCGCCATCGCGGAACTGAACAGAGAAGCCGAGAGTATCCCCCTGCCAGAGGGGGAGGAGTTCTTTGAAGCCTTGGAGGACTTTCGCGGACCCGAGCCGCAAGCATTAGACTATACGCCCAAGCAAGATGCTGAATATGCTGCGTGGAAGGCCAAACGACGGGCCAAGGCCAAGGTTGAAACATTAGAGGAACGCAAGGCCAAGGCCAAGGCCAAGGTGATGGCATTCTACACTGACGAGGCCATTGCCAACGAACTATCCCCGTTTGACGATTGAACACTATTCCCTCCCCCGAAAGGGGGAGGGTTACTATAACCTACGACAATAGAATGTTATATGCGGTTTGGCTGTTACTGTTGATTTTAGTATCATTTGGTACACTTGGAGAAGATTAGACTATGCCATACATGAATGAATACTTTGTTGCCGTACAGAATGTTTAATGTATAACCCTATTGGGGGTATACAAAAATAGTATAATAACCGCGACGGAGCGGCCTTAAAAGGCCGCTCGTGTGTATGTCAACCCCCCCCAACGAGGGACCACTGTACACTTGTACACTACTGTACATAGCAAATAGCGTGCCAAAAAAATCTTTTTTTTTCTGGATTTTTCTTGTTGACATGGCCGATGATAAGTGTAGAATCAAAGCATCAAGAGGAGAACAAAAAAATGATTTCTTTCGCTCGTGAGATTCAGGTTGAAGAAACTTTTCTTTATGATATACTCTATGTGTCGGAATGCTGCGGCGAGTATATGACACGCGAACAGGTGGAGCATGGCATCTGCCCGGCATGTCAAGAACATTGCGACGTTGAGATTCAAGAGTTTTTCTTTCCCCGCTAGTATAGGAAACCTATCATGGAAATGACTGTCATTCACAATACACTCTACGCTCACGCTGACCGCTGGGAAGATCCTTCCTGCCCATCAATACCAAACCGTATTCCCTCGCACTGGGAAGTATACTTTGGTGGAGAGTATAGTTTCCTTACAGACCAAACGGCTGAAGATTTAGAAAACGACTTGTGCTATGGTCATATGCACGATATGATATTTGAAGAATGCGAGATTGATACCGGTGTGGCGATTGAACTAGACTATACTTTGGAAGATGACGTTTGTACTATCAAGATTACCAAAGCAGAGTTTGATCCAGAAAGGATATTCTAGTGCTTGCTATAGCGTGGATTGTATTCGTTTGGCTTATTATATTGAGGACTAACCTATGAACGATGGCGATATGGATGTTGTTTGTATTATGTTGTTTCTTGTTGTTACTGTTGTCTCTATCTTTTATTGTTATACTCCTATCTGTTAATATATAACCCTGATGG
>Ga0208898_1001666_pt1 | contig 14365 bp, 15 predicted proteins | sample VirMetDEL_Mar_4_FD_184513 | JGI IMG/M metagenome (GOLD analysis project Ga0208898, IMG submission 184513) | Aqueous microbial communities from the Delaware River and Bay under freshwater to marine salinity gradient to study organic matter... | ecosystem: Environmental > Aquatic > Marine >...
CGCCAATTGGTAGCACTGAACAAAGAACTCGTACTGATTTGCGGTTATGGCCAACTGGTCATCGTCCAACCACTGGCCAATTGCAATTCGGATGGCGTGGCGGTCAATTGTCACCGCGCCAATCTTGTCCGGGTACCTGATGTTAAGGTAGAAGCTTTGAATCTTCGACCCCGAAAGGATATCCAAAATAGCCTCGTCGCTTCCGTCACTGGCCAAAATTGCCTCCGCCTTGCGGACAAAGGCGCCCATATGACCAACCCGCTGGCCGAGGACGCAATCTAAGGCCAGTTTTTTGTTCTCTGACCACCGCTTCATAGGGCTGAGAGCGGCAATCACACCGCAAGCTTTGCTTAAGTCCCTTGTTTTCTCGGCCAACAACTGGCCGTACTCAAATGCCTCGCGGTACCAATCGTGCCGCTCATCCAAACTGGTGGCATCCCACACTTTCAGAATGTTATTTTTGATTACGGTACGAGAGTAATCTCGACCCCTGAATTTCATTCTTTTCATAGCTTCTCAATTGTTTTCATGAACGAATTCGATAGTCTTAGGTTATTAGCCTTTGCCAACTCATTTACCCAGAGTAGGGCCTCCCTTTTGCCCCTAGGGCACTCAGGAAATACCTTTCTGAATTGGGTGAACGGGCTTCCACCGCGGTTAACCAATCCTGTGTTGAAATTCAAGGCCATCTCTGAGGTGATTGCAAACCACCATAGGCCGTTAACTTGTGTCGTTTTCATAGCTTGTTAGAACTTGTTGTTAGAACTTAATTTCGCTTGCCTTGCGCTCGCTTGTGACCTCCCAGGTGCGTGCCCGTCGGGATGAGGCCTCCGCGAAATCATTGCTGAGCGGATTGCGACGGACCGACTTATAACTTTTGGCGCCGTAGCTTTTCTGGCTGGGTGCCGTATGGGGACATCCGTCGAGGGTCATAAACCGCACGGGCCGCCCGGTGGTCGCGTCAATTACGCGTCGCTCAGTGTACCCCTTGCGTCCCACCTTGCGAGCGGGTGCCGTTGGTAATGACTGGCCCTTGGCCCTCGCCCACGCGGCGCGCCACGCTTGTGACTGACCTAGGCCTAGTCGGGTGAACTTGTGTGCATCTAGTGCAATTTGTCGCTTGTTATACTTACGTGCCATAACTGCTTTAATTGAATTACACTGCAAACATATGGCGCGTTATTCACATGTGCAAGTTTATTTGTAATAAATTTCATGACCTATTCTAGAAAGTACTGATAATCAGCAAGTTAAGCATGTAATTTAGAGCCATTCTAAATAAGAGGCCTATTATATATATGAACCGCGCATGCACGTATAAGCAATCTCGAGCAGAAATCCAAGGAAAGAATGTAATTTAGAATCAGTCTAAATAAGCCTATCGGGGGCGGACTGCAATTCGCTAGCCGTGGGGACTGCTTCCGCGGAATTATTTGTAGTAGTAGTAGGTGCCGCGGTAACAATCAAAAAGGTAAAAGTTTACACGGAAACAATTAACGCGGAACCCCCCGGGGGCGCGAGGAATCAAATCGGGGGAGGGGGTGTGAGCTTTTGGATGTGACGTATTATTCGCGGGGGACTTACCACACGCGCTTATTTACGCCACACGCGCTTATTTACGCCACGCGGGGTAGTCTTAAAATGATTTTTTCTTGGATGTTTTTGTGGTGATTTTGCAAGTGTTTCATTTTGGTACACATGTGTTTCATTTTGGAACACTTAAAAGTCTATTTTTTCTTTGATGGGTTTTTCGGGGATTAATATTTTCTTTTTGGGAGTTATTCTCAAAATGAGAATTGGCGGAGAAAAATAAAGAAGATGGATTTCCATGAGCGATTTTTTATGTAGAAGATATTAGATATGCTTTTCTTTGCTCTCTCGCTAATTGTTTTTATTCTGCTGACGGATTAGTACGCTGATGACTTTTCCCGAGTGAGGAGCTTTTCTGGTTGCAAGGCCCAAAAAGGAGTCTTTAATACTTGACACCAATTTGGGACTTTTCCGTCGTTTCGGATGCTATCTTATAGCGTTAGCGGAGCATGACCTAAGGAGTCTTAGAGTCGGTCACGTTCTCTTATCTTCTGTTTTTCTCGTGCCGCAAACCACACCGTCACGGATACAAGTAATCAACTCTCCGTGGGGCAAGCCTGTTTCTCACAGGTCAACAATCACAACTTATCGAAGGGGGGAGCGACACATGAGGGGGACTATTCGCTCGACGGGACACCTTCACCTCTTTTTCCCGGGTCTGTGTTTTTGAGTGCTTCTACGGGGCCACACTGTGTCACTATGTAGATGACAAATGTAAGAATTTTTTTTTACTCTACGCATCTTGGTTGATTAAAAAGTTTGTTGTATATTTGTAGCTCGACGGGACACCGAAAGAGGGGCTTGTGGATTCTTCTGCATCCCCTCTTTCACTTTTTTGTATCTTTGTACTGATGTCCCAAATCAGTAAAAAATATTCAGACTACTTAAAGTCTCGTTCTTGGAAAGAGAAGCGCAGAGAGGTTCTTGTGCGAGATTGTTTCAAGTGTGTTGATTGTGGAGCTAAGAGCAGCTTAGACGTTCACCATCTGCACTACAGGAACATATTTAATGAGCGCCTAGAGGATTTAATTACCGTTTGCCGAGCCTGCCACGACAAAAGGCATGGATTAAGAACGGACTGTAATCAAGTTCATGTAGCTGTACCAAAGTCTAGTGTTAGCTTGCCTTACTGGAAAAAGCCAAAGAAAAAAGGGTACAATCTTCACGACGGAACCAAAGAAGAGCTACTTGAGAAGTTGCGTAAGGCTGAGAACACGCTGTTTAACATTCAAAAAAAATACGACCCAAAGAGAGACGCTTATTGGAAGTATAGTAAAAGGGTAGAGTCTCTTAATCGAAAAATAATGGGCATAAAAAAGTCCATTGATATAATAGGTTGATTTTCTTTATCTTTGCTTCAAAATTGAATTGGGAGAATGCTGTTTAAGAGAATCTTCAGAATGTTTCGAGAGTCCTTTCGTCCACTGACCAGCCAGAACCTTCTTTCTTCTATGGAGCGTGGCTCTATGATTTATGTTGGCCATCCAGATGAGTTGCGCGAGCTTTACGATATTGCTGTATCGATGGGATGGAAGAATGGTGTGGACTTTATGACGCACTACAAGGATATGTCATTTCAAAGGCTATGAATACACCGGAGGAGTTCAAGCACAAGTTTCCCATAACTATTGGTTGGATAATCTTTATAATGGCGGTAACGGCCATACTCATTAGCTACTATTGGAAGTTCAATTCCTCACACGAGCATCAGCAGGTCATTGAGCAGCGCATGGACAAGCGCTACGAGCGGCAGCAGGAGGTTAATACCGAGTTTGAGCGTCGCATCTCTGAGTTGGGAGGAAATCACAAAGAAAGATAGAGGTCTTACCAAGGCTTTATCATCAAAACCAATCAGGCAGCTCTTCGATACCTAGAAGAAGCTTGTAGAACATCGAGGCGTGTATTCTCGCCTTGTGTGTTGGTGAGTACAGTCTCTTTTCTTTGGTATCTCCCATGTACATGGCCCACTCCGGGGCGTCCCCGACCTTTTTCACCACCCCGAACTTGTTTTCAAGCTCTTCTATCCTTTTCCTTGTAATCTCTTCGTCGTACCCCATCATCCAGGAAACTTCCTGGGCCGTGCAGTACTCGAAACCGCACATTACCATAAGGATATCGAAGTGTCTTATCTCCTTTAGGGTAAGCTTGTCCATGATGTACTTTCTGGCCAGCGGAAGGCGGAACATGAAGTTGTACTGATTCTCTCTCTGGTAGAACTTTCCATCCTGCACCGACGACCATGCCATGTGGTACTTCTCCGGGTTCTTGCGGTAGTACCCGACGAATCTTTTGCGCGGACGCCCTACCGGGCGTTTTTTTCTTCTTGACTTCCTGCCTTTTTTCTTTGGAAGGGGGCCCATCAATTCTCCGGTCACCGGATTTCGTTTCCTCCTTGTTCTTTTGTAGCTATCCTTTTTGCCTTTCGGCCTTCCGGTAGCTTTTTTCTCTTCCTGTTCCATTTTAATTCATCTTACAGCAAAATTAAGAATTACTATCTTTGTATCCAAACAAAAACTATCACAAGACATGTCAAAGCCAGTAATAAGCAGATTAGGTAAATCTTTAGAGTCTCCTGGGGTATATCAAATGGCCTTTTCTGGCCAGTATGGTGTTTATGTGTGTTCTGACGGGAACCCATTCTATACTTCAAACTTGTCAAACACTGAAATCCAAGCCATCGCCAATGTTTCTGGTGATACCTGGAAATACACCCTTGAATCTGGAGCAGACCTTTCTGAGGTTCTGGTTGGAAACATCGCTCATTTTTCCGGGTGTACAAACTCAGCCAATAACGGAGACTTCGTTATTACGGACGTAAACGATGGCTCTGATTATATAGAGGTAACAAACGCCAACGGTGTTGCTCAGGTTGCCGCCGGCGGAACAGCAAGAACAACAGGATTCCCTAAAGGAGCATACGCCAGTGTTAAGGCTGCAGCATCTGTTGCTACGGCAGAAGTAGACAACTCTTACGGAGATTCTTTGGCTGGCTCTTATGCTGTGGACTCACTTATTCTTGGCCCCATAACAGAGCTTACCATCACAGCGCTCGATTCCGGCGTTGTGCATATTTATTTTGAGGGGCCAGTAAAATAACGCTATAGATGCCAAGAGAGGTCCAGGGCGTAAGTCTAAAGAGAAATAGAACATTCACCCCTTGGGTTGGAGTGTTCGGAGAGCAGCTTGCGGCTAGCTATCACGATGATATCAGTATCCAGTTTCCTTATGGGGTAAACACGGACTATGACGTGGTAGCTGTTGTCACTGGAGACGGAGCTGTTGCTGGCACTGGAGGCAACCTTTGCAGCGTAAGCTCCACAACAGGAACAGCATACGTAGAGTCAAAAGATTTTGTAAGGAATCGACCAGGCCACACCGCAAGGTTTTTAATGACAGCCAGCTTTAATGGAACCGGGGAAGGAGTGATTGGCGCTTTCAATGATGATTCCGGAATTTGGCTCAAGTACAGCGGAGGGACTATCACCGCCGGGTACCGCAACGGAGGTGTTGATACCATTGCCACAAAGTTCAATGGAGACCTAGGTGTAGATGGCATTAATTGGGATAACATCAACATCTTCGAGGTGACGTATGGCTACCTTGGCGTTGCACCGCCAATGATTCGTGTTCTTCCAAGGGACCAATTCCAATGGCACGTGTTGCACACCTTCTTAACGGCTGGTGTTCTCAACACAACCCACATCGGGACGCCAATTATACCTATCCGTATGGAAACCTCCGGAGATATGGAGATTCTATCAGCATCTTGGAGCGGTGGCGTTTTAGGTGATGGCTCTCAGATTGGAGCGAGGCCATTTAGCTGGAGTGGTGAGCTCACCCTTAGCGGAACAGACATTGGCACTGTCGTCACCTTTGAGAACATGAGTACCTTCAACTCAAAAAATAACGCTGTTAAGGTTAAGCTACTAAGGTATGAGTTCTTTGTTGATAAGCCGAGTAATGGTGATGGTACGGTACAATTTGACATTATTGGAAACCCATCGCTCACAGGAACACCAAGCTGGACTGAGGAAGAGACGGGAAACAGCGTGATGAGGTACGATACCGTTCAGCAGTACGATAGCGGAGGTAAGCCCATCTTGACAGAGTGGGTAGGATATTCAGGTTCTCATAACTCTGGCGCAGCAGGTGGACATGTATTTGATGCAGCGCAGATAGGTGCAGTTGGTCGTCCAGGAGAGCAGTTCGCCATCTTAGCCCAAAACGTGAACGGAAGCACAGCGGTTACCGTTAGAGTAACATTTAACTGGGAAGAGCTTTTCTAAAACCGTCAACATCCAATTCATTATCTTTGTGCTATCATAGAAAAGAAGCACAATGTCAAATTTTACTGACCAAAGGCCGCTCGCGACCTATCCCGCCATACTTTCCCTAGAGAGCAACCTCATCTCCTCATCCTTAAAGGAGGTACAGGACTCTAAAGGTAATGCCACAGCTCTATCTCTTTCTATAGATGTTGTCCGCTCTGAGGGCAAGGTCGAGGTTGGCGTTGCTGACACATCCACCACGGACACATACGCTGTAGTTCGTGACCAGACCACCGGAGAGCTTCGCCAAAGGCTGCTGGGCAACAGTGCCTTCTCTTCTACTTCTATGGTGCCTCAAAGCACAACCATTCGAATCCTTGGAACGGAAAACGAGGTTGAGGTAGACCCCTCCGGAGAGCAAGACCTTTCTACCGACAGGGTAATCACTATTGGATTGCCAGATGATGTAACCATCGGTAATGACCTTACCGTCACCAATGACATTTACTATGATAATGCCGACGTTGGAACCACAGAGCTTGATGTGCTTCTTGTTGGGCCAGGTGGTAAGATTGTAAAAAGGACACTTAACGTCTCTGCCTTCCTTGATTCGGTGTACACTGCCGGCACGGGAATCGACATCACCTCCAACGTGGTAAGCCTAAGTCATCTAGGCCTTGAGAGCCTTGTGGACCCAAACGATAACAGAATATACTACTGGGATGACACCGCTGGTGCATCCGCGTGGCTTGACATCGGTACAGGCCTGCAGATTGTTGGGGGTGTTTTAGAATCTACAGCTTCCGGCGCCGGTGAAGCCAACACTATGACCAACCTTGGCGCAGGCGAGGGTGTCTACTACCAGAAGACAGGTGTTCAGTTCGAGATGAAGAGTTTAACGGTAACCGGCCTTTCCATCTCTTCTTCCACATCTGAGATTGACATTTCTCTTACCGCCGGGGAAGGTATGGTGGTATCTGCCGGCGTAGCAAGCTTTAAGAACAACGCAGCCCTTACCGACTCAACAATTATGGGTTGGGATGACACCGGAACACAGCTTGAGAATACACCACTCACATATTCCGGAAGCGACGTAACCTCTGCTGGGGCCCTTATTGCCACCACCAACCTGTCTGTAATCAATGGAATATACACTGCATCATGGACCGCTGACACCCTGGCTGCCAATGTGGCGTTTGAGATTCCTGGTTCGTATGCCGGCAGCAACGGCCAGGTAATGACATTTAACACCGATGGAACCTTTAATTCCTGGGGAGCCCTTGGTGAGACAAACACCATGAGCAACCTTGGTGCCGGGGAAGGGGTATACTATCAAAAGACAGGCGTTGACTTTGAGCTTAAGAGCTTGAAAGTCTCCGGCAGCCTTGGTATATCTTCTACAACCTCTGAGATTACCATCACTGGAACGGACACAACATACACTGCTGGCACTGGGCTAGACCTTACAGGCTCTGTGTTTTCACTGCAACACCTTGGCCTCGAAAGCCTTACGGCCCCGGCTGGTGATAGAATCTATTTCTACGACCAATCAGCCGGGACTTCAGCATGGCTGGAGATAGGCACAGGACTTACCATTACAGGAACTACTCTCTCCAACACTGGAGGGGCAACAGGAGAGGTGAATACCGCCTCAAACTTAGGAGCTGGAGAAGGCGTGTACGCAACCAAGGTTGGTGCCGACCTGCAGTTTAAGAGTCTCGTTGGCGGTAACGCCATTTCTCTATCGAGCACATCAACAGAAATAACAATCGATGCTGCATACAATGCTGGCACCGGAATTGGTATAGCCACCGATACCATCTCGTTGTCACACCTCGGTCTGGAGTCTCTCACAAACCCGGGAGCTGACAGAATTTACTTCTGGGATAATACTGCAGGCTCTTCTGAGTGGCTAACGGTAAGCAATGGTTTGCTTCTTTCCGGAACTTCGCTGACAGCGAATATCACTGCCGCAAACTTAGGAACTGGAGCAGAGGTTCTTAATGACACAGCAAGTAGTGGATACCAGAAATACTTCAGGACCTTAACCAGCTCTGATGGCAGCGTTACCATCACCGAAGGAACAAATTCTATTGATTTCACTGGTGCTGGAGGTGGCTACACAGCTTCTGGAGGTATAGACCTTACAGCTTCCAACTTCACACTTGATAACTACCTGAACTTCACCAACGATACCATCCTTCTGTGGAATGACGTATCTGGGTACATGGAAGATTCTGCCCTGTACCAGAACACAGCAGGGACACGCCTTGAGACAGACTACACATTCCGAACTACCGGAGTGTACCTTAAGGGGACAACAAACTCTGTTGGTCTTTTGCCCACCGCGGCTACGGCAGCCTACAACCTTACCTTCCCTGCGGCTCAGGGTTCTGCAACCCAGATATTGTACAATAATGGTGCCGGACAACTTGTATGGGCTGCAAACGTGTTTACCGCGTCTAGCCTGGGCTCTACCGGAGAAACAGTATATCAAAGTACCGTTGGTGGCGACGCTCAGTTCAACCGCATCAAGGCCGGAACAGACATCTCTGTATCTAAGGCTGCCGGGGAGATAACAATCTCGTATACCGGTAGCGGTGGGACTACATATACCGGAGCTGGTGGTGTTAATATCACTGGTTCTGTTGTTTCGCTGGAAAACTACGTAAACTTTTCAAACAATACCATTCTTTATTGGAGTGCTGCCGGCCAATTAGAAGATTCCGCCCTTTCTTTTGCTGGGGCTGATTACACCCTTGCTTCGGCCAACCTTGAGGTTGAGGGAGATATTTACGCCAACTATCTCGTGGCCACCAATCCTGAGATTGGATTTACCAATGGCACATACCAGCACAGGTTCGCCCCACCATCTGGAGCCTCATCAAGCGCTAAGTGGGCCCTCCCTGCCGCTCAGGGTGGAGCCGGAAATTTCTTGTACCAAAGTTCTATTGGAACATTAGCATGGGCCAATGTCCAGGGCTCTAATGTAGGCACCGGAAGCGACGTGTACAAGTCATCTCCTTCTGCAGGGACACTTGAGTTCAGGACCATCATTGGAGGAACAAACGTGACGGTTGTTCAAAACGCAAATGACCTTACCATATCAGCTACGTCTTATACAGGTACAGGTGGCGTAAACATAACTGGCTCTGTTGTTTCGCTTGAGAATAATGCTTCTTTTTCTGATGGATACGTTCTTATTTGGGATGACGTAAACTCTCAATTAATTAACTCTGATATTCATCAATCTGGAGGGTTTATATATGCTGACCTGGATTTTGTTGTGACGGGAAGTGTTTTTTCTGACACAGCATTTACATTAAACGAATACGCGAACTTAATAAGCATAGCAGCTCCATCTGGAGGGCCATCAGCTACGTATACTTTATTTATGCCAGCAGATGGACCTGGTAGTTCACAGCTGCTTTCTGTTAGTTCATCATCGTCAGAATTTATAGACGCTGGAGATGGATTAACAATAACCGGAGGGGCCCTTAATGTAACAACGGATGGTGGTATTGCTATCTTGGGCTCTGATGTTGAATTGAAGAACAATCCAAACTTTACTGATGACACCATTCTTTTCTGGGACGCATCAAACGGACAACTTAGCGACTCTAAGTTTCATGAGCAGTTTACAACATGGGGCGTTGGACTCAGGGCTGTTTCTGATGATTTGGGCGTAAAATCGCTGTTGTTGCATGATGTGGTGTCAGGGTCCGCGAAGAGCCTTACTCTTTCTACAGCATCAACTCCAACAGACAGTTATTCCATCTCTTTCCCTGGAGTTGACGTACCGGGAACAGACAAGTACATCATGCAGACAGGCGGAACCGCTGGAAACGCAGTTCTGGAGTGGAGTAATAGCTTCCCGTCTATATGTGATAATTTTTCGGCTAGTTCTATATCTGATAATTTGAATAAAGTAGCTTCTGTAGCAGGTTCTTACGGTAATGTCACTATATCCTCATCACCAGTAACGGTTACCACAAGTAGAACAGCAAAATACGTTGTTGTTGTATCAGCTTCGGCAAAAGCAACTTCTGTGACCGGAAATCCAGATGTTTTTATAGGGATATCAACTTCGTCTGGCGGCAGCCCAACCGCTGGAATGATTCAAAACATATCATTTTCATCGTCAGATGGCGCTACATCAAAACAATCACTTTCAATGGCTACGCTATGGCCATCTACACTCACCGCCGGAACAACACTATATTTAGTGGCTAAAAATGTCGCAACAGGCACGGACCAGGTTCAACTTGAGTACATAAACGTAAATCTTATTGAGGTTGCGACCTGATGCTTAAGAATCCTTATATTTGCAGTACATAATCAAAATTCATTATACAAATGGGAAAAGTAAAGAAAATCGAAAAGAAAGAGCAGGATGCTCCTCTTGTTGAGATGACAAACAAAGGCGCGAACGAGCTCATGGACATGCTCAGCAAGACTGGTAAGCTTCGAGGTGTGCGCTTTGGCATCATGGTCAACAAGAACATGCGTATCATCAAGGATGAGCTAAAAGAGCTTACAGACCGCGGAGCCGGCCCAGACTGGCTCAAAGAAAAAAGAAAAGAGATTTATGACTCCCTGGAGGATAAGTCCAAGGGCGCACTTTTGGTGGCCATTAACAAATTCTTGAACGAGCCCGGAGAGGAGTTCAAAGAAAAGGTAGAAGCCTGGGAGAAGGAGGCTCAAGAAATAGAGAAAGAGTGGCTTAAGCCATTCGAAGCCTATGAAAGTCTTCGCAAGGTTCATGTCGATGATGTCGATAACGACGCCGAGGTAATGCTTGTTTCTGCTCTTCTCGATTACGGCCTCATAATCGAAGACGAGTAACAACATGTCAGACTTTACCAATCAGCAACCAAGAGATACGTATCCGGCGATACTGTCGCTAGAGAGTAACCTTATCTCTTCATCGTTTAAGAACGTCCAAGACTCTAAGGGTAACGCTACGGCGCTGTCCTTGTCTACTGATGGTGTAAAGTCTGAAGGAAAGTTGTGGGTCACTACAGCCACAACAACCACAACAGAGCAGTACGCTTTGATGCGGGACCAATCAACAGGCGAGATATACCAACAAAACATTTCGGTCGCACCTGGAGACGTTCCCGCATCAAGGCAGCTCACTATTCAAGGAACATTAAGGGAGGTAGAGGTTAGCGCTCCAAATACCCAGAACCTGTCTGCCGATAGGACATGGACAATTGGGCTACCTGATGTTGTAGAGATAACTACAAGCCTCTCTGTACCTACACTATACACTACCAGCACTGTTAACATGTCTGGTATACCATCCAGCGTCACAGACACCAAGGCTCTCATGTTGGCCCCAAGCGACAACCTTGTTTACAGAACGCTGGGAACATACGCTTTCCTTTCTTCGGTAGACTTCGGCGACCTGGCCGACGTAGACATGACAGGTCTATCTGATGGATACGGAATCTACTACAATTCCGGAACTGGCAATTGGGAAGTAGGTCCTGCTGGAGGAGGAGGCGTCACAACATTCATTGCCCTAACGGACACTCCAGGAGCTTATGCTGGCTCAGGAGAATATTTTGTTAAGGTAAACTCCGGCGCCACAGCACTGGAATTTGTTAACCTTGTCGAGATTGCAGACATCAACGCCACAGGAAGCCCTGGGGCAACTACATTCTTGCGCGGAGACGGCGCCTGGGCCGTTCCTGCTGGAGGAAGCGCCGATGGGTACATTGGGGATGCTACGAATCCATCTGGAGACGCCTGGCACACTGCTGGCGCTGAGCTTAGGATGGGGACACTGCCAATAGAGTTTGGTTCAGCCAGGTCAGCATCTATTAGCATTCCAACAAACGATTGGATTTTTGAGATTCCAACTTCTAATGCTGCTATCTTCCAGGCAGGGTCTGATACGTTCCTTACCATGGAACGAAATGTTGGAACCAAGATTTATCATGATGATGTAACCATTGGCAACAACCTGGCATTTGAGACGTTCACCTCCGGGACCCAGGTCGGTTCAAAGATTTACGGTCTACTGTGGATTGCAGACATAGAGGTTACAGGCCATGCATACGCCGATGGTGAGGTAGACGACGGCAACAGCTCTACCGCCGATACAATAGATTGGACTACTGGTAACTTCCATAAATCTACGATGACGGGCAACTGTACCTACACCTTTACAGCCCCAAGTGGTGCTACTACCTTGATTTTGAAGTTAGCCCAGGGTGGTTCAGGTTCTTATACGGCTACATGGCCAGCGACAGTTAAGTGGACTGGAGGAACGGCACCAACCCTCTCCACTGCTGTCGGGGCGGTGGATATTATTACATTTTATTGGGATGGGGTTTATTATTACGGAACAGCAGTATTAAATCTTAGCTAATGATATTTCCCGTTTACATAGGAGCATGGGATGGTGTTGCTCCAACGCCTGTAATACCAACCATTACCGCCCTTGGCAGTTGGGGTACAGAAACTGAATTGTACGCTAATGCAGGTGCAGTAGGGGTAATAACAGCCGAACTCGATAAAGGGAAGTATCTTGTAAAGGCAGGAGCAGATGGAAGTGCTAATTATATATTCTATGGGCTTGAATACAACGGAAGTTCGTTTACTGAGAGTTCAAGCGCACTTAATGATGGTACAACCAATCGCTCATCATTTCTGATGCCTGTCAGTACAAACCTTGCTTTTGGAATAAGTGGAGATGGGAATTGGGGGCTTTATCAATATACAGGAGGAACTTCTGCTGTTACTCTTGTGGATTCAGGAACAGTCACTTTTACCTATGACCTTGATGAAGGGCAGCAAGTGCTTGTACCATTGTACGAAAGCGCAACAGATGTATGGGTTTGTATCTTTTACGGTGAAAATTCTACAAGTCAATATCCAACGTACATAGCACTTGAAGTTGATTTTTCAACTCCTGCTACCACAACGGTAACTCAGTTAGATGTGTACAGATTCACATCGGCAACCTATACAGGTACAGCCAATGGAAGGTTGTCTGTCTTTGGAAAGGTGTCCAATGATTATTTCATGGCAGGATGGTACACAAACCGCTTAGGAAATACAGGTCGTGGGTATCTTTACTACATATCGCTTAGCTTCAATACTACTACCGAAACATTTACCCTTGAGAAGGGAGAAACTACATTCAAGAGTACAGATGAATATTGGAATGGAGCTATTGGAGCAAGAAGTGAGGTAGCACATGGTATCACAAGCTATTTCAACACTAATGTAGGCATGAAGGTAAACTCTGAAAGCACCCTTGAGTGTGTGCTTATGTGGGCAAGAGGACCGTCATCAACAGCTTCCCTAACAAGCACGGAGTTCTTCTATCTGTCAATGGCGAGTGGTACAGGAACGATTACAGAGCATGACAATGACTCCTATGCCTTGAATACTCGTTCAGGACTTATTTTGTATAAGGATGGAGCAACTATAAGTGACACGCAATTTGTTTGGCAGGGTCAGGATAACGACGGAAGCGGAGGTACAAGGTATGAGTCTTACATGGGCTATGTTGATTTTGATACTTCATTGCAGACAGTAGCAGCTACTATAAACACATCTTGGGGTAATGTTGATGGAGTTACAGATATGCCTACTGACTCAAATCAGTCATTCTTCACTTATGACTTTGACAAACTTGTAGGTGTGTTCAGAGATACCGTAGATAGCAACAAGGCTAAGTACAATGTAACCACAATAACCAACTCATAATGGATTACTTGATTACATCCGATGGAGGGTATTATACTGCAAAAGCAAACGTCATAAAAGATGGCGGTGATGATTGGATACTTTTGGAGTCTAACAATGATGACTTCCCTCGATACTTCTCTAAGGTAGCTAATCCCGAAAGAGGGCTTGAAGTTTTAAGTACAAACAAGATGCCCGATGAGTTTATTCCATTCAAGTACTATTGGGATGGAAATAATTGGCAAGAGAATCCTGATTGGATAGATGAACCTGACGAAGAATGAATATTATAGTAAACACACGAAATGAGGCTGTTGTAGCCGTATCTCCAATCCTGAAAGAGCATCAGGACAAGGGAGTATATTTCATCAAGGAGGTTGCCACGAGTAATAGCCCAAAGCAGGTATCTATTAGCGGAAAGACGGTTTATGACGTTCCTGTCGGTGATTTCCCTGAAACGCTACCCGAAATGCAGAAGCCTGAGAACAAAGGAAAATATTGTTATAATCAGGCGGATGGATTCTACCCTAACCCTAGATGGGGTTAATGAGTTATGAGGACCACATAAGGTCAATGCGTCGCAGAGAGATTGTAGAGCAAATAGCTGAATACACTCAAGACTACGATGATGCTAAGGTTGCTTTTTGCATGGTTGAGTATCCGGAAAAAGAAGATAACGCAGAATTCACGTGGGCTATAAACGAAATGTCACCGGAGATGTTTCAGGCAATTGTTGTAACTTTGGAGGACCGCCTTGGCATAAGGTACAACATAATTCAAAACAAAAACTAAAAATAAATGGA
>Ga0208898_1001667_pt1 | contig 14360 bp, 13 predicted proteins | sample VirMetDEL_Mar_4_FD_184513 | JGI IMG/M metagenome (GOLD analysis project Ga0208898, IMG submission 184513) | Aqueous microbial communities from the Delaware River and Bay under freshwater to marine salinity gradient to study organic matter... | ecosystem: Environmental > Aquatic > Marine >...
CGGTAGACGCGCCCCTTGAGCTTGGCCACCTCGGAATTCAAGGATACCCATACCCCAATGGCCGTTAAGATAGAAGGTACGAGTGTAATAAGCGTATCGGTCATAGCATAACCTTCGTGTAGATTTTGATTCCGTTCACCTCAACCTCAGCGAGGTAGATACCATGCGTGGGTTTGGCTACCGCACGCCCGGCCATATCGATAAGGACCGGACGTAGGCCAGCCTCTTCGAGCTGCTTGAGCGTAGGAGGTGGCATCTCCTCCCCGTCGCAGGAGGTGTTAAACACTCCGAGGAAGGCGGCGAAGTCCTGGACGTCTACATCGGCATCACCGTCCATATCGCATTGGCATTCCCCTACCTTACCCATCTCGATACAAATGGCGAGCAGGTCTTGAACCTGAATGAGACCGTCCCCGTTGAAGTCGCCCGGGCAGGGCAGGGCCTCGGGCTCGGTAAGCTCAAGGTATAAGTCGTCGACGCAGTAGTCGTAGACGCGGTCGCTCAAAGACCCAAAAGGATAACCCAAGGTCCACTCCTCCGAACTATCCCCCGTCAGGGGGTCGCCATCGGGACCCCACATATCGGTGAAGTAGTGGTACAAGGTGTCGACTTCGTACCCCCTCTCGACGTAAATGCTGACCCCGCATTCGATACCCGCGTAGGGTCCCCAGCTGTTGCCGTTAAAGTCCCACGTATAGTCCCAAAATTCCTGCGTATCGGAATATCCCGAATGACGGAAGAATCCGTTGTAGCATCCCTCCGTGAGGCAGAACTCGTCGTGGGTGAAGTACGGCTCCAAGGTGAAGCCGTCGGTCCACGAGTCGTATCCATTGAAAGAAAGCCAGTTTCCGCCCCGGGCGTAGTAGAGGGCTCCCTGATCGGCAGAGCTCCCGAATCCTTCCTTATAAAATTTCCATTGCTCCGACTCGGGCCATACGTCATGCTGGATATCGATGTTCATGACGGCGTGAGGAAGTGGCGAGTGCTCGAACGTATTGACGTTGTTGTCGGGGTCGTTATCGCCTACCAAGGTGATATATGCCTCCCCGGTGTAGTTGCCAAAATACTCGCCCTGCAGAGCGGGACCCGTGAAGGTGACAATCGTCTGGGCGGGGACGCTTACCAAAGTATCCCACGACTGCCCGTTCATAACTACCGCCAAAGAGACGCCATCTGCGTCTACGTTGGTGAAGTTGCTCACCTTGACGCTGGGCGTATAGTCCTCGTCGCATCGGTTGTAGTTGCTTACGGACAAGACGCCTACGTCCAATAGGTCGGGGTCAACGCATAGACCCGACTGCCAAACGGTCTGACGCCCTCCATTCACGAGCATATTGTGCATACGCTGAATCTGCCCCCACGTAAAGTGATCGCGGCAATAGTTCTGCGTATAGTCCATGTGGTTCGTGTAGTCGGCCCCAGAACAGAAGGGCGACTCGCAGTTGAGGTTGGCCGAGGTGGGCGGGGTGTCGCATACCCAATCGCCCTGCGTCTCGCAGTCGGCCTCCACAGTCCCGCAGTTCGAGTTCTGGAACGTATGGTAAAGGCCGCAGTAGTGGCCCATCTCGTGGGTAATAACGTTAGTGGCGGCGTGCTCTGCCTTTAGGTAGATGCCGTCCCACGTATAGTTCACGGGGTTGCTGTTGACCCACGAGAAACCCGCTATCCCACTACCGACACTTGAGAAGATATAGATATTACAGACGTCCGTGGCGGGGGTCCCTGCAATCTCGTTGGCCTGCATAGCCTGATAGTAGAGGGGCACGTCGTAGATAGGGTGTTCCGTTTCGAGGCTGTCGTGCTCGTTATAGAAGTTCGTCTGGTGGCGGCACGGGATGATATTGGTACCTACCATCTGCTCTTGGAGGATGGCAAAAGCCTCCTCTACCTGTTCGATGTTTGAAGCCCCGTCGAAGACGTGGAACGCGACCGGTAGGTACTTGGTGAAATAGCTCGACTCCCTATTGCCTGCCGTGCGTAGGGCGAGCCACCTTTCGAAGTCGTGGTCTACGTGGCTGCACTGATCGCCGCAAACTTGTCCCCATCCCGTAAAGGAGAGCAGGACCAAAAGCATAGAAAGGAGGTACTTCATTTTTTTGGTTTTGAGGGTTTCGATTGCTGCGTAGCCAGCCACGTCTTGAGGAGCTGGATATTTTGTTCGCGCGTCATTTGAAGAAGTAGCGTGAGACCTCAAGGGGTAGCTGCCCCGAACCATAGGATACCGTCATCCCGTTTTGGTAGTAGACCTGCGACTCTGGCAGCATGTCGGGTGACGTATTGGAGCTGTACTCAGGGAATGAGGAAGGGTTAGCACAGAGGTACTCGACAAGGCGCGAGGTATAGAACTGGGCGTTCTGTCGTGCGTTCTCGATTTCGCGGTGCAGGTCGTCGGAAGAGATAGGCGTCGTCTTGTCAGACGTGCGGATGACGAGGCCTCCGTTGTCGAGCTTCACGTACAAGTTAGGCAGGAGCTCCACCATAGTCCACCACACCGTAGCCTTACGGACGTAGTTGTCCAGGAGGTAGGCGTAGTTGCCCGAGATGGTGCCTCCGCTAATTTCTTCCTTGAGCTCGTTGAGAAGGTCCGTACCGAGGTACTGCTGGAGGTACTTGTCTTGTGCCAAAATGATGGCCGGAACCATTACCGCATCCTCCACCCCGCCGTTGAGCTGGGTGAGACGCTTCATATAGTCCGGGTTGACGAAGAGAACTTCTGCTGTGAGTGCCATTTATCGAGGTGTTGTCCAGTTCTTAGGTTCGAGGAATCCGCGATTTACTTGGTCGCGGGTGCGCTTCGCTACGCGCGGGTCGTTTTGTTCGAGAGGTTCGAGCCCCGCTTCGCGGATAATCTGACGCGCTCGGTTGACGCTCACGCGCTTGTTGTTTTTGCGTAGGTAGGTGCGACGCTCCCAAAAGTGTTGACAGCTTCCGCCGCCTTTGTAGAGGAACAGGTCGTAGGTGTCGGCTCCGTTAGGCCCCCATCCGGGGTTCACAGCACGATCTGAAGCGAGCAAAATATCCTCCTTTCTCCACACCCGGTCGCCTGCGCTGACCATGCGAGAACAGAAGTCGCGCGATTCGTTGCCGTTGATGCCCGTCTTCTTGGGCATATAGGCGTACCGCACCTTCACGAGATCGTTGTCCTGCTCGCTTTTGGCTTGTGGCTTACCCGAGGGCACCGTGGCAAACGTCCACATAGCGTCCTGTACGGCTTCGGTTTCGTAGTCCACCTTTCGAGCGTCGATGAGTTCCCACTCGTCGTCCAATTCCTCGCCCATCTCAATGAGAAAGTCGCACGCGAGGTTCAAGTCTACCACCTCGCTCATATTAACCTCCTCTGGGGCCGTTTCGGGCTCCATAGCGGGCACTTCTTCGACCGAGACAAGGGTAGGTGTGCCTGCGGCGTTAAAAATGCTCTCAAGGGCGTCTTTGACGATGCGCTGGTAAGGTTTGACTACCTGCTTATCGAAAAGCTCCGAGGCAATCTCTAATTCTTGGGTGTTTCCGAGCTGGCCTGCTGTCTTAACGCCGAACATAGCCGAAGACACCACGCGGTGACCAACCATGATTTTGTCGGACACCTCCGTCGAGAGGAACTGGTATTGCTTGTCGGCATCGGAGAGGGGGAACGGCTCGAAGTCGGGCTTGCGATCGGGAGAATCCGAGTAGGTGACGATGAACTTACCCGCGTTGGTAGCCCCTGCGAGCTGGCGTTCGATGTCGTTGCGAATCTTCCTGCGCTCCTCCTGCGAAGGGATGCCGTTTTTAAAGTGGATGCTAAAGGAAGGAGCGAGGCCGTTCTTGATGTTGTTGATATGATACTTGCCGATTTCCTTGTCGAGCTCGATGTAATCGATAGAACCGATGTAGTCGGGCTTCGGGTAGTAGTAAGAGCCGGGAGAGAAGGGCTTCACGTACAAAATTTGCACGGGGTGCTCCCGTGAGTCCTTGGGGTCGAAAGCTCTCACCAGCTCCGGCTCGCAGCGGCTGTCGCTCCAGTCCTTCGAGTAGTAGAAGAATTGTACTTCTTCGTTCTCGTCGACCTCCCCGGAACGGATATTCTCGAAGGGACAGTGACGCACCTTGGCCACCGTCGTCCGGTCGATAGAGTACACGATTTCGAGGGCGAAGCCGCCTTGAATCTTGAGGTCTAGACACGCCTTGCGAACTTCGTCCTGAAGTCCCCACTCCTCAATTTTTAGGCGGGCGTCCAACGTACTCGCCTGCACCCCGTCGCCAAAAATCATGTAGGCGATAGAGGTACACAGGGCGTTATGCGTCGCGCTCGACTTGTAGAGGTCGATGAGGTACTGCGGGAAGAGGTTGTCGTCGCCATATTGGACGTATCCCTTATTCGAGGACACCTCCGCGTAGGAGCGTTCTTGATATTCTTGTAGTTTGAGTAGTTCCATCACTCGTAATATATCACGTTGTCGGGAATTGTAACGGCGGGGATAGTCCACGCGGGCTCGTCGGACACCTTGCACGGACCCACCTCGCAGATACCTACCACCACCTCGTCGGTTGGATCAAGATTGGTGGCGGAGTTCTGCCCCCAAATCTTGTATGTGTACAGCCCGCTCTCGGTGATAAGGACCGAATTAACAGCGTCGGCATTAGTCGGCAGGTCGAACTGGGTATACCTCTCGTTGTCGTAGTCCAAGACCGGCACGGCATAGTAGGTAGCTTGCGTAGCCTCATGGGTAAGCTCTACGAGGTAGTGCGTAAATGAAGCCAGGAACTTGCGAGACTCGAAAGGAGTCACAGTGACGAGGTTGTTGGCCTTATTGGGAGAGAGGTGTATCATATCTGAATCAAAAAGGGGAGAGCCTGCGCCCTCCCCCTCCTTGTAACTATATCGGAAAAGGCTGGAAGTTAGCCCACGGTTACGTTGCCTGTAACTCCGTCAGTAGCCGTAGCCCAATCGAGGAATGGGGCTGCCGACTGCTCCTGAGCTACCACAGTAAGGGTGACACCGCGAAGGTCGCCAGCAGCTACCCCGCTCGTCACCTCCGAAGTCGTCACCTCCGCTCCGCGGATGTTACCCACTACGAAGTAGTTCCCGTTTACGTCCTTGACGACTACCACGAGGCGACCCTTGGCCAAGTTCAAGAGCTCGACCTGATCGGTGCCGTCCAAGCCGGGCAGGACCAGAGTGAGGGTCTGCTCGAAGAAGATAGTACGATTTTCGGTCGAGGCGTTGATGGTCTGCGTCAACGAGCTCACATTGCGTGAGGTGTCGTATCCGTAGATAGTCAGAGCCGCCGTAGCGTCGTCGATTACGCCGTCCGTTGTCCCGCCTGGAGTCTCCCAGATACCTGAGGAGAACGTGCCGAAGTAGACCTTCTCAATACCGCCAAATACGTCGCGGCATTCGAGGTCACGCTGTGAAATTGTGATACTTCCGCAAGGCATTAGACGAAGGCGTTAAAGGTGGCACCAGAAATAGAAGGGACGAAGGCCGCAGAGGTGTTACCCTCTGGAGTCATAGTAGCTTCCTCTGCCGTAATTTCGAGGGTCATACCTGAGAGGTCGCCCGTAGCCGTACCCGTCGTGACGGTTCCGCCTGCGAGCTCGCATCCGCGGGTGTGTCCCATAATCCAGAAGTCTCCGTTGACGTCCATAACGACGACCGCCAAACGCCCGTATCCGAGCTCTTGGAGGTTTACGATGTCGTTGCTGGTGAGCTTAGGAAGGACCAACGTCAGCGTCTGGGTATAAAACATAGTTCCGTTCTCGACGGACCCTGTACCCGACTGCGTCAGGGAAGAAGCATTTTTGGTTGTGGCAAAAGGTTCGAGGGTCACCGTCAACGAACCAGAGGTCGCGCTGATGATGCCCGTCGTAGAATTGGGACTAGCCCAGAGTCCTTCTTGCCATTCCGCGATATACACACGCTCGATACCCCCGAGGGCGTCGCGGCATGGAAGGTCGCGTCCTGTAAGAGTTAGGCTACAAGCCATGAGGAAGGGGGGTTGTGAGATTAGGGGGAGCCCAAGGCCCCCCCGTCACTCGGATGAATCATCAGGGAGCGTCGTAACGCCAGACAGCGTACGAGTTGTGGTCGGCCACTTGAGTACCGCCATCAAACAACATCGCGATGCGCGTAACGGCGTCGCCTGTCGTGCCCGTCAAGTCGAGGAAGCGTGCCTCGATGTGGTCGGTCAAGAGGTTCGTTCCGAAGAAGAAGTTCTCCGTCTTACCAATCAAGAGCGTCTGGTTCGGGAAGCCCGCAGGCGTAACGATGTCGTAACCAGCGTACTTGGCCACCAAGCCGTCGTTCAAGAAGGGCAGGTTGTAGGTAGCCGCCAACGCTTGGTAGTAGAACTGCGCTGACTGACGCGACATGAAGATCTTTGTGTCGGGGTCGCCCACGATAGCGTCGGGAGCACCTTCGGCACCGGAGGTCAAAACGGCCAAGGCCGCCAAGATGTTAGAAGCAGACAGGGCCGTCGTGCTCACCGTCTCGCGGTCGGGCGAGGCGTCTACGATGTGGTGCAAGATGCCGTCGAAGTTGCTCACCACAGCGGCGGCAGTTCCATCGACGGAGTAGTTACCCTGCCAGATGTTTTGCTCGATGTTGGCGGCAGCGCGTGCAGCAACATAGGCACCGAGGTACTGCTCGTAGTCGCCAGGAGCTCCAGCGTAGTTGCCACGCATCTGCTCGGCTGCCCACGACTGAGCCAACTCAAAGTTGCAGATTTGCTCGTTAATTTGCAACTGCGTTGTCACCAACTGCACGTCGGCAATGGTGAGCTCGCTGCCAGCTTCGGTAGGGGTGAAGGTGCAAGAGCGAGCCTGCACAGCACTACCCGTGAGCTTGGTGAGGTTAGCCTTGTAACGGACGTTATCAAGGACAGTGACGTAGCCATTGGCGAGGGTGTCCGCGCTCAAGATGGCTGGAGCTACGAAAGGAAGGGCTTGCTTCCCTGCGTAGTTCGAGGAGATAGTAACGTTTTCTGCTGCCATAATTTAGGCGTTGAAATGATTTGCGAGAGCACGGACGCGCTCTTCGGTTGTAAGATTCTTAAGATTCAAAGGCTCGCGCTTGGCCGTGGGTGCCTTATGCTTCAAACCACCCTCGGCGGCTTGCTTTTTGATAGCTTCGAGCTCCGCCTTAACTGCGGCCAACTCGACAGAGATAGGGTCTTCTTTGGACAGCTCCTCGGCTTCTGGCTCTTGTGGCTCTTCCGCCTGTTCTGCTTCTTCGCTCATCTCCTCCTCTTTGGGAGCGAGCGATTCGAGGGCGGCAGCAATCATAGCTTCGACCTCCGACTTCGTCACGTACATCACCTCTTCTTTTTCCTCTTCTGCGGCTTCGACCTCTTCAGAGGCTTCGACCTCTTCGGCTGGAGATTCAGCACCAGAAACGGAGGTGACGACCCCGCCCTCACCGACGGTAATCATACCGCGATCGGCCAAGGTGTACTCGCCAGGAGGCAAAGCGATATTTTCGCCTTCGTCGTTGATGATGTAAGCCTCGACCCCTTCAGCGAAAGAATCGGCATCGGTGTAGATAACCGTTCCGTTGTCGAGGGTGGCTTCGGCCAAGTCCGTCTTGGTCTCTTTGTTTTCAAGCTCCACGTTATCGGTAACCGTCAGGTTTACGTTGAAGCGATTAAAGACCTCTTGGACACGTTCTGCAATATTCATGGAGTCCTTTTTTTCAATGAGTATATAAAAGCTTTAATCCTCAAGTTGTTGAGTTAATTCTTTCTCGATAGCGTCCCACGCGTCAGATTCAAGGCGTGCGTCGTTGATAGCCCGCACCACCTCGTGGAGCATCTCGTCTTCCGAGTTCTTCTTCATCTTGTCCGCGAAGTATCCCTCGATGGAGAAGCCCTTGACCTTGCCTTCCTTCACCCACTCTTGCCAGATAGCTTCGTTGTCGACCTTGACGGCTACCATCCACGTACCTACGGGAACGTCCAACCCGTACACGGCGGACTTGTCCTTCTGCTTGTCTTCTACCATCCACGATTCTACCACGGTGAGGCCGTTGATAGTGTGCTCGTGTTCGAGGGTGTGGTTGGCTTGGTTGCCGTGCTTCAGGTACAATTCAGCCGCACGACGTACCGTGCTCTTCGAGAAGTACACGTAGAACTCGTCTTCTCCGTTACGTCGGTAGATAGGCTTGTCAGGTACGAGGGCGGGTCCGATAAGGATACGCTTGTCGGTGTCGGCTTCGGCAAATTGCACCTTGGCCTCTTTTAAGGCGATGAAGTCGAGCTCGATGGCTGGACGATCTACGAGGGAGATAGCGTCGATGCCGTACAGCTCGGCCTCCTCGTCGATGATTAGTTCTACGATTCTCATAATGATGCTTGTTCTTGGATTTGCTGGTTGGCTTGTTGGGCGGTGCTCACGTCCTGAGCGATGACGTAGGCTTGAATAGGTCCTGTTTGGGTTGCGCCCTCCCCAAGGAAGGAGAGGTCGAGCGTTGGGGCGGCTGGGCCTTGTGCTGCGGAAGTGGCAGCCGAGGCAGGTCCCGGAGTTGAGTAGTTGCCACCTCCTCCGCTCGTGCTTGCTCCTTGGTATTGTTGGCTCTGAATCTGTTTCACGTTAGCCAAACCCGCAGCGGTAGCGGCAGCGGCAGCAGCCGCACCCAGCCCAGGACCAACCACGGGGATACCTGCAAGCGATTTGAACGCCTGTACCGCGCTCTCGTAGGTCGAGATGAGGGCTTGGGCTGTCTGTATCTTTTTAGACCTCTCAAAGCCCTTCTTTTGCTCCTCTTCCGACTGCCCCGTGAAGGCTTGGTTGAGAGCCGCGAGAGCATCGAGAGAGGATTTGGCGATATCGAGTTTTGCTTGCTTGATGGTTTCAGCAAGTGCCAACTCTTCTTCGAGCTCTTTCTTTCTGCGCTCCGCATCTTTTGCAGCAGCCTCGTCTTTAAGTTTTTGCTCTTCGGCCAATCTTTCCTCCAGAGCCAACCGTGCCTCTTCTTCAGCGGCCAACCGCTCCTGCTCTTGGGTGATAAGCTCTTGATTGAGGGCGAAGAGTTTGTTTTGAAGTTCCGTCTGAATAGTCGCGCTCGCCTGCCGTGCGTTGGCCGCTTCAATTTCGGCTTGTGCGAGAGCCTCCAGCCTCTCTTCCGTTTCCCCTTGTAGGCGGATTTCTTCGCGTAGCAGTTCCGCACGCTGCTGAGAGATAGCTACGTTCTCGTCGGCAAAGCGTTGGTTGATTTCTGCGGCTCGTGTGGCGGCATCGATTCTCTCTTCGATGGAGAGCCTCTGGTCGTCGCTTTGTCGCTTGAGTTCTTCTACCTCTGCGGCGGCTTCAGCCGTAGCCACATTCAGTTCCCTTTGTGCATCGCGAAGGGCTTGCTGCTGTTTGGTGAGAGCCGTGCTTTGCGTGACGGCAGTTTTGGCCTCGTCTACATATCCCTTGATCGCTTGCGTCGCTTCCTTCCAAGGCTCGGCAAGTGCTTCTTTGTTCTCCTCCTGCTTGACTACCAAGTCCGCCAGTTGCTCGTCAATCTCTCGAACGCTCTGTTTCAGTTCTGACGCATCGAGACCGAGAAACTCTTTCGACGCGATAGCGGCCTCGTAGAAGCCACGCTGCAAGTTGAGCAAGCCTCGATAAACAGGGTTGATGGCGGTATCGAGGAGAGTGCCGAAATAATCTTTGAGCGCAATCAAGTTGCCTCGTAGCGTTTCGACAGCTTGCTGCGGCTCGGTAAAAGCCGAGATAAGCAAATCGCCAAGAGGCGTCAGGGCTTCGACCAAGACGTTAAAGACGACACCCATCCCGTTGAAGACCACTTCGAGAGCCTCGGCAATCTTCTTGTTTTCGGTCATCTTCTGGGTGAGCTTCACCACGATACCCACAAGAAGCCCAATGCCCGTGGCTTTGATGGCTGTACCCAACGCCTTGAAGCCTTGCGCTCCAAGCGTGCCCGCCTTCTTTAAGCCCGTACCTGCGCTCTTTGCATTTTTGCCTATGTCGCTGGTGGCTTCTGCGGCATCCTCCGCAGATTGAGCCACGTCGTCCATACTCTTTTGGAGCTGGGATGTAGCCTTGAGAACTTCACCCGTTTTCGCGTCAAACTCAAGGACAACAGTCTGTGTACTTACAGCCATGAGAGGACGGTTTTAAGAAACCAGACGCACACCCCAAAGAAGGCCGTCAAGTACGCGACAGCAAGGAAGTAGTCCAGAGGTACAAGCCACCACGGAAGGGGTGCCTTGACCTTGTAAGCCTGTAAGAGGTCTATTCCTCTCATAATATGCTTCGGGTCTTTCATTGGGGTTGTATTGCTTGGTTTTTGGGTTTGCAGACGTTCAAAGGCGTGACCCCTCCGATAGGTGAAGAGTTAGGTACCCACCTATACCCGTAGCGGGTGCAGCACTCCTCCGATCCAAAGTCGGGGGAAGCGATGGTAGACCCATTAAAGAAGATAACGTTGGGCTTGGCGTCGTAGCTGGTAGGGGTATCGGCGCAGTCGGTACTTGCCGGCAGGACCTTCATAAGCCGCACCTTCGCGGTGCCGTTGCCGTTGAGGTCGGTATTGACGCTCAGGACCCTCCACCACGTATCGTCGATGAAGACCTTGGTGTTCCACTTGAACGTCTGGAAGTCGATCAGGTAGAAGTTTATCGTACACTCCATGATGCGGGCCTCCTCGGAGTAGAGCTCACGGACGTACGTCTTCCAGTATTTGTAATAAAGGGTATTCAGGGGGTTGCAATCCTGCGGGATGAAGCTCGCCTCCATACCGAAGTTCAGGTCGTTGTCCGTAAGGGTGGGGTAGGTAGCCGAGTAGGGAGAGAAAAGAGGGAACAGAGAAAAAGGTCCCACCGTAGCTCCCAAGTCGTCGCGCATATAGCATTCCCCGAATGTCGTCACCGTGCCACCCCAATAGGCGAGCATAGCCAGAGGGTTAGCTACTGCGCTTCCGTCCTGCTGGAGGCTGCGGTGGATAGGGAACGAACTCCCCGGGATAAGGGATACAATGTAGTTCCCGAGCTTGGTCTCTACCTTCTGTTCGCCCGTGGCAAAGTCGTTGTCGGGATCAAGGACGCGGTGTGCGCCATAGACCCTGTTAAGCGACGCCTCTACCGCATCCGAGATGAAGTCCAAACCCTCGCGGTACGTCCACTGATATTGCCGCGCTTGTAGGTCGGTGGTGGGCTTGAGGGTGATAGTCTTGTCGCGATGTACTTTCTCCGTCCAGTCCACCTCGTCGCCCGTCGCGAAGTAGTCGTCCCACGGCTCGATGATAAGTTGACCCGGGATACCCGACGGGATGAATACGAGGTTGAACATCTTTTGAAGCGAGAGGAGGAGGTCCATCTGCTTCAGCTCGGGCATATTGTCCGAGAGGTTGACGTCGCTACCCGAGAGGGGAGAGCTTACGTTGGCAAAGGTCAGAGACGTAGTGAAGGGGCTACCTACCGAAGGGGTGAAAGAACCCCCTCCGTAGATTTTGGCGGAGATGCCGCTCGTCTGCCGGTAGATTTGTATCTCGTCGCCAGCCTCGAAGAGGAAGCCCTGACCGAAGACGTAGTCGTTATTGAGGGCACCGCCCGAGGCGGCAGGGCTCCAGATGTCAGGACCCCAAACAAACTCCCCAGAACTTTGGTATGCGGGGAAGCCCGAGTACGTGGCCGACGTCTGGGTAGTATCGACGAGGGTAGCGATAGAGCTCCCGTTCTTGTAGAGGTAGATTTTTACGAAGTGCGCGGGGTCGCTCTTCTCCCACTTGCACGAGAAGCGCATATCGTAATAGCCCGTATAAGGGCACGTATACTTGTACCCTCCCGCGTTGGTCCAGTTGTCGGCAGGGTCGACGGCTTGTGCGATGGTGTCTACCATCGTGAGCACGTTGAGAGAATACGTGCCTGTCAGGTCTCCGTTGAGTCCTACCGCAGCTGTCTGATCTTCAAGGTCTGCCGTGTTGATGGCCGCAGTACCGTTGTACGCGGGGAGGTAGATATTTCCGAAGTCGGCCGTCGAGAAGAAGTCCGAGACGTAGGTCAATCCCGCATCCGTAAATATCTGGTCGACTAAAGCCTTTGCTTGGATAAAGGGCGTCATCTCGCCCTGCTGGATGCCGTCGCTACTTGTCCAGGGCGGGTTGTCGGGGAAACTCCAGTTGAAACCTTTGTCGATGATTCCGTACCTCACCTGAGGGCCAATGCCCAACCCGATCCAAGAGCCTGTCACGTTGCCGTAGTTGAGCTCGTGATCGTACGCCGAGAGGTCGAGGTCCGTAAGCATCTTCTCTCCCACCTGCTTGGCAATATCGAGCTGCTCGGCAAAGAAGACGCCCTCCACATCGACACGTCCGTCGGTTCGTGTCACCCCCTTAAACTGGATATATCCGTGCACTACTGGGATGCCCCTCCACGTAAGAGCGGCGGGGTACCGCTTCTTCCAGAAGAGCGTGTAGTTGGCCCTGATGTCTGTCCCTTGAGCCACGTACCCAGGCTTGTCGACAAACCCAAGGTACTGTTTGAGGTTGTCGTCGAAGGGGAGCTTAAAAGATTGCGAGAACGAACCTACGCTCGTCTGGATATTTTCGATGTCCGAAAATTGAAGCGCAAAGTTTAGGGGCTCGTTGCCGTAGGTAGGGACAGCATTATACCCTCCCCCAGTATTTTGAAGTGCTATTCTCAGCATAGCAAATCTTGTAAGATTTCAACCTCGCACGTGATAGGCAAGAGGCGCGAGGACGCCTGCTCGTGGGTATAGCTTGTCGTCTTCATACGACAGGGGTACCATTGACCCCCAAAGCGCACGCTCATATATTGAGCCGTAATAGCCGACTTGAACAGTTCTCTTTCCGCATCGGTAAAGAAGTCCTCCGACAAGACAAAAGACCGCTTACCGATTGAAGGCATGGGGGTATATTGGGCATACCATTTTTGTGTTCCATTCGTGTTGTAGGCAACTTGGCTTTCAAGGCTTCGGTTAATCTTGTAGGTATCGCGGCCCGACACGTCATATACGTCCTTTACCCTTCCGTCGAAACGTAAGAATTCAGCACCTCCGCGGGAACCTATCCAATAGAGCTGGGCGGGTGCGTGCTTGATAGGCCGACAATCTTTGTAGACCCTAATCGGCCGACCGAGGGGTAGGTTTGAGGCGTCCTTGGCTTGCACCTCGTAATAGTCCCACCCGTCATTCCAGTCGTAGACCAAAGACCAGTTGGGGTTGTCTTTGATGTTGGCCGGGCCGATAGGTACGGTTCTTTGCGCTGAGTTCCATGCACTAGGCGCGGTGCCAAGGGTGATTGTCAGGGTATCCCGCACGACTCCCCCGAAATAGAGGGCGTAGGTCACCTGTGTCCAGTCCGACTGGTTGAGGTTGTTAGTTCCGTCGTAGACGTAGTTCGCGTTCTGCATCTGCAAGAGGTTGGCGATAGCTTCGTCTTCTTCGGCGAAGTAGTAGTTGACCCCAAGGCTGGAGCTCACGGGTCGCTCCGTCATCCACCCCTTTTTGGTTACGGCGTCAGGGAAGTAGTCGGAGAAGTCCCACTCGTTCCATGCCCAGTTGTCTCTCTTGCCCATACGCACGGGGATGTAGTTGTACGAACCCTGCATAGCACTCTTCACGCCTCCCGTCACGGAATAGATTTGAAACTGAAAGCCGTTTAACCCCCCAAACATATAGGTTATGTCGGTGGCCTCAGGAGGCGCACCTCCGCCAATTTTTACGTAGGGAGTGAAAGTCTCAATGTCAAAACTTCTCACCCACTCGTTCATGTCAATCCTTCCCACGTTCGAGACGGCGTTTTGAACGTTGACGTAAGCCTCCGAAATTTTGCCACCTAAGGTGCCGTTCATATTAAGGAAATACACCTCTACGAGCCATGTGTCGATGGTTACGGCATTATCCGACCAGTAGAGCGGGGCTACCTGCCTCTCTTCGTAGGGTGCCTCCGTAGAGGCGGTAATATTGGTGTTAAACGAGAAAGCCATTATTTCGGTCTTACGGTGATGTTGCCAGCGGTGAAGGAGAGAGCCTTGACGAGGTCTTGGGCCAAAGCCTCCCCGAGTTCTTCTCGGTATTGGGGAACGATGGTTTCGAGGGCGACGGTGTAATATCTCAGCCCTACGATGCCGTTTCTCTTGATGGAGCGAGCGATGAGGTAGGCCGCGCTCTTAAGCCTCGATTCGGTCTGCTTGACGAACTTACCCGAGGCGTCGCGCAGGCGTACAGGCTTGGCCCTCATCCATTCCATGATAGGTCCGGAGGGCGGTTGCTTAGATCGGAACGAGTAGGGCGCGTTCTGGTTCTTCCTCGTCCCATTTACGCCCCAATGGATAAAGGCGGCATAAGGCAGGGGAGAGCCAAAAGAGACCCTCCCCCCCTTGAGCTTGTAGGTGAGGGACTTCTGAAGGGAGCGCGAGGCT
>Ga0208898_1001668_pt1 | contig 14344 bp, 8 predicted proteins | sample VirMetDEL_Mar_4_FD_184513 | JGI IMG/M metagenome (GOLD analysis project Ga0208898, IMG submission 184513) | Aqueous microbial communities from the Delaware River and Bay under freshwater to marine salinity gradient to study organic matter... | ecosystem: Environmental > Aquatic > Marine > Coastal...
GTAGCATTCATAAGTCTATCTACAGTAAACCATATAATGTTACCTCCATTAACCCTTGCAATCCACTTACCTTCATAACCACTACCAAACTTTAGTCTGGTCATTACAAAGAAGCCATAGCCATACATATCTCTGATAATGTTATTGACAGGAGCGTATAGTCTTGCTAACTTTTCTCTGTCCATTAACCTTGCAGCATCCACCCAATTCAAACTTTCGTTTCTGTATATAATGTTAAAGGCGTATTCTGCTACTTCTGTACTATCCATTATTCTGTCTATTGGCTTAATTGCAGGTATTTTACTATTAGCTAATAATGTGCTTTCGTATATAATAAACCCTGTCTGTGAATCACTTGTTCCAGTTGTTTCTTCGTCTGGAAAGTAAGTAAAAGGTTCGTAGTAAATAGTGTCTGGCACTTGTGCCTTTGTTACCTTTGCTATTAAGGCTATTACTATAAAAGCGACTATATGTAGTGCTTGATAGAATGTTAGTAGTTTCATATTTATTTATTTTCTAAATTTTCAATTCGTGTTATTAAGGATTGGATTGTAGTTTCTAAATCCGTTATCTTTTGTTCTTGAGTTTCGATTATGGCTTGTTGTTCTTGTATGGCTTTGGTTAAAATAGAACTAAATTTATCGTAATGTATTCCCTTGTACCCATCAACGTTATTTGTAAATACTAAATTTGGAAATATTTGCTCAACTTCTTGTGCTATCATACCTAAATCAACTCTATCTGTTTCGTCAATCCAATTAAATGTATATGTATTAATACCTAATAATTTATTTAACGTATTCTCCAATGGTTGTAAATTAGTTTTTAGCCTTACATCAGATGTATTAGTCGTTAATGTTCCATCAGATGTATAATGTAATGCCCCAGCACTTGCTCCACTACCAATACTTCTAAATCTTGCATTACCATCTACATCAAGTGTTTCACTCGGACTACTCGTACCAATTCCTACCATACCTAACTTATCAATTCGCATTGCCTCTGTTAATGGTCTGCTATGAAATTCAGATGCAGTCTTAAACACCATATCTCCACCAATTTCATTATTATAAAGCGTTGTCGCATCCACTTCAATACTTGCACTCGTAACCGTAGTCACACCGCTTTCAGCCTTAAAGTTTATACTTCCAATATTATCGCCAACGGTTACTTCTCCAATATTACTTCCATTCTTTTTATATAAATTCAATTCAGCTGGATTAGTATTCGTTTCTTCATTCTGAATAACAATATCGCTTGTCAAAGTAGTGCCATTTACAGTTAAATTACCAGAAAATAAACCATTACCATTTACTTCAAGTTTAGAGTCTGGACTTGTAGTACCTATACCTACGTTGCCGTTAGTACCTATAGTCATCTTAGCACCATATCCAGTACCTAACTTTAGCGGATGGTTTGTTTGAGTACCTATCCATCCATCCCCAGATTGAGAAAGAACTACTGTTTCTACAGAGTTTGACGTATTGGTTACTTTAAGTTTAGTGCTACCCGCATCTGATATCTCTACTTTTGAATCTGGACTAGTAGTACCAATACCTACGTTGCCTGAAGAAGTTATTCTCATTCGCTCGACATCACTAGTAACGAATTGCATAGTGTTTGATGATACTTCAGTTAAATATGTATCACTACCGCTGTCTAAATATAATTTTTTGGTAGCATACAATATAATATTATCTCTAAAATAAGATGTGCCATTTACGTCTAATTTACCATCAGGTGTTTGTGTTCCTATCCCTACGTTGCCTGAATTTTTTATAACCATTGTAGGAGCACCAGAAGCATAAAAATATAAATCTTTATGTTCGGATGCTACTCTATCATAAGATTGAATATATGTAAACGTAGTAGCATTGCCAAACTCTAAACCTGCATTACTTGCATCGCCTAATACAGTTAATTTTACGGCAGGGTTAGTAGTACCTATTCCTACGTTGCCTGTTGTTTTTTTAATTACAAATTTATTGTCATTTGGAAATGCATATGCACCATCATAATATTCAAAACCATCTGATTCACTAATCCTAAATCCAACATAATTGACAGAATAAGAAGTTTGAAAACGAAAAGCGGTTTTTGCCTGTGTAGAACCTATCCTCTCTAAATAAGAACCTCCACCATCTTGACCGAAAGTTAATTTATCATTTACATCTCCAAGTATAAAATTATTTGTACCTAAATTAAAAAATACATTACCACCAGATACTTCAAGTTTAGCTGATGGACTACTCGTACCAATTCCTACGTTGCCTGAGTTGTTTATTCTAAAAACAGAATTAGTACCTACCCTTGCTTCAAATACTCCTCTATCGTTTTGGTCTGAATTACCTGCGTTATTAACCACTAAGGAAAAGGCATCATCGGTATTATTTAAGTAGGTCATCCCTGTACCATTAATTGCCCCACTGACTCCTACTACGTGAAGTTTAGCACTCGGACTCGTTTCACCAATTCCAACGTTGCCTCGAACATACATATTACCATTATCATAGAATATAACATTATTGTAAGTGTCGGCAGCATTATTAAATCTAATTCCAAAAGTAGCAGAACCACGAAAGTATGCTAAATCAGTAAGTATAGCAACACCATTCCATTTATAACTACCGTTTACATCAAGCTTAGAAGACGGACTCGTAGTACCTATACCTACGTTGCCATTCCCTAAAATAGTCAATTTATCAGCCGCCGCACCATTTTCTGTTGTTCTAAATACAAGTTTAGCTGTTCTACTTGCATCAGTAGCTGTTGTCCAAGAGGAATAAATTGCTGCTTGAACTCTGCTATTTGTATCATCAGATTTCGCCCTAAATAATATACCAGTACCATAACCCTGACCAGAAGATGGATTGTTATACAAGGAAATTGTATTATTAAATGGGGTTTCGCTTCTTGTTGTAAAAAAATTAGCGGCACCATCAAAACCATAAACATTTAAAGATTGCGGTCCTGATGAAATTGAACTATTATTAATATTTAATATTTTATTTGAATTATCCCAAAACAAATCCCCATCCGTATTAATTGCACTTGTTCCATTTCCAAACAAAACCCTACCTGCAGTAAATGAAGTCGCACCAGTACCGCCATTTGCGACACTTAATGGCGTTCCTAATGTTAAATTACCTGATGATGAAATAGTTGCAACCGCTGAAGGTGTTGTGCCACTAACAAAAGCAAATCCACCACCGTCTATATCTGACCTTGTTTGAAATATTAATGAATGTGCGTTTAAACCACCAAATCCATTTGAATTTTTGTATATATAATTATCTGCACTTCCCGTTATAAATGCTCCTGTTGTATAGTTTGTGAGTTGTAAGGTGTTGGCAACTCCTGTTACATCATTAATAGTATTTGGCGTTCCTATTTGGACTTTTTGCGCTAACACGCTACTTGTAAACCTCCCAGTACCACTTACATCTAACTTATAAGCTGGTGTGGTTGTACCTATACCTACGGTGCCTGATGATGTAATACGCATATATTCGGTATAAGGACTACTAGCTTCTCTAAAGTAAAATGTTCCATCTGACTGTAGGTACATTCCACCTGCTGTAGCTGCTGTTAAGTATAAACCAGAAGCATCAGCAGTATAAACTTCAGAAGTTGATACACCTGAAAGGATTAATTGCCCTGCTATTCTTGATTGACCATTTACATCTAACTTATATCCTGCGTCTGATGTAGTACCTATTAATACGTTGCCAGCTGATGTTATGCGCATGCGTTCTGTGCCGCCAGTAGCAAAGGCTAATTCCCCTGAACCTGATGTTGCGTCAATAGTATGAATTGCACCAAGGTATTCGCCATTGTCTGAACTGGTAAATGTTAAACCTCTTGAGCCACCGTCAGAAGATGCACCAAAATATGCATACTGTCCTGCAGTATCTGTTTTTGCTAAATGAAGCTTATAGCTAGGCAAATTTGTACCAATACCTACGTTACCACCGTACGGATTCAATGAAATATCTGCACCTGCATCTTCAGCATTATTTACTCCTTGTAAATATCCTCTATTACTTCCTAATCCGCCAATATATAATGAAGATAATTGAGTATTATCGTCAGAACGATATCGAAGCCTAAATTCAGAATTTGTAAGAACTTGCCCTAGATTATCTGAATTATTGTTTGATGCGTTTTTGATACTTAGAGTTGCAGATGGACTCGTTGTTCCTATACCTACTTTATTAGAATTCTCATCTACAAAAAACGTACCACTATCAAAATTAACATAGCCACCGCTTTGAGTTAATGCGGATGTAAACGTCTTCGCTCCTGTGATTGTTTCTGTTCCCGCTATGGTTACATAGTTATCAAGTGAATCTGATAATACAGTAGGTAAGTTTGCTGTTGTTTGTAAGCTATCTGCACCGCCAATAAATATATTATTCGGGTTTAAGTTGTATTGTACTTCTCCTAAGTTTATAATACCAGAACCATCAGAATTTGCTTTAACTACTGTACCTAACTTTTGTACTAATACATCTTCTCCTTTAGGTCTAACATTTGTATAACCACCAGTTGCACCAACCCATATCTCATCTCCTGCTTCAAATAGGTCTGTATCTACACCTTTAATATGTCCTTTTAATAAACCTAAACCTTGTTGTCCTGCTGCTATATCTTTTCCTGCAATAGCCACAACAGGCATTTTAGTGGAGTCATTTGCCTGTGCAGGTTCTACTGACCAGTAGTTGCCCTGTATTCCAACTACATATAATGGTGTACCTTTTGCAATTAAATTTCCTGTACCGTTATAAACAGAATCTTCTACACTTAAACTTTGTATAGTAAGTATGCCAAGCTGACTGCTTGTGTCTATCTCTATACCTAATCCTGCATCAATAGTAGCATATATTATATCTCGTACTTGTGCAGAATTAACAGCACTACCTGCTTGTACTGTATCGCCAAATAATATTAATAAAGAATCAGCAGTATTAATAAAAAAGTCTGGACTGTATATCATATTGCTATCAGTCAATGAACTTATAACAATTCTACCAGAACCTGTACTATCTTTAATTACCTGGTCAAACTTAATCCTTGGCTGTTCTATTTGTCCGTTTACACTTACAGTCACAAAAGACAACAGTATATAAAGTATTTTTCTCATATTAATTACATTCAATATAAAATGATGCACTTACATTTGTTAAGGCTGATATGCCTGCTATGGGAGGAATTAATTGAAATAATTCGTGAGAACTTGTAATTGTCTGGCTAAATGTAGCTGAACCATAAAATGGTTTGTTTCCAGTAAAGTCAGTAATTGAAATAGGTATGGTATAACTTGTGGTAAATACACCACCAGATTCGCTTCCTACGTTTACAGTCCAATCACAATTAGTACAGTCAGTTAAATTGCCTCCTATTGTAATAGATTCAACACTACAACCTCTTACGTTATAAGGTATAGCAGAGTAGCCGATAAGTTTCTGTCCACTAATATTTAGATTTAAGACAACTTGGTGTGTTGAAGCAGCAGAAGGTTGTAACATAATTCTACTACTATCAGCAACATAAGTTAATACTTGACCATCTAATCCTGTTGTATCTTGACTACCGCCAAAAACATACTTACCAAACTCTAACTTATTTAGGCTTGGATTATATACAAAATCTCCTGCTGTTGTTATAAATGACTGATAGCCTACACCTTGTGCGTCTGTAAATACTAAGCTGTAATCTTGGTTACCGCCAAACGTCATTTTTAACTTATCTGCATTAGTTACGGTATCAGGATGTGTTACTTCATCTAAAAATATCTTATTACCATCATACTTTAGAAAGTAACCCTCTGTACCTGTTAATGACTGTCCAGATAAAAATAAGTAATTACCCATTCTAAAAAATCCAGTATTTGGATTGTATGTTATTTGACCGTTTATAGAATTTATATTATAGTAATCAGTTGTTCCTGTAAAATTAGCAAATAAAAGGTCGTAGTTTATATTAGATGCTGTTGATGTGTTACTTACTTTAGCAAAGTTAGTAAATTGTGAAGTTGTACTTGTTGTTGAAGTAGCAGCATTACCACTAATATCAATACCCCAAGTACCTGTAGCATCAGTACCATCTGTTTTAGGTGCGCCTATTGTATTGTAACTTACTGTTAGTGCTGTACTACCATTAAAACTAGAACCGCTATTTGCTCCACCCATATTACTAAAAGTAACCGATTCTGTTGTTATAACTGTTCCAAAAGATGGGTTTTGTAATTCTATAAGTCCGTTGTTACTGTTGTAAGTTAAAACATAGCCATCAGTAGGAACTTGGTCTGTATCAAACACATAGTTGTTTACTTTGAACTTTTCTATTGCATTACCTATTGTAGCTGTATTACTTCCTATACCTTGTGCATCAAACCCTATTGCAATTTCATTTATAGAATTGTTTGTTAATTTAGCTTCTGCTCCAAGTGCTACACTTTTATTTGTAGTTACACCTATACTTGATAAAGTATTTTCTCCTAATATTAAATTCTCTGCACCTCGTAAGTTTACACCTGCATAATAACCTATAACTACATTCGATGTATCTGTATCTCTTAGGTTATATCCTGCTGCAGCACCTAAAAGAGTATTAAATCTACTTGTACCATTAAGACTATTTCCTGCACCATCTCCTATTACTACATTCAGTAAATAACTGGTATTTATTTTATCAAGTACAGTCAGTTCGTCATTAAATGTCTTTCGACCAAATATAAATTGATTATTAGTTGTATCTACATAGTATGGGTCTTTACTTGTTATATCTGTATGTGGGTGTGTGTGAGAACTTGGGTTAAAAGTTAGCGGTTTGTTTAATACACTATCCCATTCTACTGCATTAGTTATTTCAGACCTAATATCGTAGTACCCACTAAGCCTATTTTGTGGTACAGTACCAGTAGTTAAATAAGAAGCATTAATACCATTAACTTCAAGTTGTACATTTGCTGTACCATCAAACTGTACTGCTGCGCCATTTGCTGATACTGCATTACCTGCAATCTGAAATGTTCTTGCTGTATCTAATCGTGTTGTTGTTGCACTATTGCCGTTAATGTCTATACCCCAAGTACCTCCTGCGTTATCTCCTGTTACACTTGGTGCGCCAATAGTATTATAGCTTATTGTATAAGATTGACTGCCGTTATAATATACAGGACTTGTTTCTCCATTACCTGCTGATGAAATAATTAAGTTACTTATAGTAGAAGACAAACCTTCAATCCAAGGTCTTAGGCCTGCAGTATCTACATCCCAAGTAGTTTCGACTGAACCGTTAAAGTTGTTTCCAATTAAATAATCCCCTGCTATTATAAACTCGGAAGTATTTGTAGGTATAGTTATGTTCTGTGTTCCATCAAAAGATACGCCATTTATAGTTCTTGCTGTATCTAATTTTAATGCGCTGCCTACTGTTACATCTGTTTTGTTCTGCCAATAAGGTGCGTTAGAATCATTTACTAAAACCTTTGTATTCGTAAGTCCAATTACAGGCAAATCTAAAAACGCAGTTGTATTAGCTGTTGATTGATATAATAAATCTCCTGGACCACCACCTTCTATGTTGTCTGCCTCAGTAACTTCTAAGGTAAAGTCAGTAGTGTTTTTTACAGTTACTACATCACCAGATAAAGTTATTGAATCGTTAGCAGTTAAGAAACCTTGTGAGTTGACATAGTTTATTGTAGCCATTGTAGTTGTGTCAACTGATAAAGTAACATTATCTACATCACCACCACCTAATAAACCATATCCTGCATTTACAGAATCTATATCTCCATAATTCTGTGCTATTACCCACGATTTAGCAGCAATAATACTTGAATCTACTCTAATTTCTACACTACCAACATCTCCACCACCAAGTAATCCATATTCAAGTTCTGGGTTTATGCCTTCATTTACTCCTGTAATATCACCAGAACCTGCTGCAATAAACTGCGCATCTACATAATCTTTAGTTGCCATAAAGTCTTGATTAACACCTAAAGGATAAAGTAGTGTACCATTACCGTATATAGTGCTATCTGTAAATACACTATCTATACCACCACCAACTTGCACATCTACTGTTCCAGTAAACCACACTATCATCATTCTATCTCCTGCTTGTGGTGTAAATGACAGTTGAACTACACCATTGACTTGGTCTAAAGAAACTATGTATTCTTGGTCTATAAATATACCATTTCTATAAACTAAAATATCTTGCTTATCATCTGGTAAAAGACCATTATATGCTGTTATCAATAAGTTGTTAGAAATGCCATCTCCAATGTACTTTTCTTGGAAAATACCGTTGCCTTTGCTTAGTGTATCAAAACCAATTAACACGCCATTTTGATAATACAATAAACTATCTCCGCTACTACTAAGTCTTGTGCTATCAATTATAGTAGCCACATTAACTAAAGAATCATTTAATGCACTTGTAGTAACAAACAAAAGCGAATCTACATATAGTGGATTAGCACTTGTACCATTACCAAGTATAGTTAGATTATCAGTGTATGTAATTATAGCTTGCTTACCTATAACAGCACCATCAAAGTAATATATTAATGAATCTTGCCCTGTATTAAGTCTAGTTGAATCTACCCCATTAATAGGCAGCTTTACACTACCACCATCTTCTAAAAATATCGTATCGTTAGATATAGTAAGTTGTTGGTCATCTGTGTTAAAGTAAGCACTTAGTACTACAGCTTTTGTAGATAAGTCGTCTTTTATATAAAGTGTGTCATTACTTATGTAGAAATCTCTATTATAACCACTTGTATCTACATTGTAATTACCTAAATAGACGTTATTACCATTATCTATATATAAGGTGTCATTAGATAGTGTTAACTGCTGATTATCTGTATTTATGTATGGTACTAAATCTACAAACTTTGTACTTAAATCGTCTATAATATACAGAGTATCTGAGTTAATATAAAACTGCCTATTAAACCCACTAGTATCAGTATTATCTAGATATGGACTTACATCTACACCATAAGTACCATCTTCTGATAGTGCTATATACAAACTATCATTAATTATATTAAACTGTGTAATAGACTGTATTTCATTAGTAGCATCACCATCAATTAAGTCATAAGCTATTAAAGTACCATTTTGGTAATATAATAAGGTATCTTTTGTGTCATTTAATCGGGTAGAATCTATAGTAGTTACTATTAAATCAAAGCCAACTAAATTACCATTTTGGTAGTATTTTAAAGTATCATTATCTAACCTTGTACTATCAACTAAATAAGGCTCACCAAATATATATAATACGCTGTCCTGCACTCGTAAGTCACTAGACCAAATAGCATTATTAGCAGTATCAGACATAATCATCTGACCTACAGTATCAGATTGCTGTAACTGAATAAGTCTAAATCTAGGAAATGACTGTGAATATCCGCTTATGCCTATAAATAATAAAAATAATATTATGTAACATCGAACCATATTATTGTAATTTCTTCGTTTGCAAATGGATTAAACGTTAATGTTACACTAGCAGCAACGCTATCATGTGTAAAGTAGCTTGGTTGTAAGAACTGTCCGTTACGCATAACCATAATATTATCTTGTGATACAGGTAATGCTGTTGATTTAGTTACAGTAAACGTACTGGTATTACCATCAGCTGTAAATGTTTCTTGTACTACTCCTTGAATACCATCAACAACTACTGTAATATCTACTTCCGCAGGTGTGCAAGTATGGTTGCTAAATATATTTACTGTATAGTTACCTAAAGTAGTATCAGTAGTAAATGCCCTAATTAATGCGACTACTCTGGCTTTTGCATCAATAGGTACTGTAACACCTACTGTACTAGTCGTATTACTAAAACCAGACCTTTTAACTTGTTTAGCACCTGCCATACTAATATCTGGATAGTATGTATGTACAACAATACCTATATTATTTAGACCGTCTGTTCTTGATATTCCTAAGTTTACTTCATACGCTTCCAAACATACAGGAAATTCTACTTGATACCACAAATCCCCACTTATATTAGCAGGGAAATAAGAAGGCAAATCAAACATAGATGTAGATGTAGCAGTAGGTTTGTTAAATCCACCGCTATCACAATAATCTAAGTTGTTATCAGCATAAAACTCTTGTATGTTACTTATGGTATTTAAAGGTATATTTATAGCACCTGTATAGACATTGTGTATTCTATCTTCTCCACTACCTACCCAATCTATGCTAACCTTTACAGTTTTATTACCTGGGGTTGTGTAAGTATATTCGTATAATCCAGTATCATAACCACTAAAATCTACAGTACCGTCATAAGTCGCAGGTGCAGTAGGCGCAGGACTTAATGTACCTGTATATGCCCATGTACCGTTAGCAGATGTACACTCTAACTGATTATATAGATTAATTGTACTCATTTATTCAATATTACAGAATCTTGTATAATAATCCTTACCAACACAATCTACATTATAAGTCACTGTAAAGTCTACACTTTCTACACCATTAACATCTCTTAATCTTACTATAGCTGTAAATACACCATCTTGACATAAATCAGTAATAAACCTTACTTTAGTAGAATTTCTGTAAGTCTGTAATGTACCTTGTGTAGGTAATGTATCAACTACTACAGGTATGCCGCTAGGTGTAAATGTACCACTTACATAGTCTGCTAAATCAAAGTCAACAATGTTATCAAAAGTACCATCATCGTAATCAGCGCAACTTACATTTAATGATAATGTATTTTGTGTAAGTGTAACGCTACTTGTACAAGTAGATGTTAATGTAAGATTACCTGTTTGATATGCTTTTACTGTATCATCAGCTTTGCTTGTCACATGCAAAGTATAAGGAATTACCAAAGGTACTGTATTAGCTACTGTATCATCAAATGTGTACTTAAACAAGAATGGTGTAGATAATAAAGTAGAATTAGGTGCAGGTACTACACTTAGCCTTGAATCAGTTGTACTAAAGAAGTTTACACCGTATGTTGCACCACTTGTATCTAAATACGCATTACTGCTTATAGATAAGCTAATTTTAGGTGATATATAAAGTACATCTGTATTATCATAACCACATACATCTACAATACTACCATCTAATGGACTTGTAATACCGTCTTTTGTAATAAACTGGCTGTCATTAAATGATATTGTAATTTCTTCTATTACTTCTGCTTGTGGACTTAGTACAATTTTAGCAGGATAGGCTTCTATTCTTTCTTCACTTTCTACAGTATATTGTATTTCTATAAACTTATCTGCACTGTAGTATTCTTGATAATTATTATGTGCAACAAATACATGGAAATTATAAGAATTAATATCTGTATATCCTAAGTATTCGACATCATACTCTTTAGTAATTATATCAAACTTTATATTCTTAGGGTCATAACTAAAACAAGAATCATTAGTAGTAAATTCTGTAGCTTCTATAGCTATTAGCATAATCTTATTTTGGTCAGCAATAGGTTGTGTTACTACACCTAGCGTACCATCTGCTTTAGATACATAATAACCATTTACATTTAGGTTATCATATATAGTCTTAAACTCTGTAGTGTCAGTTGGTACTATATTTTTGTTAATAGTGTTAAATGATGCCTTACAGAATGAGTAAGATGCTTCTGATACATCACTACAACCATTACAGTCTGTACCTGTTACTTTTACTTTATACCCAGTATTAAATGATGTGATAGGCAAGTCTTCTCTTAAACTTAAGTTTAATGTTGACTTTAACCCTCTATTAGATACTACACCATTAAATAATGCTTTGTTATATTCCCACTCGTAAGTTATATCAGAACAACTTGTATTTGATGTAGTTACACTAAACCTATAAGGTACTGATGTATCTTTTATAATACTACTTACTGCATAACTACCACAAGGTGATGATTCACTAAAACCATAACTGTTAGAGTTACCGCATGCAGAAGTAACATTCATTGTTATTGTAGTAGGCTGTACATAACTAGAATCTGGATATACTACATCAAAGTTATAATCAGAATAACCTACACCTGCTGTTTGTACTACATTAGTTACATAAACAAGGCTATTACTTGTAGCGAATGTTTCTACAAATGGTGCTTCTCCTGTAACTCTTATCGTTTTGTTTATAGTGACTGACATATTATAATTCTGTAAATGTTATAGAAGTACAACTAGTTGTTTCTGTTACATCAGCAAAAGATATAACGCAATCAGTTGTTGTGCCTACAATCTCACCACAAGTAGGTAAGTTATAAGCATTAACACACTTAATAGGTTCATCAGCACCATCACATGTACTATTCTCTGCTAATTCGTATGCCCATAAAGCTTTAGCATATTCACAAAATAAGTCATCTGCACAGTGTACACCATACAGATAACCATTAGCAATATCAACAGCTCTACGCTGCAATTCACCTATTAATTTATTCTTTACACCCACACTCATTAACTGTAGTATCTAGTATTGTTAGCATTGTGTCATACAAACAACACGCATTAGTAAATGTAAAATCATCACAAGTATTTGCCCTACTTAATAAGTCATCAAATATGTAAGGCATAAACCTATCATCTTGTGCGCAATCTTTTGGTGCAGCATCTTTAACTGTGTTGTAAAAGTTAATTAGCCTACACTCAATATCTTTATTTATATATACAATAGAGGTATCTTCATAACTTGTACTATCTGCATAGTTAAGTTTGAAATGATACACACCATTCGATATAAGACTTGTCATATTTAAGTCAGCAGGTAAAACTATATAGTTAAAACTGCCTGTAGTGCCATTAATAGTTTTAGGACTTGCTATATCTTGGCTTAAATCTACAACTATAGGTGTTGCACTTGAACAAGTATATACTGATAACTTAAGAGTTCCTGTAAATGCAGGGTCATTAGCCATATACTGTTCAAGCGCATCGCCTGATATAGTAATAGAAGTAAAATCACTTGCTACACTATAACTTAGCATAATTTACTTTTTAATTACGTCTATTGTACTAGCAACAAGCTCAGTAGTATCAATGATATGGAAAATCCAATCTTCAATTAATACTTCTGCTTCTTGACTAGGTAACTCAAATTTATCAGCAAATGCAGTTGCTAATAATTTTCTGTCCTCTCCATTTGCATCTCTTAACTGTTTAACAGCAGTAGAAAAATCTCCATATACTGCAACAGCTTCCATAATAAATGCTTGTACAAACGTGATAATTTCTGCAATAGAAATAGTACCATCTTTGTCTTTGTCAAGTGTAGCAACTTGACTAATAATTTTAGCAAAAGCTTCAATAAGTCTAGTTGCTTTGTCAATTGATAATGCCATTTTATTTAATTTTTGGTGAGTCGTTTTCTAACTTATATATAACACGCTCCATCACCTCTGTGTTCCTTTCAATTAGTAATTGATTCTTAATACTATTTTCTTTATAGCATTCGAATACTTCTTGCTCTAACTTAGTCAGTCTATCATTGGTTCTATTATACTGCTGCCACAACGTATAAGCCATTGCTGTCATCATTGCAAACATTACAAATACAGCAAAACCATTGGACTTAATTAAGTTGTCAAAATTTATCAATGATAAGAATTTAAACATGATTAAGTATTAAAAAGGGGGCTGTTACACCCCCTTCGTTATTTATCCAAAAGTTACGTTAGACACTGTAGCAGTACCTAAGAAATCTATAGTCTTTACTCCATCAGAAGCTGCAATCCATGCAGTCAACTGGTTTTCAAAGTTAGCAGTAGCAGTTGTAGCAACACTAACACCTGTAAAAGCATCTGCACCTACAGTTTCAGTAGCATCATGTACAATTACAACCTGCTTAGGATGTGTAGATGTACCATTGATAGTATCAACTGTATCAATGTAATCAATGATAGTCAATGAATACTTACCATCTTCTGTAAAGTATTCTGGCAAATCTTGATTAATGAAAAACTCACCATGAATTGGGTGGTTCTGCATGTTAAACTTCTGTAGTTTAGCTTTGCTTCTGTACCACAACAATACTTGTCTTCCTAAACCAGTACCTTCAAAAGGTTCTACTAATTCAGTCTTAGTGTAGGTTAAGTCGTTAATACCAAAGTCAACTTTAGTTTTAACTTCCATAATATCATCAAATGCTAATACAGGAGTTTCATCAAGTGAAACAAACAACAATCTTGCAGCAGAAGAAAGTGTAGCAGTAGTACCATCTACAATCTCAAAACCTGCAGACCAAGTACCTGTGTTAGTATGCAAAGTATTATCAGCATCAATAGCTTGATTAATAGTGTGCAGCAAGTTCTTATCTACTGTATAGGT
>Ga0208898_1001669_pt1 | contig 14340 bp, 20 predicted proteins | sample VirMetDEL_Mar_4_FD_184513 | JGI IMG/M metagenome (GOLD analysis project Ga0208898, IMG submission 184513) | Aqueous microbial communities from the Delaware River and Bay under freshwater to marine salinity gradient to study organic matter... | ecosystem: Environmental > Aquatic > Marine >...
TTTGTACACAGATAGCGATGCGGATGCTAGGATAGCAGCAGCAAGTGTGACTGACCTCACAGATGTGTCCAGCGCAGGTAGTGGTGCGATTATTACATCGGCTGAACGTACCAAGCTGTCAGGGATCGCAACGGGCGCTGAGGTCAATGTCAACGCAGATTGGAATGCTTCGTCAGGTGACGCACAGATTTTAAACAAGCCCACCCTGTTTAGCGGGGCGTACGCAGACCTGACTGGCAAGCCCACGTTGGCAACTGTAGCTACAAGCGGTAGTTATTCTGATTTGAGTGGTACGCCAAGTATACCGTCAGCTATCGGCGATTTGTCTGACGTGCCCGCATCACTGGGCACGGCTGGTCAGGTGTTAGCTGTCAATTCAGGAGGCACGGCATTGGAATACGTTGCTCAGTCAGGCGGTGGAGGGGGCGGTGCGACCTTAGCGTCAGCAGGTAAGTTTATCATGTGGGCAGAGGAGAACGGGGCGTTAAGTCCAAGTACCAATAGCGGTTATCAATGGTCGTGGGGTAACGGAGATACGCCAACAGTAGGACTCGCTATACCGTTTGACTGCACCGTCACAGCCATGATTTTCAACTGCGTTACAAACGGAACGTCGGCAACAATCAACCTACATAAAGGCACAAGCGCAACGTCTACAACCTCATCTTCGATTGCGTCCATAACGGTCGGTGCGGTAAAGTCAGCGGTTTCTACTTTGGGCGCACCCGTTGCCTTGTCAGCGGGTGAGTGGATTACCTTTCGCACAACTCAAACGTCAGGCACGTATGATGACGCGCGTGTCGGTATCGTTGTTCAGTACGACATTGGAACGTCTACTGCAAGCATAGGTGACCTGTCTGACGTGCCAGCTACAATGGGTACAACAGGTCAAGTATTAGTTGTTGATTCGGCTGGCACTGCACTAGAGTACGGGTCTGTTACCAGTTCGCCGTATGAGGAGGACGCGCTTGTGGATGATCAGAACGTCACAATGAACACGGGCGTTTCGGTTGCCAGCAACAAGATTGTAGATATTTGGGGCGACGCTTTAGCTACGCCAGCAAGTGCTACCGCCAAGAAGATGCTAGGGTTTCACACTGGTAGCGGAGTTTGTGTATTGCGTGGAATGGTTGACGCAAACGGTAGCATCTCTGGCGCAACGGCTGGATCGCCGTTATGGCTTGACGCAGGTGGGGCGTTTAGCGCAACTGCACCAACTACGGCTACTCACTACTCGCGTGTCGTTGGATATTTCTGCGGTTCGCTTATCGGCGGTGAGGTTATGTGTTATTTCGACCCGTCAAAGGACTGGGTGCAAATTGATTAAACATGGGAGAAATTTCAGGAGTACCAGCATCGGACATTAACAACGTCGATGGATTTTACACCACGCAAAGCGGAGGAGGAGGTACAGCTAGTACAACGCCTACAGTTAGTTTAGCTTCAACTACACTTGGCGCAGGAGTGATTACAATCAGCAACCACTCGTCGTATACCAATCCAACGTATGTAGCAAACATAGAAGCTGGCGGAAGCACGATTATTGCCAATAGTGCCGTCGCCAAGTCGTTTAGTAATGGCGTGTATTCAGATAAGCTGACTTTTTCAGATTCTAGTACCGCTACAGGTCAAAGAACGGTTAAGGTACGAGCGCAGGAATTTGGCAACTTTATTCAGAGCGCAGAGGTAACTGCGACATACACGAAAGGAAGCATACAGGATAGGTATATTCGCATTCGAGGTGTGACATCTACTGGTGCGGACACAAGCGCAAGGATAGGTCCAAGTCGGATACGGTTTTATACAGGCAATTCCGCCACAGGCACAGTGTATCCTACTACGAATTTGACCAGCAACACATCTGAGACGGGTATCGTTGTTAGCGCAGGTCACTTGTACAGTTCAACGTACGCTCCTTGGAAGGCTTGCGATAGTTCGTTTACGACGTTCTATTGGGCGTTAGGTACGAGTGCGGCAAATAACTGGTGGCAAATAGAATTCGACCCTGCTACGTATCCAACACCGCCAGAAATCAAAAGCATCTTGTATCGCAGGTACAATCAAGATGCCGCATACATCAGCATCAAGAGCAGTTCGACTGGTGCGTTTGCAGGTGAAGAAACTGACCACGGCGTATACGCAACGCCGTCAAACAATACATACACTTTCGGATGATACAAGGCAATACGTTACCGTTGATTAATGAGTTTCTCAGAGTAATCGGAGAGCAAACTTTGTTAGTGCATTTGTCTGGTCTGAGTACACCAGAACAACAGGACAAAGTTGCTGTGTGTACGCAGGTGCTACTTGACGAATGGGCACTTAGTCCTTGGACAGAGAAAAGCGTCGAAGGTGACCGATTAATTGCACTGTACGATGCTGAGTAACCGCACTCCTGAAGAAATTGCTCATGCGTTTCGATTAGGGATGCAAGAGATGGAGAAAAACAAAACGCGCTGGTGCTTGCCGTTAAATCATGAACGCTGGCAAGTAACTATTTTGATCCTCGGACTCATAATAGACGCAAGCATTGTACTGATTGGAGGATACGCCGTATGGAAACTCGCGACACTTATCTTATAGAGGTCAAAACCGTAACGAAGGGTACGGAGAAGGTCGATAAAGCCACTGGCAAGGTCAAGAAACTTGACCAAGCAACCAAGGACTTACAGCAATCGCAGAAGGCGCAAGCTGACCTTCAGAACCAAGCGATGGGCAAACTCGACCAGATGACTGGTGGAGCAATCAGCCAGTTTAAAAAGGTCAAGCAGGGCATACAAGCTACGCTACCTGCGCTCAAAGGAATGAAGGGCGCAATCATTGCTACTGGCATTGGAGCGTTAGTCGTTGCCGTTGGTGTGCTGGTTGCGAATTGGGAGTCGGTAGCAAACTGGGCTGGTCAAGCGTCAAAGGAATCACGTGATCAACTCGCATCTGCCGAAGCAATGGTCAAAGCTACCGAGGACCAGCTATCAAACATTTCGGCAACCGAAAACATCCTTAAGCTACAGGGCAAAACGGAGGAAGACATCTTGAAGATGAAGATGGCGGCTACTGATGAAGCAATAGCGGCTAAAGCCCTTGAGTTGGAAGCAATCAAACGCCAAAAGGATGAGCAGGTCAAAATTGCTGAACGTAACAAAGCAATCGCGCAAGGCATCATTCGTTTTTTGACTATTCCGATTACTACACTGCTTACAGCGGTAGACCAGTTGACGGCTGGTCTGGCGTACGTCGGTGTGCTTGAGGAAGGCACAAACTTTGAGGAAGCGTTTTCGGGCGGATTAGCTAATTTGCTGTTTGATCCCGAAGAAGTAGCTACAGAGGGAGATAAAGCTATTCAGGAAGCTGAGAAAGCACTTCAAACGCTACAGAATACTCGTGCTGGCTACACACTACAACAGCAAGCGCAGGAGCAAGCTGACGCACAAAAAGCGCAAGAACAAAAAGACCAAGCGGATGCGGACGAACTGGCTAAAGCCGAAGCCAAAGCCAAGGCAATGGCGGATATTGAACGGGCGGTATGGGAGCAGAGCGCAACTAACATCGAAAAGGAAGTACGCGCAGTTGAGGATAAATACAACGCCTTGGTCGCAATGGCGGAGGAGCATGGGTTATCCACTGTTGAAATAGAGCAAGCACGTGAGGACGCAATTACTGCGATTGAAGAGCAAGCCCGTTTGGATCGTGAAGCGGCGAACGCAAAAGCCAACCAAGAACGCATCGATGCTGACAACCTAGCTAACGAGAAAATCATTGAGAATCGCCACAAGCTGATTAACTCGATAGGGTCTGTTATGATGGAAGGTGCAAAGTTTGCGCTGGCACTGGTGCAAAGTGCTGAGAGTGCCGATGAGCAATCGGCTCGCAGAAGGTTTGAAACGGCAAAGAAAATTCAGCTAGGGGCTGCTGTTATGTCCACAGCGCAAGCCGTTATTGCGGCTCTAGCTGCTCCGCCAGTAGGTCTGGGTTTCCCCGCTGGTATTCCGGGAGCAGCACAAGCTGCTTTGGCTGGCGCGGCTTCAATCGCTACCATCAAACGTCAGCAATTTCAGTCCGCTGGCACTGGTGGCACAGGCGGTCGCATAGGCGGTCAGTTAGCGCAAGTTGGTAGTCAAGCACCGACCATTGACTTGTCGTTTATGAATCAAGGTAGTCAGGATGTAGAGCCAGTGCGGGCGTACGTACTGGAGCAACAAGTAACATCCAGCCAGCAAAGCAATCAGTTAATACAGCAACAAGCACAGCTATGAGAATTATCGAATTAATCATTGACGAGGACAACTACCCAGAGGACGGCGTAGAACTCATTAGCATGGTCAAAGACCCAGCCATTGAGTCGTTTTGGGTCGCCATGAACAAAACGCAAACGCTCAAGTTTGCACAGGTTGATACTGAACGCCGCATCGTAATGGGGGCGGCTATGATCCCAGATATGCCTATAGTAAGGGAGGACGATGAAGGTCAGTACCATGTCTACTTCACGAAGGACACGATTCGCAAAGCAATGGAGTTGTTTTTCAAGAAAGGCTACCAGAACAAAACCAACTACGAACATGCCGAAACCATGAACGGCATGACGGTCGTAGAGTCTTGGATTATTGAGGACACAGAAAAGGACAAGTCCGCGCTTTATGGACTGGAGAACCCAGTCGGTACGTGGATGGTTTCAATGAAGGTGGAGAACCAGCACGTATGGGATGAGTTCGTCAAAACTGGTGACCTCCGAGGGTTCAGCATTGAGGGTCAGTTCCGTGACGGCAAAGCACAGCACAGCAAATTCCTGAGTGAGTTAGAAGATGTGTTAAGTAAGTATAGCACTCCGAAGCACTCATAACCGTAAACCCGTAAACCTTTATCTATGGATATGTTAGCTAGGGTAAACGACCTCTTCAAGCAATACAGCGTGAAGATGGAAGCCGTACCCGAAGAAGAAAAGCCAAAGGAGGAAGAGCCAGCCAAAACAGAAATGGCTGAAATCGCACTCGAAGATGGCACGTTGGTAATGACTGACGCTGAGTCATTTGATGTCGGAGCATCGGTATTCGTACTCGACCCTGACGGAACTCAAATCCCGTTGCCGTCTGGCGATTACACACTGGCAGATGGTCGCAAGATGATTATCGTTGACGGTGTGATCACTGAGATGGTATCGGCTGAAGCACCCGCACCTGCGGAAGAAGCGCCAGCGGTAGCAGAAGCCATGTCTGCGGTTACCCGCGATGAGGTTGAAAACATGATTGTGAAAGCAGTCGAGTCAGTAGTTCAAACTCAAATGAGCAAGATTGCTGAACTGGAGAAGACGGTTGACCAGCAAAAAACGGTCATCGCAAAATTGAGCAAGCAACCTAGCTTGGCTCGTCAAAAGGAAGTAGAACCCGTACAGGACGTGGATGTCACAAGGCTCAAGGGCATTGCGTTGGTACAAGCATTGCAAAATCAATTCGTATGAGCAAGTTTAAATTCGCCCTCGATACGGGGGATTCGTTGAACATTACAGGTGTCAACTATAAGGGAGAGGGTGCAATACCCTACGTAGCCCCAGCCGTACTGTCGGCAGAAACCATCACTAACAACCTTTGTCGCGTTATGCCTGACGTTAAGTTCAAGGCAAACCTGCAAAAGTTGAGCGGTGTATCCGTGCAAACGGCAGCGTGTGATTTCTCAATCGGTTCTGCAAACGCAGTCACCTTGACTGACGTGGTGCTTGAGCCAACCGACCTCAAGGTCAACTACGAAATCTGTAAAGCAGATTTGCGTCAGACTTGGGGAGCGGCTCAAACTGGATCACACTTGGGTAGCCAGTTGCCTCCAGATTTCTCTACGTTCTTGTTGCAGTACACTGCGGCAAAAGTTGGTGAGAATGTCGAGCGAAACATTTGGCAGGGTAGCTACGACGCTAACGGAACTTCAGCAGGTAGCGCACTCGTCAGCAACTTTACTGGTTTCTGCAAGCGTTTGGTTGACGGTAACGCGGCTGTCGGATACGAGAAAAACCCAACAGCGGCATTCGTTGCGGACGCAGGTACAAACGGCGTTCTGAAGCACCTCGATGATTTGGTGAGCAACTCGCCGTCAGTCATCCAGAACAGTTCTAACACGGTTATCTACATGAGCCGTGCTACGTTGTTCCTGTTGCACCGCGCAACCAGCACCATGAACGCAGGTCAAATCCTCATCGGTGGCACTGACCGTCCAACGTCATGGCTCGGTTTCCCAATCGTAACGCCAGCGGGCTTCCCGAACGATACGCTTATCATGGGTGAGCCAGAGAACTTCGTTTTCGGAACAAACGCCTTGACTGATCACACGTCTGTCGATTTGGTCGATATGTCCAAGACTGACGCATCTGACAACGTACGTGTAGCCATGCGCTTTAGCGGTGGTACGCAAATCGTTGACTTGGGTGACGTAGGTTTCGTTTCTCGCGCATCTTAATTCTGTAGGATATGCCTTGCAGTATTACAGTTAACGGTCGTCTTTTTCCTTGCAAGTCTGCCATCGGTGGAGTCAAGCAAGTATGGATTGACGAATGGGTAGATGGATACTGGGAGGACCCTACTTCAGGTAACGTAGCAGATTCCGCTGCTGCACAAACCTTGAAGAATTACGAGATTGCAAAAAACTCAGGGTCGTTCCAGCAAACCGTAACGTCGTCGATTGATAACGGAACGGTGTTCTATTCGCAGGTACTCGAAATTACCTTACCAGTTTTGAGCGCCACATTTAGCGAAGAAGTTGCAGACCTGCTAAAGTCACGTCTGACCATCGTAGTACAGGACAATAACGATAACTATTTCGTTATGGGACTGAAGCACGGTGCGGAAGGTAGTGGCGGTGTTATTGGAACTGGTGCGGCTAAGGGCGACCTTAGCGGGTATCAGTTACAGTTCACTGCTGAGGAGGCGTTGCCTGCTCCAACGGTGACCAGAGCAGCGGCAGGAGCTGATTTGACTTGGACGTTGGCAACCGCGTAACGTCACTTTTGTTCTAGGTTAGAAATCAGGGGGTAGGGGTTAGCGCCCTCGCCCCCTTTTTTTATCTTCGAATATGAAACTACTTACAGCCACGACAACGCAGACTATCTACTTAACGCTCAAGGAGCAAACGCCCAGCAATGCTGTAAACTGGTTTCTTGAGTTTGAGAGTGTCAGCACTAACGTAAAGCACGTGTGTGTCGGCAATGAGCAAATTAGCAACGATAGGTACACGTCGTTTGGGATCGACACAAACGATAACGCCCCAAGCGACGGTAACGTCAACATTACGCAGGAGGGCTACTACATCCTTCGTGTTTACTGGCGCATTGCCGAAAGTAGCCCCAACCCTGATCGTTTGATTGAGACCAAGCTAGTCAATTTTGTCAAGCCGTCGCCAGTTGAACCAACCATAGTAACCGATAGCAACAATGAGCAAGTCATCTACTACGAAGCGTAAGCCGTCTATTATGGCGTTAAGCGCCAATCCCTTGCAGGAAGCCAGCTACGCCGAAAAAATCAATACGCGCGGGTACGTTGAGTACGGCGAGGACAACAAGTTTCCAGAATACCTGCTCTCGTTGTACAACAACAGCGCAATCCATCACGCGCTTTGCGACGGGATTAGCTATATGATTCACGGCGATGGCTATCGTCCGTCTGACCTGCAAGCATCCCTTAAGTACGAGGAGCATGATTTGGATGAGGTGTTGCTCAAGTGCGCACTGGACTTCGTAATTCATGGCGGATATGCACTAGAGGTCAACTGGAGTTTAGATAGGACGTACATCGATTGCATTTACCACTGCCCGTTCGAAAACATCCGTAGTGCTGAAGCTGACGAAAACGGCGATGTCTGGGAGTATTTCTACAGTCAGGATTGGAGCGATACCAAGTGCAAGAAGCATCGCATTCTGGCGTGGAATCCTGACGAACGAAATGAGCATCCGCGTCAAATCATGTACATCAAACCGTTTAGCGCAGGTAGCTACTACTACCCTAAGCCGTCGTACATAGGAGCAATCAACTACATCGAATTGGATCGTGAAATTGCGCTGTTCCACGTCAACAACATCCGCAACGGTTTAATGCCGTCGTTCATGATAAATTTCAAGAATGGCGAACCAAGCGCGATAGAACGTGCAAATATCCGCGCTGAGATTGAAGGGCAAATTTCTGGTGCAAGCAACGCAGGTAAGTGGTTTATGACGTTCAATGACCAGCCCGACCGTGCGCCTGACTTTATTCCGTTCCCAACGTCTGATAACGATACGAAGTACCAGTTTCTTGCCGAATTAGCCACAGAGAAGATTATGATGGGGCATCGCGTAACGAACCCGATGATGTTTGGTCTACTGGTCGCGGGTCGCTTAGGAGGTGGCACAGAATTGCAACAGTCGCGCGAGTTGTTTGACCAGCAAGTGATCCAACCAGCGCGTAAAATTTTCAAAAAGTCGTTGCGTGACCTGTACAGCGCAATGGACATCAACGTGTATTGGGAGATGTCTAAGCAACAGGAGGAGGACGGAGTTAGCTGGTTGTTGTCGAAGGGTGAGTCGATGGAGGGGTACACGCTATTACAGCAAAACCCAGTTGATTACGATACCGATGACAACCTTGGACTGCACCTGCACCTAGCAAGCGTAGTCAGTGCTACTGGTGTCGATGGCGACGATGAGCAAGATACCGATGTGTTCAAGATTCGTTACGCATATCGCGGTATGCCTACATCTACCAAGAGTCGTGATTTCTGCGTGAAAATGATGTCCGCTAACAGGGTGTACAAAAAGGAGGACATACTCAAAGCCAGCAAGATGCCAGTCAACCCGGGCTTTGGTGAGGGAGGCGCAAGAACGTACGACTTGTGGCTCTACAAAGGAGGTCCACGATGTGGGCATTTCTGGGAGCGGCAGGTGTACCTAAAGGAAGACCAAAGCAAAATCACCGTCACGAAAGCACGTCGTATGCTGATGGAGATGCCAGTTGAAGAACGTCGTAAAGCCCAGTGGGTAGCAAATGAGCCAGAAGTTGCCAAGCACCCAAACGATATGCCGCACAAGGGATTTCACCCTAACAACCCGAACAAACCAAGCGACGCACGATGAGTTACAACACCGAAATCCTATTCGTAAGTCCGTCATACATGAAGCGGACTACGTACATCAGCAACAGCGTTGATGAAGAAATGATCACTACGGCTGTAATCGTCGCTCAGGATAAGTACGTGATTCCTATTCTCGGTACAGACCTGTACCTAAAGATACGTGACCTCATCAGCACCAGCACAATCGCCACTACGGAGTACGAAACACTACTGGAGCAGTACTTGCAAAAGGTCACTGCGTGGTGGGCGTTAGTCGAATTACTGCCCGCTTTGTACGTTCGTCATGACGGTAGCAATCTGGTCATTCGCAACGCAGAAAACAGCACAAGCATTACCGCTAGTGATTTGCACCGTGAAGTCGAACGCTCTCGTCAAACTGCCGAGATGTACACTGACCGCCTAGTAAAGCATTTGCGATACAACTGGGACAGTAAGTACCCAGAATACCATACGAATACCGAAGATGACATCCACCCGATTAAAAAGGTGTATGGACAAAGCGGTATGACCTTTAGCCAAGGTCGGTCATATCGTAGCGGAGTTAAACATATCATATACCCACCGTCGTATGGCTAGTAGAAAAACCAAGGACGAAAACCATCGTTTGATTCAGATTTGGCTCAAGAAAAATGAACGAAGCACTCATAGCAATAATCACTGCGCTCACAGGAACAACCGCATGGCAGTTTTGGATCATAAGAACCAAGCTACAGCACAAGGAAAAGGGGATGGCACGAAGTGACGCGCATGAACATCGAGATGACCTACGCGACCGCGTACGTACGTTGGAACGCCTTCTGAACCAAAGCAGTGAGGAAAAGGATAACTTGCGTGAAGAAATCCTAATACTGACTGGCAAGGTCAAGAAGCTAGAAACCACAGTAGAATGGCTACAAAAAGAAAACGAAGCGTTAAAAAAACGCGCGAAATAAATAAGATAATCCTACACTGCTCCGCTACTAGGGAGGGAACAGATATTGGAGTCAACACGATTCGCCAGTGGCACATGAGCGCACCTCGCAACTGGAGCGACGTAGGATACCATTACGTAATTAAGCTGGATGGCACGGTGCAAGTTGGTCGTCCAGAGGAAAGGATAGGTGCGCACGTAAAAGGCGAAAACACCAATAGCATAGGTATCTGCTACATCGGAGGAGTAGAAACTGATGGTCGCACTCCAAAAGATACCATGACCATCGCACAAGAGTTAGCCATGTTCGATTTGATTCACGCACTCCGTATGCGTTACGGAATGATCCCCGTACACGGTCATAACGAATATGCGGCTAAAGCATGCCCGTCGTTTGTGGTGCTGGAGAAGTACCCGACCATCAACGATGATGTACCGAAATCAGATAAACCATAACCCATAAGCCATGAGTTTTTTCACACAATACTGGAGCGAGATTTTAAACGCCGTCCTGATTGCAGCAGGTACAATCACTGCGCTGACGGAAACTAAGAAGGACGACAAAATCGTTAATGTCTTATCCCGCATTTTTAACGCGGTTGTACTTGGTCGCTCGCGAAAGGAAAAAAAGTAGTACATTTACGGTCGTCTGCATTCTGCGTTCTGCGTAGTGTAGTTTTTCCTAGAATCCCTCGGCTTCACGGTCGGGGGATTTTTTTATATCCAAACCCGTTTTTTTCATCTGGTTTGCGTATCTTTGCTGTTATGGGAAAACTTAAGGAACACTACGCTGAGGACATAAACCGTACTCACGTATTAGCGCAATGCGCCACTGACCACGACAATCGTTTAGAGTCGTACGCCGACTGGTGTCAGCACCAGATATATGTACACAGGAACTCGTACGTACCCAGTGATCCACTGGTGTCGTCGTTGCGTCGTCGCATTGTCAGTGCGCAATATGTACTGCGCAACCGCAACGAGCCGTACGGCATCGATTACCATGTATTCGAAGTCGAGTCTGCTCTCTTAGCACTAGAACAATTTCTAACCAAAAATCAGTTGTAATGAAGATTACGCAAATTACGCCCACACAGAAGGGCGGTTACGATGGTCGTGACGGATACGTTTACACCTACGATGTCACACTAGATGACGGAACTACTGGCGAAGTCGGTAGCAAAACGCCCAACAAGTGGCAAGTCGGCGATGAGGTCGTTGTGACCAACAAGCGCGAAACGCAATATGGCGTACGCCTGTCAATCAGCAAGCCAAACGCTGGCGGTGGCGGTTACAGCCGTGGCGGTAGCGACTACAACAACCCACAGCGCCAAGAAGAAATCAACGCAAGTTGGGCTTTGAACGCATCTATTGCGTTAGGCAAGAAAACGCCCGCTGATGTACTGGCAACAGCCAAGGCGTTACTGGATGTTCGCAAGGAGTTGTTGGATCACATGCGAGCAAGTCAGCCGTCAGCCCAGCCCCCTGCTCCTAGTGAGCCACCCGTTCAACAGCAGGTAGTTCCAGAACCGTCTGCTGAAATAGAAACCGACCTCCCGTTTTAATGAATGACCTCAAGCTAACTATCCTGAAGCACTTCACGCACGTCAAGATGTGCGCTGAACATCTGAATGTAGAGCCAGCAACCGTAAAGCATTGGATCGACAATGCGCCGAGAAATTTGCTGAAGCACCTGCCAGAAATTTCTACCGCGACCGATATGTCGTATGACGAAATTGTGCGATTAGTTTTACAACGTGAAACTGAAATCGGAAAAACAGAATGACAGAACAGGACGTTACGACTGGGGCGGAATCAACACCGCCCCTCGTCGTATCCGCACAAAAAGGGTTTTGGATACCTATCGAAATATGGCGCAGGACTGACTTGACCGCCCACGAACGTCTGCTACTGGCTGACGTGTACGCTATGCAGTCACAAGGTCTAGTGTACTTCAAAAGCAATGCTCGTATTGCTCACGACATCGGCTGTAGCGACGCTACGGTCAAACGCTCGTTAGCTAATCTGCGCAAGCTAGGTCTGCTCAAGCACGGTGATGCCAAGCAGGGTAACGTACGGGTGCTTATCGTGCCTGCACTGGATCACTTTGACCTAGGTCAGAATGAACTAGCTAGTGGCTCAAAACGACCCAAGCCAAAGGTCAAAATGAACCGTAAGGTGGCTCAGATTGCGCCACATAATAAATCAGAGAATAAACCAGTGAATAAATCAGATAGTAATACAGAGGTGTTGTATCCGTGGGATTCCGATAAGTTTGCTGAAACGTGGCGTATCTGGCTGGACGAACGCAAGCAACGCAAAACCAAAAAGTACACACCACGAGGAGAACAAACTGCGCTACACAACCTTCAGAACATCTCACAGAACAATGAACAAACAGCGATTGACATTATCCATCAGTCCATTGCCCAAGGATGGCAAGGGCTTTTCCCAATTAAGTCCGCGTCAGGAACAAAGGTTCAATCAGACCATCAACAGCTTAGAAACTATATCGAAACTGGGCAGTACTAACCTGTCGGTTGACCAAGCAGTGCGTACAGGCACTAACATCGGCACAGCACTCAAGTACCAACCCATAGCAACCCGTCAACTACTGCTCGCTGGGATCAAAAACGTGTGCGACTTTCTCGATTTCAAAAAACGGCTGTCTACGGATGAGGATTACATATTCTGCTTTGAAACGCTAGTAAGCGAATTTCCCGCCATGACGCTGGAGGACTGGGTAATTATCCTAGGTCGCATTAAGATGGAGTATTACGGCGAGTATTACGAACGGCTTAAGGTCGGCGAATTTCGCAAAGCATTCCTTAAGCACGATAGTGATCGTCAACCGTACGTTGAGCAAATGAACACTGAGCATCGTGTGATTCGTGGAGCAGTAAACCCTACGCACATCACTTTTCAGCCACAAAGCATGGCGGACATCCGTCGCAAACGTAACGCACCCATCTTTGCTTTAGCCCAGCATTTGAGTAACTTGAACCCGAACCCCAGCACGTTGGAACAGGACAGTGAACCCGTGCGGGAGAAACAAGATAATCTCGAACCCGATGGCAGTGACCAAACTCAAGCACAAACTGGATAAAGTGTTTAGTGAGTTCATTCGTTTGCGCGATGCTGACGAATGGGGATACGTCAACTGCATAACGTGTAGCGAACGCAAACACTGGCGTTCTGTGGACTGCGGTCACTTCATTACACGAGCCAAGTTGTCTACCCGATTTGATCCTCAAAATTGTTCCGCGCAATGCAAAGGGTGTAACATGGTCGGCAAGCAGTACGTACATGGGCTGGCGTTAGATGCGAAGTACGGCGAAGGCACAGCTAAAGAGATTTACCACAGAAGCAATCAACTTAAACGATTTACGGAACAAGAGTACACAGAAATGATTTCCTTGTACCGAGCCAAGGTCAATGCGCTCAAACGCGAACGAAATATGGAATAGGTTTATCTCAGAAAACTACAAGCAGTTGGTGGCTGTAGCGAGAAAAATCCATCGCGACGCTGAAGATTTGGTACACACAGCGTACCTAGCGTGTCGAGATAAAGAGAACGTGCGCAACATGACGGGATACTTTACCCAAGTAATGAAGCGACAGGTGTACAGCGGTAAGTTTGGATTGGATCACACGTACAACACGTACGAGTTTTTCTCTACAGCAACGGATGATGAGCAAAGCGACGTATTGATGCTGGAGCAAATGGAGTTGTTCGTTGACCGTCTGCATAAATTCGATAGAGCAGTTTGGAAACTGCACGTCCAAGGGTACTCAATGGTCGAAGTGTCTGCTGGTGCAGGAATACCTTTGCAGACGTTATACAACTCGTTAAGTCAAACCAGAAAAACCATTACAGAATGTTTCTCACGTCAAGCGAAATCAGGCATCACCGAATGACAGTGTGCAAGAACTGCAAGCACTATGTCGAAACAACCAAATCGTGCGGACCACTAGCCCGCCCCAAGTACGTCACGGAGGACGGTTATCGCGCCAAGTTGTGCGGATGCGTTATGCCCGTCAAAACCAAGCTAAAGGCAAGCAAGTGCCCGCTCGATAAGTGGGACTGGGTAGTCAGCCCCGCAGAAATTGAACAGCTTCGTTCTACACTGGGCGTTATCGGTAACAGTGTAACGGGCGCAGAAATCCAATCGCTGTTTGCGTTGTGGAATCAGTTAAGCGGGCAGAATCGCACAGCGACAAATTGCAGGTCGTGCATTCAGGATGTGATCCGTGATTTAGAAATGATGCTGGCGCAAGTTGATGAGCAAGCACATAAGAGTAAGGTCGTGAAAAAACCACGTCGGACGAAAAAAAAATAAGTCGGGAGG
>Ga0208898_1001671_pt1 | contig 14332 bp, 8 predicted proteins | sample VirMetDEL_Mar_4_FD_184513 | JGI IMG/M metagenome (GOLD analysis project Ga0208898, IMG submission 184513) | Aqueous microbial communities from the Delaware River and Bay under freshwater to marine salinity gradient to study organic matter... | ecosystem: Environmental > Aquatic > Marine > Coastal...
ACATGGGTTGACGGAGAATACATCGACATTGGAACCACGGTTGCAGGGTCGAGCAGCATATTTACTGCGATTACTGGAGTCCAGAAGCCAGTTACGAATGGCCCAGTTTATTTGTCGAAAGTTACTGAAGACTCAATCGTCGTGCCGATTGGGTATTACGAATCAGACGAAACTCTCCCTACCTACCGACGAAGCATCATCCCAGGACTTGGAAACGCGCCGCAGTATGTGTGCGGTAGCGGAGACCCACTTACCAATAAGCGAGTGGTTCGGGCAGTCGTTAAACTCGACCACATTGACGCCAGAGCAGACCAAGACTGGTTGCTCATCGAAGACTACTCAGCCCTGAAGAACGCTTGCAAAGCTGTGCAGTTGGAAGAGCAACAGAACTTGGGCGAAGCAGCGCAATACTTTCAACAAGCTGTATTCTTTTTGGAGCAAGAACTTAAACACTACACTGGTCGTTCCAACGTAGAGCCTTTGCGTGTTGAGGCTGAAACTTGGGGTGCTGGTAGCATGCCGAACATAATTTAAGACAATGGGATTCCTAAACAAAATATTTGGGGACAAGGTCAAGGTACCTAAGTTCAAGGAGATCGATCCTGACAAGGAGATCGACGAAGCGTTTAAGTCTATACAACAACGACTCCCTGAAGGACAACGTGTAGCCAAGTCCATAGCTGAAGCCGACACTGAGACCGCACTGGCGGTGTTGGAACAGTTTGCACCAGGATCTCAGGCAGCTATTCGGCAGCAGATGCAGAACATACAGGCTGGCTTGCGAGGCGAGCTACCTGCCGATGTACAGCGAGCGATCACAGACCGTGCCGCTGCACAAGCGTTTGCTGGTGGGTTCGGTGGCAGCGGAGCTGCTCGGGCACTAGAGCTACGTGACTTGGGCCTGACCAGCTTGCAACGTATTGACACTGCGATGAACCAATCGGCACAGGCTTTCCAGACTTTCAGATCAATGATGCCGCAACAGCAGTCTGTTGGGTCGATGTTCCTAAGCCCTGCGGCTAGGATCAACTTGGCTCAGTCTGAACGCAACATGCAGTATCAGCGAGATTTGGCAGCGGCACAAGAGGCTGCAAAAGCAGACCCTGTAACTAGCGGATTAGTTAAGGCAGGAGCTACATTGATAGGAGGTGCTATCGGTGGTCCTATGGGAGCTTCGATGGGATCTCAAATGTTTGGAGGACCGTCTATGGGCATCGACTCTGCCCAGAGCGTTGGCACTGGAGGATCTAGTTTTATGACTTCGTTAAAAGGATTTGGGACTAGAGCTAAAGGTTTCTTTGGTATAGCACCTTCATCGACAACAGTTGGATTGCCTGGCATGCAATCTAGTTTTGCTCCTGGCTCCGGAGTAACAGGCTTTACTTCAATTCCAGGATTCTAAAGATATGGCACAAGACAATCCACTTCTAGGGTTCTTCGAGGGTATCGGTGCTGGCATGGAAGCTGGTCAGCGACGACGTACTTTGATGGAACGCGCTCGCCAAGGTGAAATATCCCCGCAAGATGTGCCTGGTTTAGGCATGACCGCACTTATGGGTGCCGTCAGGGCAGCCACGCCAGCCAGCACACGGTTGGCGCAGGATCAGTTGCAGCTTCAGATGGCTAACCAGATGTTAAACTACCGAGCTGCCCAAGATCGTATTAAAGCTGAACAAGCTGCTAATACGGCTAAACTAACTTATGAGGCAGATCAAGCTGACCAAGAATTACAAGATTCGATCTTGGTAGAGGCTGACAGCAATAAGATCAATCAATTTGTGATGAAGGGTGACCTCACCGGCTTATCCCAATTCAAAGCTAATCCTTTGATTAAATCAGCCAAGGGAGTAGACACTGTTCGTAACCTTGTTGTATCGGCTTTGAACTCTACTCGCGCTAAAGAGAATGAGGTTAACGCAAATAACAAACAACGTTTGATTGGGTTAGGATATCTTGAGGATGGGGTTAACCAAGCTCCTAAATGGATGGTTAATCAACTGAACGACCTCGAGGATGGTAATTTTGAAGATACTAAAGCCAGAGTAATGCTTTTGCCGCCTTCGGAAAGGCAGAAAGTTCTAGGCAATTTGTACAATCCATCCTCCAATCAGTCTAGGATGGAAGTTCTTGATGATTTGTATAAACGCACGGACACGCTGGCCCTAGGAACCTCCCCGTTAGCTAAATTGTATCAAGGTCGCCAAGCTGCAATCCGTATGGGTAAGCCCTCGGAAGAAATATCTCAGTGGGATAGCCTTATCAATAAAGTAGTCGGTAACGAACTAACACCTGGAACGACCATAACGATGCCTAACGGCATGGTCATAAATGTAAGTGACATCGATACCCCTAAGATCGACGACAAAGATACCCAGATGCAGACTGAGGTTTTGATACCACAGCAATTAGCATTATTGAATGCGGTTGATAGTTTAGTAAGTCAAATGTCTGAGGAAGAGACTGGACCTGTAGGTGCTTTGCGTGGTGTGATTGGGCCTTTAGCTTTGAAGGCAGATAATGTAGCCAAGGCTGTCGGATTAGATGGTGTCCCAGACTTTTTCACTGACTTGTATAGTTCTAAAATACAAGATCTCCAGACCAATGCTGGTGCATTAGCTCAGTCGATTAAGCAAGCTGTACGCACAGATGTCGGGCCGATTAGTAATTATGAAGATATCAGGTTGAGTAGGGTTATAAACGTGTTAGAAAACCAGTCTTCTACCAAAGAGCAAATTCAAAACCAACTTCTTTCTTTGAGGAACATTTTAAATGTGAAGCAGTTTCTAAACACTGTGTCTTTAGGTAGAACCCCCGATTTATTGAACAGGTTCCCAAGCTTGGCAACTGGTATACAATATCTAAAGTATATTAAGGATGAGCTGAACCAAGACTTAGGGGGTGGAGTCATAGCTGGCAACACTAAAGGAACTGGAGTTCCAATCATATCTCAAGATCAATTCAGAAGATATGAACAATTCTTATCCGGTAGATTCCCCAAAGAGTATCAAGCAATGCTAGACCGAGCAAAAGCAGCTAAACCCTGAGACCATGGCAGAACCAATTACACCAGACCAGCAATCTGAAATCTCATTGCTGGATTTACCTCAAGCTGAGTTTGAAGCTTTGCTCGAAGCTATACCAGAAGATACTGGTTATACCGAAGCTGAGTCTTTGTTAGATTTGCCCCGAGCCGAGTTCGATACGTTGCTCGGGCAAGACCCAGTTTATCAGACTGAGATGCGGAGGGCTACTGAACGAGAGCGTCTACTCAGCGAACAGCCTGGTGTAACGCAACGCGCCCTAGGTGGTGCGAGAGATATTTTCGGTAGAGTTAAATCTGACGAACGCAGGAAGAAAGCAGAACGTGCTACTAGGTACATAGAAGGACGAGGTCAAGTCCCTCTTGTGGAGGACGAATCTGCATTGGGGTTTTTTGATCGAGTTGGTCTTAGTTTTATTGAGGATGTAGACACCAAGATCAACATCTTGAACGAAAAGATCTTGGAAGATCCTAGGATTGATCCTGCGAAGCACCAAGCCTACTACAATTCTGACACTAACGACTTTGTTATACCTAGGTACAATGAGGAACTTGGTCGGGTCGAAGATGTAGTTCTCGACCCAAACACGACTGAGTTAACAGACCTAGCCGAGCTTGCAGCACCTAATGTGTTGCCTCTGTTGTTTGAGGGGTTCACGGCAGCTAAACTAGCGGCGAAATGGGGTCAAGTCGCAGCGACAAAGATACCTGGACTGCTAGGAACTGCCGCCGCAGGAGCAGCAGGATCTAGGGCACAGGAAGCTGTTGCTAGAGCGGCGTATGATCAACCCCAACAAGAGCTTGGGGAGTTACTTGGTGTGGGTGCTTTTGAAACAGGTCTGGGTGCTGTAGGGGATCTAGCAGTTAGAGGGGGTTTGAGGATGCTATCTCCGTTTTCTAAATCAGTTCGTGAAGAAACCAGAGTGGCATATATGGAATCTCTGGATAAGATCAATCGAGAGCTAGGTTTGGATATTCAGCCTACAACTGGGGAAGCTACCGGCGCACAGCTTTTGGGCAGAGCAGAATCCTTTTTGAAAAAGCAATGGGCTTTGGGTGGTGCTTTAAAGGAAGCGGAGGCTATCCGTCAAAGAACTATAGTAGACGGTTTAGGTCGTATTCTGAACCGAAAAATGACTCCCGACGAAGCCGCCGCTTTTGATCCTACAAGCGATATCCTAGCTGCCCTAGACCAAAAACTTCTTAGGCAAGCTGGTGACGACGCCGAAGCAGCGATTGAACTGAGCGAGGCAGCAACTAGAGAAATCCTAGGACGTTGGGATAAAATGACTACGTCCCAAAGATTTGCATCCTCTGCCGACGCAGGAGAAGCTTTAAGAAGTCACCTTAACACAGTGCTGACGGCTTTCAGGAAGGAAGCTACTAGTAAGTATAACACAGTGTATGACTTAATAGGAGAGTATAAACGAGATTTCGGTAATCAGTTTGACTTCAACCGGCTAGTAAAAGTTGATTACTCTAAGCTTCAAGGCGAAATAAGTAAAGGTGCAACTCTATTTGAGCCACAGAGGGCCATAGATCCAGCAACTGGTTTAGAGACCACCAAGCAGGTTCCAGTAATCCAGCCAGGACAGATACACCGGAACGTACTCCGAATGGTTAACATCGCTAAAAAAGCAGATGACCTTGGGGGAATGCCTTTAGAGTTTGCGATTCGTTTTCGTCAGAATGTTGATTCGCTGATAGCTTCGGCTGGTGGATACAACAACGCTGGTCTAGGCAAGCCTGATGTTAAGCTTTTAAAACAACTTAGATCCAACATCCAATCTGGTATTGAATCTGCCGCAGATGCAATGCCTTCGGATTCTCTGTCCAAAGCCATGCGAGATGCTAATGGATTTTACGCATCGCAAGCAGACAATCTCAAGACGACTCAAGTTAACACTTTGCTCAATGAAACCGCAGGACGTAAGATTCCTGATTCTGAGCTACTTGCCTACATATATTCAGGTAAGAAGGGAACTAACTACGAAGCTTTGATGGATACTATTGGGGACAAACCTCAATTCAAGGCTGAAATAAATCGAGCTATACTAGATGCTATCGGAGGTGAATCTTCGGCAAGTATGACCACTGTATCAGTAGATGCACTTCAGAAAAAGTTAAAAGGGTTACCTCCTTCCGTTGCAGAAGGTATATTCGGTAAAGACTATAGCCAGAAGTTAGCTTTCTTGTACGACCTCAAAAACATATCAGAAATAAAGTTCCAGAAGCTAAACGAGAGTGAATACTACATTGCCAAAGACGCAGTTGACAAATTTTTGAACAAGCCTTTCAGCCAAGAAACCAAGGACGCACTTTCTACGTCGTTGAAGTTAGCTAATGACAGAATCAATACTTTAAAGGGCAAACTAACTAAGGGTCTAACCAAAGACGTTGCGGAGGATGTAATCCAGAATGGTGAGTTAGCTAAGATCTTGGTTGATAACGCGAATACTCAAGACGCAAAACGATTAGCCACCCAAATCGGTAATGGTTCAAAGCGTAACGCGCTGGAATACAAACTAGTAGAAAATCTGTTGCGCGAATCTGGGATGTTGGAGGCTGTAAGTGCTTCCTCGTCACTAAAAGCTTTTGATTACAAATCAACCGTAGTTGGTAAAAAACTAAGTGAAAAGCTTAACAGACCGGCCTATCGAGAGCTTCTAGATCCAGATACCTATGACGTTTTAGACGAATATTCCAGAATGCTGATGTTCCAACAACAGTCTGGTAAAGACTTTGGGGGAGACGCAGCTTCAATAGCCAGTGCTGGCAATTTGGGCGAAGTGTTTAAAAAACTATTCAGCCCAGTGGAATGGACGGCAGCACTTCCTGCCGCTGCTGGTTATAGGACTGTGGCATGGATGTTCTCAAATCCTACTATTCGTAAAGCCCTATCATCTCAGCGGTTCGATCCTAACAACAAAGACTTGATGAGAGCGTTGCTGGCCAACTCGGTTTTAATGAACGAGATCCAGCAACAAGCTTACCAAAATGACCCAGTCGCACTTAAAGACTTGTCAGCAGTTGTAGGTTTAATAGCAGAACCGTCAGTTGACGATGATTTAATGGCTATGGTTATGAATGCTGGGACCGAACAGGTACAATCTCGACGCCAGCAACAGCCACAACCGGCACAGCAGTAATCCATGGCAAAAGCTCTGACCAAACAAGCTCAGAAGAAAAAGCTTGAGGCCAGACAACGGCAGATAGCGAACAGCACTGCCATGGGTGACTTGATCAAGAGGCTTGACGAGTCCAAAGACTACCAACTCAAGACCTACGGGTTTGAACTGATCCCTGGGTTCACGCAGTTGCAGTACGACATGTTGTCGTTTGTGCATTACCAAGGCTTACAGAAAGCCAGATGCACACGGTTCGATAACTTCCGCAACATCGTATCGATCCTGTGGCCCAAGATCGAATGGAACATGTGGCTGGAACGACAAATCCAGTCACTGTGCGACAACCAGTTCGTGTCATGGACTGGTTGTGCTGCTTCAGGCAAGACCTTCGCTGGTGCATTGTACAGCACTGTGTGGTGGATCTGCCAACCAGATGTCAGTGCAGCAGTGCTGACCTCGACCACCAAAGGCATGCTCCGCAAACGTATGTGGAGCGAGATCCAAAAACTGTACGCTTCGATGGAGTGGACCCCGCCAGGAAACATGGTGGACTCCAAAACAGTGTGGCAAGCAGTCAAAGGCGACGAGAAAAACGCTGTGTTTGGTTTGGCTGTGAAGGACGGCAACACCGCAGCAGCGGTTGGTCATATTCAGGGTATCCACACCAGCAGGGTGTTAATCGTGATCGACGAAGCCACGGACACACCACAGGCGATTTTTGATGCAACGGCTAACTTGTACGCAGGTTGTGAGCAGTTCCAAATGCTGGTCATTGGTAACCCGAACAGTCACTTTGACCCACACGGCAAGTTCAGTGAACCCAAGGACGGATGGAACTCAGTGAACGTTGAGACCGAGGACTGGGAAACCAAGATCCAGTTGAACGGTGAACCAGGGTACTGTGTGCGGTTTGATGCGGAGCGAAGTCCGAACATCATCGCTGGCAAGACGACGTACAAGTACCTCATGACTGAGCATCAATTAGAAGGCTCACGTCGTAAGTACGGTCCAGAGTCACCGTTGTTCTGGAAGTTCTATCGTGGATTTTGGGCACCCAGTGGTGTCCTGAAGACCGTGTTCAACGAACCGTTGCTGGCGAAGATGGACGCTCATCTAGGGTTTGTGTTCCGACGGAACATCAAGGTCATCGGAGCCTGTGACCCTGCGTTTGGTGGAGGTGACCGTGCGGTCCTACGGTTCGGACAGATCGGTATTATCGAGGACGGCAAACCTGGGATCGAACTGGACATGTACGAAGAGCTTGAAATCGATGCCGCATCGAGCGAGCCTGTCCACTACCAACTGGCATCGCAGATTCAGTCTAAGTGTGCTGAACGAGGTTGCCGACCCGAAGACTTCGGGATTGACGCCAGCGGCGAGGGTGGTGGTCTAGCTGACATTTTGGCCAAGGAATGGTCGCCAGCGATTGTCCGTGTGGAGTTTGGTGGGGCACCCAGTGACTTGCCTGTGTCCAGTGAGGACTTGAGACCAGCCAAGGAGGTATACGACCGCCGTGTGACCGAGCTATGGTTCACGGCTAGAGAGTACCTGCAAGCAGGGCAGCTACGAGGCATTGACCCGTGGACAGCCAAGGAGTTTTGCTCTAGAGAGTTCCAAGACGAACGACGCAAGATCAAGCTCCAAACCAAGCGAGACATGAAGTCAGTGTACGGCATGTCCCCTGACATCGCTGACTGCACTGTGATCCTGACTGAGGTTGCCAAGCGTAGCGGCATAGGAGTGTTCGTGGGCGATCACGTCCGTGAGCAAGACAAGGACGAGTACGCTGAGTACGCTGGGGCTATATACGACGACATTGGGGGCGAGTTCGACAGCTTGGACGCACCACTTTAACATGCAAGTACTACATCAAACTGAAACCACACCTCCCAAAGGGTGGACTTACGAGGTCGATGGCACAATCATAAGTGCCACTAGTTTTCAGTATCTAGTCAACAACGTCAGGAGTCGATACCACAGTATAGGCCAAGTTCCACCGAAAAACCTTGAGCTAGTGATCATGGACTCGATATGCGAGCGCATGCCAGTCCAAGACCAAGAGGTACGATGTCGGCACACAGAACCTCCTACTTGGAGTCAGTTACTGTCCAAGGCAGCGTACGCCTTGTCAAAGTGGACCAGCAAAGGGTTTCCACTGGTCACCGAGGAGCAACTACTTGAGCGTAGGAACACTTGCTCGGAATGTTCTTTCTGGAATGGAGAATCTGCCTTTGGTATAGGTAGGTGCGGATCATGCGGCTGCACGGGTGTCAAACTGCATGTTGCGACTGAGAAATGTCCCCACGACAAATGGGAGGCTACGGTATGAACGACGAACTATTGAACTTGAATGAGAACGGAACAGTGCCCAGCACAAGGGTCACCGATCCGATTGTTGCCCGTCAAATCGCTGAAGATGTCATCGATCAAAACGACAGACGTGTAGACCGAAACACTAGGGTAAAGGGCCTGATCGACGGCAATCCACCGTACTCAGCCGATGCCTTGGCCCGAGCGGGTCAAAAGTACCGTAGTAACTTTAACTCAGGCCAAGCCCTGTCGTTCTTGCAGACATCACTGACTGCATACTACGACCTGTTCGCTGAGGTACCAACCTACGCGACGATCAAGTGCGAGTCTGGAAATCCTGATCAAGATGCTCAGTGGAGCAAGATCCTGACTAAGGAGTTCGATGACCTTCAACGACAGGATCCGTCCATGGACTACGGCATCCAACTCAGCCAGCATGAGATGGTGTTGTATGGCAGTGGTCCAGTGCTGTGGGAACGTGAGGACGACTGGGTCACCTACCCCAAGAAACACGACCGAGTGTTTTTGGCAAACAACGAACCATCGGACATGAATCGATGGACCAAGTGCGTGGTTCGTGAAGTGTTTACGCCAGCGGAGCTGTACAGGTATATCAATGACCCTGACATCGCTGCCAAGGTTGGCTGGGACGTTGACGCAGTCCGACAGTCTATTTTGCGAGCCACAGACGAGTTCGCTACGTATCCCAAGGACTGGGAACGCCAGCAACAAGCCATCCGCAACAATGACTTGGAGTACACAAGTCCAGACCAAGTTGTGAATGTGGCTCGATTGTTCTTCAAGGAATTCCCTAGCAAGGACAACAAGGAAGGCGGGATCACTGAGGTATGGGTCAACCTAGACCATGACTTTGGCTTCCTGTACCGCAAGGTCCGCAAATACAAAGACTGGAGCCAAGTCCTGTGCCCATTCATGCTTGATCGTGGTGACGGAACGTATCACTCGATCAAAGGCATCGGCGTACGAATGTTCCCGTTCCTGTGGACCAAAGAACGACTGACTAACTCGTTGGTGGACAATGCGTTCGTGATGGCTTCGTTGCATCTACGCAACCAACAGACTGGGACAGCGACCCCTGACTCAATGGTCAGCATGGGACCGTTCACGATCTGGAAGTCTAACTTTGAGCCTATGAACTTCAACGGAGTCGGTGGAGCCATTGAGGCAGCGTCCTCAGTGTCATCGAAGCTAGACTCCGAACTGCAAGCCAATCTGTCGCAGTTCAGGCCACAGGTGGCCCAACCCAGAGGGAACCCTCGCACAGCTTTCGAGGTTGCTTCGACGGTCAACCAGCAGTCTGTCCTGACCAAAACAGGCATCCAAAGGTACTACGAACAGCTTGACGGCTGGTACAAGGAACGATTCCGCAGGGCATTGACCGGCAAGTTAAACAGCTTTAGCGATACAGCTAAAGCAGCTAAAGTGTTTAGGCAAAAGCTTGCAGCCCAAGGTATACCCGACAACATCCTAGAGTTCTGTACGATCCGTGCGACTAGGACTATCGGCCAAGGAAGCCACTTCCTACGCACCCAAACCTTGCAGTCCTTGCTTGGATCACTGGCTGGGTCACTGCCAGAAGGTGGCCGTGAGAACCTAGTCAATGACTTCATTGCAGCCACGGCAGGATTCGACATGGTCCAAAGGTACAACCCATCCAACAGACTTGCTACTACGTTGCAGGATCACGAATGGGATGCCACCCAAGAGAACGGCAGCATGAGGGTTGGCAACGAGGTCATTTTGACGGATACTCAGAACGATGTTGTTCACGCTGGGGTCCACATGGCATCGGTCGCTGAGGGTCTCGCTGCCTTGCAGCAAGGTGGTAACCCGCAGGAAATCTTAGTCTATGCGATGGCTGTCCTCCAGCACACGGGTCAACATCTGCAACGTATTGCTGGTGATCCTTTGCGCCAAGCAGAGTTCGAGCAGTTACGGCAAAGGTTCGAGGGTCTTCAGGGCCAAATGGAAGAACTCGGCGGGTTGCTGGAGCAGGTCCAAGCTGGCGAACAACAGCAAGCCATGGCAGCTCAACAGGCTCAGATGGTGCAGCAAGGCATGGATCCAAAGACCCAAATCAAGCAAGCTGAGGCCCAGCAGAAGATGTCTATCAGTCAACAACGCGCGCAGAACGAAATGGAACTGAGCCGCATGCGTACTGAGCATCAAATGAGGCTGCAAGATGCCCTGACTGCCAACACAATCAGAAACCAAAATAAGGTTTGACATTGTTCGAGCTTGGCCTTGTGGTTCTTGTATGGACTACAAGGCCGAACTACTTAATGTCGTGCCGACTATGAACGGTTGGTGCGACCCTTCCAAAGCAAACCATATATTCGATACAGTCTACTCCAGGAACTCCAAGGTTTGTGTAGAACTTGGGGTCTTCGCTGGTCGAAGCCTCATGGCTTTCGCTCTTGCCCTAGCCAAACGAGGAACCAAAGGATCCGTCGTGTATGGGGTAGACACTTGGGCACCAGAACCTGCGGTTGAGAACAACGATGCTACAAACGCAAGTTGGTGGAGAAATCTAGACTACAAGTCCATCAAGCGTGAGTGCGAAACCACATACGAACGCTTCAACTTGGACAAGTATGTTCGGTTATGCCAAATGAGTACGGTCGATGCCTACTCTGTGATCAAAGGAAACATTGACGTGTTGCACATTGACGGCAACCACAGTAGATGGGATTCAGTCCGCGACGTAACCATGTGGGTCGATAGAGTGGTGGACGGGGGCATTGTGTACTTCGATGACGAAGACTGGTCTACGACAGACAATGCCAAGGAACTTCTATTGATGAAGTGCGACAAGTTAACCGAAATAAAAACCTCGAATGTATGTGGCGTTTATCAAAAACGGTTTGGAAAGAAAAGCTGAAGCTTTGGTTTAAGTCGATGATATCACCTAGCGCACAGACTATACTGGACATGGACGCAAAGCTAAAAAGCTTTGGGGCAGACCTTGAGCAACGTGCTGAGGACATAAATCAACGAGTCCGTGAAATCAATGAACACCTGACCGAGTTCAGGAGGTTGCAAGCCAAGAACAATGATAGCATTGACAAGATCATGTTCCAGTACGAGCAAGACATCCCTGCGTTCCAAGATCAAGTGCCTTGGGAGTGCGAGTTGTTTGAGTTGCCGTACGGCAAGGACAACAGGCTTTTGTTTAATCCTACGGTCATCGAGGTCAATGACCAACGATGGCTCATAGTCCGTAACTGCCAAATAGACCCCAAGAAACGACCTCCGTACGACTCGTTCAGTAAACTGACCAGGTACCGACTCGACGACACCAAGGTAGACTACTCCTCAAAGACAGATATGCCTATGCCTCTTGGAGGCAGCAGGGCCGAGCAATGGGAGGATCCACGGATCTTGCAGAATGGCAGCAGGCTCCTGATGACCTGTTGTAACTTTATCCAAGGCAAAACCTACGCCCATCAAGCCATGGCTATCATGGACTTGGACTGGAACTTGTTAGGCATAAACCACACCAAGTACGGCAAGAATGGGCATGACATCACTGCCAACACAGGTCACGAAAAGAACTGGACTTGGTTCATGCACGATGGCGAGCCGCACATGGTGTACAGTATCGAACCGCATGTAGTGACCCGATGCGACTCAGCAGCCAGTGTGGTCGAAGAGTACACCACCGATTTGACGGGGGATATATGGTTCTACGGTCAACGCCGAGGAGGATCCAACCCAATCAGGATTGGCGACGAGTACTTTGCGTTTTACCACAGTTCAACTCCTTGGTGGAACGGCAGACGTAGGTACTACATGGGAGCCTATGCCTTCGAGGCCAAGCCACCATTCAGGATTACCCGCTCGACGACTATACCGTTGCTCCACGGCAGCAAAAACAACCACCGAGTCTTGGAGTTTCCGCTGGTCATATTCCCTGGGGGCAGTGTGTACGATGAAGCCAAACGCGAACACTTCGTGGTCTTCGGGGTCAATGACTTTCAAAGTGGCTGGGTTAAGATCCCCCACGATGACTTGTTAGGTTTAATGAAATCTTATGTTCAAAAAGAAAACGATCCAAATACCGTTACTGCCGAAGTCTCAGGCAGAATACCACCCATCACCCGAGTGGCGAAGGTCACGGGAACTGACTTCGATGACAGAGAAGTTGTTTGGGACACCGGAGATGATGGGTATCCTGGAAGTCCTGAGAAGAGAGTCCCCGAAGCAACTGATCCAGCTCCCGCTAAACGCAAGCGAAGGAGAGCAACTAAGGCTAGGAAGTCTTGAGGACGGGTACTATATATGTTTGAACAAGCTTTTGTCGCTTAAACACTTCGAGGAGGACTCGAGAGAACTTGAGGCGACATTTGATGAAAGGTGAGATAAATGAGTGACGAACAACCAAGCCCCTTTAGTAGGGCAGTCATGGAGAGCATGTCCACCGATGCTCCTGAAGCAAAGACTCAGGACACGGAACCTGCTCCTAAACAACAAGCTAAGGAACCAGCCAAGGCCCCAGCCAAGGCTCCTGAGTCTGAACCAGAGGACGACCTGAAAGGGTTTAGTGACGAACAGAAGACCAACTGGAAAGCTCTGCGTGAGTCTAAAAAAGAGATCGAAACCCGACTCAAAGACTCCGAGGCCACAAGGACAGACTTGGTGTCCCAACTAGACCAGCTTAGAGCTGAACTAGAGGGTGCCAAGAAGCAGTTCGACTTGGAAGACTACGAGCGTCTCAAGAGTGAGCGTGAGGAGTTAGCCAACCAAGTAGCCGAGCTAGACATCCTGCGTAGCCCAGAAGTCAAGCGAGCTAGAGACAAAGTTGAGTCCGAAGTCAAAGATGCTGCCAAAAGCATTCAACGACTGGCACCGAGTCTTGAGGGCATTGAACGAGTGCTTCGGATGACTCCAGAAGCCAGGGACAAAGCCTTGGCTGAAATGCTGGAGGACGTTGGGTCAGCGGTGTCTAGCAGGATCTGGACACTGGTTGACCGTGTGGACACGGCTCAACTACAGGTCGATGACATCATGAACTCAGCGCAGTCAAAGGTCGATGAGTGGAGGCAATCCAAGGAGTCGCAACTCAAGCAGCAGCGAGATGCTGAGACCAAGGCTACCGAGCAACTGTACCACTTGGGTCTGCAAACAGCCCAAGAGGAAATGCCTGAGTTATTCTCGCTCAAGGATGGCGAAGACACCCACAACAAACAGGTCAGCGACCGATTGGCATACACCAAGAAGGTGCTGTTCGAGCCAATGACAGAGGAGGAAACTGTGCAAACAGCATTCTTGGCTGGCATTGGAAAGACCTCGCTCGTCCGTGAGAAAGCCTACGTCGAAGCCTTGGCCAGAAGTGAAGCCGAGCGGCAAGCCATGGCCGAGAAGCTCAAGGCATACGAGGATGCCCAGCCATCAGGGACTTCTGGATACACTGAGGCATCGAGCGATGAAGGTGGAGTCGGATACTTTGCTAGGACCGTTCTAGCAAACTCGGGTTAGTAGTCCATACCAAACCCAACCCGTCCTCTACACTGTGGAGGGCGGGTTTTTTATTGACTGTGAGCCTGTATATGGTCTAATTCAGCCAGACGTAGGAGGAGTTCGTCTTCCTCATAGGCGAAATGCTCGGGTCGCCGCCAAGCACTACTAGGGACTGCCTCCTCGGAGGGAGTCGTTTAATCGTGTAAACTCCTAAGAAAGGACAAATACTATGGCATGCGGTAATATTTATGACGCATTCAAAGTGGCGACAGAGCATCTCGGAGACGAAATCTATCGCCGCGCTTCTTTTAGCTCTATTTGGAGCAATCTCATTCCCCGTGGGGAATTTCCGAAACACGTTGGTCTGACCAAG
>Ga0208898_1001674_pt1 | contig 14311 bp, 13 predicted proteins | sample VirMetDEL_Mar_4_FD_184513 | JGI IMG/M metagenome (GOLD analysis project Ga0208898, IMG submission 184513) | Aqueous microbial communities from the Delaware River and Bay under freshwater to marine salinity gradient to study organic matter... | ecosystem: Environmental > Aquatic > Marine >...
TTCTTTTTTGGTGACTTGACTTCTTGGGCAGACAGCAAGTTGTCGATGCCGCCGACAATCTCTTTCAGATCACCAGCGGTCTCGACCAGTTTTTTTGCCCCGGCAATGGCTAATCCAATCGTTACCGGGTCCATAATCAGTCAGGGTCCGCGATGGTCAATTCACCAGCGTCAACAAGGCGCATGATTTCTTGGTAATCTGTGTTGGACGGGTCAACAGGCACTGCCATAGACTTACCGTCAATCACACCGATAATGCAGGTCTCGTTAGCGTCTGCGTACTTTAAGTCTTGAAAATTCATTGCAACCTCACAATTCTGCCGAATGAGCAAATACTTTGGTCGTGCCGTTCGCCATAAAGCCGCTCTCCCCAGTGGTCTGGGTGAAGCCGTTAATACGAAGTGCTGCACCAAGCGTACCTATATTTGAGAAGTCAATCGCAGACGATACGCCTGTTTCCTCAGCTGTCGCCCCTTGGATTGTCGGGCTTGTATCAAGAAGCGTAATCGTTGGCGCTGCTCGCATCTCAACTGGGTATACGTCAGAGACAAAGTTTTGTGAAGCTGACGAGAGATAACATGCCAAGCCTGTCCCTGTTTCGCAGTAGTAGCGTTGGCACTTGGCCAATGCCGTGCCGTAATTATCAGGAACAAAGTCCGTGGCAGTGGAGCCGACTTCCAATTTGACGCCAGTAAGCGCGAATATATTACTCGTTGTTGCAACGCCATTTACTTGGCCTACGCCCTCATTAGCAGAGGTTCGAGCGGCCCATGTTGTTGCAAGTGTTCCTGATGTGTAATCGGTTCCAGCGCCAACAAACCACTGAACTATCAATGACCGCCCGTTATCATCATCGAACGCGCCCGTAGTGTCTGCCGGGAACGTGAGAGTTTTAAACTCCCAAGTATTTGCGCTATCTACCGTGTACGACAAAGACACATGGCGAGAATTATCATTGTCACGTAGATTTGCTATGTATGTTCCTGTGACAGCAGACCTAACCCAAAATGTTAAGGTCATGCTCTCTGCGTTTGTCGTGCCCTTCTTAAATTGCGCCAAATCTTGTCCTTCAAACATCGTGCGTATCAATACAAAATCTGATGCTGTTCCTAGAGCGTCACCTGTCCCAACAGTTAGGCGTAGAGAGTTTTTAAATTGTGTATTGGCTGGTGCATCTGAGTTCTGTTCAAGAGTTAGGTTAGCTACACCAGACAAGTTGACTTGGAAACGATCAGGGCCACCATAACTAGCGCCACTGATACTTGCGACTGTCCCACGTTGAGCGATCCGCATATCACCGTTGATGATGAGGTTTGGGTTTACGCTTGTCGCTAACGCAGCTATGGCAGCAGCAGCGCCAGCAGGGGTAACAGCACGAACGGTGTCTGTGCCAGCTTCAGCCTCTGCTGTTGTAGCTAACTCAACAACCCCAGCCGTGCTTTCAGACGCTGCAACTTCGTCGCCAGTGTTTGTGCCGCTCGACGTTCCGCTGTGCGTGCCACTGAAGTTATTTGCAGTCAGATCACCGCTGTCGTTGATCGTGACGCCGCTGTTCTGCACAAGCTGACCGGACGTGCCGTCCCATCGCACGACTGCATTGTCGGTCGCAGAACCGGGGCCAGATACATCACCAGACCCAGCACCGTCAGCACCTTTGTCACCAGCACGAGTAAAGCCGATGAAAGTATCTTCGCCATCTGCAAACGTACCGCTAGACGCTACGTGCGTCACAGCAATCTGGAACCAGCCTGTGTTGTCTGTCAGGCCAGTAATGTTAAAGGTAGCAACATCTCCGCCACCAGTGCGGAAGACCAGCGTGCCTTTTACTGTGTTGGTGCTATCGTCAAACAGAGCAATGTAAGCAGACTGATCGACGCCGTTCTTATCTAAATCGTCGATGGCAATCGCCGTGACGCTGGCCACAGTGGCGTTGTTAAACCGGACGTTGCCGCTGCCGGGATCAGCCATTGCTGTGGTCGTTGAGAAGTCGTAACCGATCACTTGTGCCGCAACAGATGATACGTCGCCGCTAATCCCAGCCACCGTAGTCACGTCAGATGAGATGCCAGCAACCGTTGTTACGTTAGCAGAGATGCCAGCCACCGTACCAATGTCAGTGCCATCAGCAGCGACCGTTGTTACATCAGATGAGATCCCCGCAACAGTCGTTACGTCCGTATCAATAGCTGCAACTGCGTTAATATTGGAAGCGTTGGCAACGGTAGCGTCGATGTTGGTTTGGTCGGCGCTAGTAGGTGTAGTTTGCTTCCAAGCCGTATTACCTAGATCGTAAAATTTCATTACGTTAAGGGTTGTGTCAAAGTACAACGCGCCGTCAATTAGCGCATCACCATCGTTATCAAGGGTTGGGTCGCTTGCTTTTGCACCAAGGTAACGGTCATCAAAGTTGTCGTAAGTCGTCGCTGCCGCTGCCTCTGATGCTGCTGCTGCCGCCGCGCTTGCTGCTGCCGCCGCCGCGCTTGCTGCTGCGTCTGTCGAACCACTTTCAATGGCGCTCAAAGTCAAAGTAGAAGCAACAGGGTCGCCGTCGCTGTCAAAGCCGAGGACTTTCGTAGCCCGTGTAACTTTAGCGGGGAGCCGGTCGATATCTGCTGTGTCGCCGTCCGGTTGACGCAGAGAACGGTTAATCTGGCTACTGTTCTGCTGCGTCATGACGACAATTTTATCTAACGTCTCTTCGACGCTATCGGATGGAAATGGATCGTTTTCGACCAGATCAAGCCCTTGGGTGTATGGTTGATCCCGTTTAATGACCAGCGTTTCACCCACCGCAGGGGCGACTACCATGGTCACTGTGCCCCCACTGTCAGATCCAGCGCCGGTAACCGTGTAATCCGTGTCCAACACTTTGGTGCTTTCCGCACCTGTGCTGTCGGTAACGATAATCACGGTCAGGTCTGAATTAGCGTAAAACTTAAATCCAGTGGCAAAATCATCTGTCGTACCATTGCCTGCGAAACTGACTTGGTTGGCGGTTGTGCTAATCGTCATTGCTCTTCGTCCTCATCATAGAGGTTAAAGTAACCGGACGATAGCATATAACTGTGCATTTGTCGCAGCAACTTCACCTGATCCTTCATCTGTTTTGGGGTCTTGAGAAGCATTTCCATAACTTCTGGATTAAGCATGGCATCAGTCAGTAAAGCATGAGCTTTGCCGATAGGTAGCCGCTCAAACAAATCCAGAGCCGCCTGAGAGCCCGCGTGCGCTTGGATTAACCCAGATCCGCTTGTGCTAAGGCCTGCCGCTTTGGATGCTTTTGTGGTCGCAGAAGAACCGACCAAACGGGCCAAAAGACTGACCAGTTTGCTGCTTTTGGACAGATCTTTGGTGTCTGCCATAATTGGTACTTTTTGCGATTTGATGATGGATTCGGCAATCTTCGACATATTATCAATGCGGCCGACAATAGAATCATCAAATAGGTTTGCCTCTTCCATCATTTGCCGAACCGAGGGCAGATCAGCTTGCATAGGCTCTTCAAGCGCCATACGAAACTTTTTGAAATCGAACGTACCATCTGCACGCATAGCTTGATTGCGTGCGTACTCTAGGACAGCGCTGGTAAACCCGCGGCGAACATTAGGGTCATTCGAGTTTTGCGCGAAAGAGATAAGCTTCTTGAGTTCTGTACGAGGTTTATTCCCGCCAATTGCTGTTGCAATGGCATCGATCGGACTGTCAACTTTAGCCAGCTTACCATACGCCGACTGATCAAGAGCCATTTGGGAATCTTTTAGTTTGGTTCTCAGCGCATCAAATGCTTTTTCAGATTGAATAGCTTCATCGATCTGTTTGGTTAACTCAGGGAACCGCTCTCCCAAGATTTCTCTGTTCGCATTTAATGCCCTGCGAAGCTCAGGCAATTTAACATGCTCTGTATCGGGATTAATCGCACGGCTCATGATCGCCCGCAGATATTCCTCTTGCGCGTCATACATACCAGAAACCAATTCTTGGTTCGCCGCTGCATCGACAATGCTTTGATTGTCGAGAAACTTTGTTGCGTCGGCCAATTGCTTCAGCTTAAGCGCTGACGCCTCGCCCCCGCCAGCCATTGCTTGTTTAAGTACGGTTTCCGGCGCGATACGGGATGCCCCGGTTCGATCAGATGCCACCGCGCGGCCCGCAAAAGTACGAGTGAAGCTATCATTCAAGGCACGGCTATACCGGCGGGCAATATCATAAGCTTCGTCGCCGCCAAGAACTTGCCCGATAATATCTTCTGCCACCTTGGCTGATTCCGAATAGAAATTAGCCAATTGCAACTTTCCTGCCCCTGCCGCTTCCCGGGAAAGTTCTAACATCTTACCGCGCTGCTTGATCAACTCATTTGCGTTGTTTGTCAGGCCTTCTGGGATAGCTTTAGGCTCTTCGCCACGCATAACAGCTTCCGCGTTGGCTTCTATGATCTGTTGCCGTTTGCGGATATTATTAAAAAACCGCTGTACCGTTCCATCAATACGCTCTGTTTTAGGCAAGAAATCGGGCCGTAGGGCTTCGATTTCGTCGAGCATTTCGATATCCAAATCCTGCACATCCGCCGTGCGATTGATCCGGCCCCAGAGATCACGTTCAATCGCCCGGGCTTCATCTAAAGACTCTTGCAAAATGGCACTGGTGCGAAGGTTAATGTCTGTCATACTTGCACCGGAGCCTTGCAGTTTGGCGGCTTCCGCAACTGCCTTTTGTTGACCTTCTTTTACGCGACCAACAAGAAGATCTTCTAGCATACGCTTTTGCAGTTTGGCGGCTTCCGCAACCATTTGCGGATCTCCAGACTGACGCATGGCATCGACAATCAAGCCCAAGCTTTCTAAAGAAGCTTTATTCCGCTCTGTCACCCTTTGTGCAAAGGCAGGGTTCATTTCCATCAGGCGTTTTTGCATAGCGGCAAATGCGGGTGACTCTGAAAGCGCGGCTAGTGTAGGTGACACCACTTCGCCTGTGTCATCTACGAGCCCACGGAACGCGGCATCATTCAGTGCCGCGCCTTCTTTTATTGCTCGTAGCAACATCTCAGGATCTTCGCCAAAGGTTTCAACGTACTCTTGCAGGATAAATGCCGCTTGGCTTTTCACACCAACCTTACCAGCGGTAATCGGCGCTGCCATTTGCGAAAGCGAGTTCTTCATCCAAGAAAAACTGCCAGCTAAAATTCGCGTAGGAGACAATGCGCCTGCTGATATTTCCGCGCCTAAACGAACGTATTCATTGCCGTCTGTGGCCTCATATGCGGCCGCTCCTGCCCCCGCTGCGGCGGCACCCCCGGCTGTTTCTGCCATAAGAAAAGTGCGAGTTCTTTTCGCCGCAGATTCCAAGATTTCATTAAAAAACGAACCAACACGCCCCGTGCCATAACGAAGACCGGCTTTTGCTAGCCCGACCGTACCAAATCCACCAGCAATAGCCCCGCCAAACGTCTCCCCGGCAACACTAGCCGTGGTGTCTGAATCTTTTGTCGTCAGCGTGGTATCGCCGTTTATAAAAGGCATATCGATATTAGATAACGCCTCGCGGGCTTCGCCGCCCGCATAAGCTCCTGCTGCCAAGCCCCCAATACCGCCAATAAGCCCACCTGCGACCGTGCCAAACCCCGGCATAACGGCTGTGCCTGCTAACGCGCCACCTTTTGCTCCCGCAAGCATACCCGCAAATGCAGGCGCGGCTTCGACCGCGCCGCCAAGCATACCTTGACCGAACTCAACAGCCGTGTCGGTATTGAACCCTATATCATTGTCATTACCCCCAACAACTTCAAAGCCGCGGGCGTTCAACTCATCTTCAAACGATGGTTGACCTTCTTCCGGCGGAGCAGGGGCGTCAGCAGGAGCGCCTGCTCCTACGACTTCAAAACCCCGGGCCTGTAGCTGCTCTTGAAAAGACGCCATTAGTTATTCCTACTCGCTTGGCCTGTTTGCGTGCTCCCAGAGCCTTGGTTACGGCCAACAGGGTTGGGCCTGATTTGTGTATATTCGCCTTCTGGCGACCGAACGAGGATAACTTCCCCCGGTTCAAAATCATCAGGGCTGAACGAATCTGAAAGAACTTCCGACCCCTCATAGACATTCGGCAAACCCATGATGTCTAAATATTGTCCAATATCTCGTATGATACGGTTCGCATTGGCGATGTTCTTGGGTGATTTTTTACCTGTGGAAGCGAGGTACGAATACTGCTCCGCTTGTCTCGCCATAAGGTTTTCTTTAACCGCAACCATACGAGACAAGAAGCCGCTGACGCTTTGAAACGCCCCCGGGTCCATACCAAACTCGCGCTGAACGGCTTCCATTTCCTTAACAGGAAAGCGATCATTATTAACAAGAGCGGCAATCAGCAAGCGGTTCGACATAGCGATCCGACGTTGCGCTTCGATATTCTTCTGGCCTTTAACAAGCTCCCCAACAAAAGCAATGTCTTCAAGTTTGGCCTTTGCGAACGATACGGGGCCGACTGCATCTGCCATCGTGCCAAACACAGTTCTATTCCCGGTGACTTGCTCAAGCGGCGGCATCTCAATATCCCCGCCTTCTCGCATCGCATCGTATCCGACAGATTGAAGCTGTACATCTTCTCTGGCGTCCAAAGCGGATCGCAAAAATGGCGGAAGCGCAGCGTCAATTCGCATCACTTCTCGGGTAACTGGATCTGTGCGGAACTTAGTGTTTTCGTTTTGCATAGCTTGCGCCAAAGCCAAGAACTTGGCTTCATCTTGCGGAGCCAGTGCTTTGGCGGCAAAGGCATCCGCATTCTCAAGCAGGAAGTTCATCCGGCGTTCATTTTGAGTAGCCGCCATGCCATCGACATCGGCATTGATAATTTTATTAAAGACCTCCGCTGGCATTTCCCTGCCCGGGTTGCGATCTTTCCAGAGGCGCATCCGTAGTTCAATGTTGCTTTCTTGGCGGCTCATGCCCGCAAGACGACGGATCTCATCAGCACGCTCTGGGTTTTCGTTAACCAAAGCATCAACTTCTGCCAATTTTTCCGAAAGACTTTGCTTTTTCTGAATGGACTCAAGACTCGCCATAATGCGTCGATCCCTTGGGCTTATATCTTCTACATCAATCCCCAGTATAGTTGCCGTTTTAATCAACGCCTGCTCTGCCTCAAGACGACCTTTTTGTTTGGTCATGTGCTGCGCCAGAACTTTCATTTTGAGTTCACGCGCTTTTTCAAAACCAACTGTCGGCGCAAAATCATCGCGATTAACAATAGCCATCGCGCCCTCATCATTGAACGTCATCAAAGCTTCTTGAACATGCTCCTGCATGACAAATGATGCGCCCCGCAGATATTCAGCTTCTTCTTCCGACGATGACATGGTATTTGCGTATCGATTAACCCGATCCCGCACAAGATCAAGACCGTCGTCAAGATCACCTGTAACAGTGGAATCCGCGGCAATCTCACTGAAATTACGAGTGAGGTGCTGCTTAACAAGCTTCCGTTGTTCAGCATTGATGTCTTCCGCAACAGCACGGGCGTATAGCCCCCGCCGTTTTTCCAAGTCTTCCATCAAAGCGGTTTTACTCTCAGGAAGCTCAAAACTTGTGTTTTCCAACGTCTCTTGCATTTTGGTCGCAAGAAACTCGCCAAACCCTACCTTGGTTTCTTTACTGGCGTACATGGACGGACCCATACCCGGATGCCCGCTATAGCCGCCTTCTTGTTTGACCCGTCGCTGCTCTGCGGCGACTTCGGTTTCAAACTGCTCCAACGCCCGAACCGAAGCTAGGCCGTCCTCGCGCGCGGCTTTACGCCCCGCGGCTTGCATCAGGCGCTCGCCCATTGCCGTAATCTGCTGCCCCGCCTGCTGCGCCCCCACGCCGGGGTCAGCAAAATCAGACGCTTGCAACGGACGCGGGCTTTCGGCCGGGGCTATTGCCTGTTGGCTTGAATATTGTCGGAGCTTTGCCATTTCTTAAATCCTATCCGGTTTCAGTGCCCAAGCCGAATGCGCCAGTGTCATAGGCAGCCAATCCTGCTGACCCCAACCCCGTTATCAACGTGCCCGCTGCACTGATACGTCCTTGCTTGGCTTTTTGTCGGCCTTTTATCTCTTCAAGCATAGCTTCATATCTCATGCTGTCGGATTGTTTTTTACCGGCGTGAAGGATCAACTCTTCATCCAGTTTATTTTCAATCGCGTTATCTGCCATGAGATCAATAACAGACCCTTCCATCCGCAGTCCTGTTGTTGAGAATGTCGCGATGTTTTCGCCACGAGCTAGCCGCGTTTGGCGCTCCCGCCGATCAGCATCAACTTCAGATTTAGCCAACACATAATCCGCTTCTTTTTTCATACGGTCTGCGTTAGCTTTGCCCATTTTCTTGGCAAAATTACCCTGCTGGATCGCGCCCATAGCTGATACAGCGGTGCCAACTACTATTGCTGCAATTGCTACTTCCATCAGTTCAATACCCTCGAATATAAAGCGCACGCGCCGCCGTCAGGCCGGTAAGCTTCCATGCGCTCACACTCCACCTTAAACCCCAACAAGCGAGCCCATCTATGGCCTTCCTCAAAATCGCAGTCTACGGCCATTTCAATACGCTTGATAAAGCACGTATCCAGAAATCGCTTCACAGCCCGATGAACAAACAAAAACTCATGGCGTTCCATCGGGTCCGATAAATAGGCCCATGCAAGTCCTCGCCCATGCCACTGCGGAACAATACCGGCGCACGCAAGGATTTGCTCCCGGGCACCGATGGCTGTGTAACCCCAGCCGCTTTGCTCAACTGCATATGTCATGTCGTTCGTCATATACCTACTCAGTGTTTTCTGCCGCTCTTGGATCATCATCAATTGCAAGTGTGCGGCACGAAACTCCTCTACTCTCATCGATCCTGCGTCATCACCCTCGCCACGTACATCAGAAGATTGCACGGCAGTGGCTGTGTTTGACGCACGCATATTTGACCTTCCCTTCCATATTCAGCGCCCCAATCAATAGGCTTGTCGCCGGTGAACAAGGGCACTGCTGTATCCATATTAGCACCACCTTCACGAAAAATCAGCGGTTCATATGTATCATTACATTCGGGGGATATTTCAAAGCCGACAGTTTGCCAAAAACGGAAAATAACTTCGTTGATTCGTTTTTGTTTGCTTTGCGCCGGTCCATCCCCTGCCGCAGACTCAATACGAAGTGTTTTCATTGTGCTGGTGTAGTTATACCCCACAACAGCGTTTGTCGCGCTTCGATCAAGAGAGATCGCGCCTGAGCTAACAGGTTTATCGGAATGCACAGCCCCGTTGACTAGAAGCCCGATCGTTTCTCCCTCAAGATGGAACGCGTCCAGCAGTGTGGTTGTAGCGTCACCTAAGTACGTCAGATTGCTGTCTAAAAACAGCGCATCAGCAGTTAGTGTGTTCCCATCACGCCAAATGGGAGTCAGATATTCAACATAACGAACCGTCTGCCCATTAACGTACCGCTTCACTACCATCCAGAGTTCATCAGAGAAACCATCAGCCGACGGGATAGATGCAACGCTTTCGACCTGTGCTTGGGTGCCAGCGGCGTCGGAAGTGCCCCCTAAGACGTGCTTGTGCCAGCCGGTGACGCCTTGAGCGCGGTCATAGCTAAAACCAAGCAATGTACCATCCGCACGGACCATCCATATAATTGGTTGAGGCTCTTGCTGAAACGCCATTTCAATGATGCCGCCGAGAGTAATATCATCAGCCAGCATGGTCATATCTGGCGCGCGGAAGCCATCATCTTCAAACACATACGCAAGTTCACGGACTTTTTGCTTTGACCGCTGGACAAACAATACCGCCTTGCCTGCCCTGACCGGCATCTGGTTAGCCGATCCATAGGTTGTTGGTCGCCGCGCTTGAGGCGGGTTTTGAGCAGAAATAGCATCTGTCTGTTGGTCAGAGCGGATAACCCACTCGCCGCCGACAGTTCCCGCCACAAGGCCTTTCTCATCATCGATAATCCAGCGGATGGCATTGACGTTGTTTGCGCTCAAGGTGAACGCCACGCCTTTGTCGGCCGTAACAGTCCCGTCTGGATCAGAAGGCTCAAAGCTTTCATAATTACCGATGACAGACCCATCAAGCCGTTGGGGCGTATCCGCCCCGCCGCCAAAATACAATCTGTCTTCAAAGAATGTGACGCACTCAGGGTAACCTGTAGTGTCAGACCAAATACCCAAGCGCCAATCGGCCGTAGCCGTACCGGCGCTTGGGTTCTGCCCTTGGATGGTGGCAGTCACTTGGGTCGTACTGGTAAATGCTGTGATCTCCAGCCACGTCCATTCGTTGGCGGGGTCAAGCCAACGAATTAATCGGCCCACATCTGTGGACTTAAAACCTTCGTCGTTGTTAATGCCGGTCGCCGCGGATGCTGTCACGGTAACACTGCCGGATGTACCACTAAGGGTCAGCGTAGTCGTCGTTAGGTTGACTGCGGCATAGGGCCCATCTTGGAAATCAAGTGTGTCGATAGACCAATTAATATTGCTGGTACGAGTTATTTTCCGCGGCGCGTAATCTGGATGCGTGATGTATAGAACATCCGCCGACTGCGCCCATTTTAATTCAAATATATCGGCTTCCAGATAGGGCGTTGTGACAGAAACAGGCGTCTCGGCCTCAAACTCCGCTGAAAACTCGTCTGCAAAGGCACCTGTGGCAATGATGGCATTGTTTCGGTAAATTCTAAAATATTGATCGCCAACCTCAAGGATGTACGATTCAAGTGTACTGAACTCAAACTCCAGCAACCGAGTAGCTTTGCTGCTGTCCTTGACTTCATTGACAAACCGGCTGCCCGGGCGGCGTTGAAGACCCCCTTGGATCACAGGAATGAAATTGGTTAACTCCGCAACACCGTTTTTATATTGATCGATATCCGCGCGAGACTGAACGAGGGCAGATAGCTGCCCTGCGTTGAAGTTGTTTTGCATGTAATGCGCTTTGGGCATTCGGATTAATCTCCAGAACGGCCGTGGTTACGCACTGTCACCCATGTATCCGCGGGCGGCTCAAGAGCCACCCGCTCAATTGCATTAACCCGCTTGGCGTGTTTGATCTCCTCTTGGTATTGAAGAATGTACACTTCCATTTGCGTCGAGGTTGGCTGGCGAAGCCGCTCTGCCAGTTCAAGCGCGATCTTTGCCGACAAGGCTTCAAAGAACAGCGGATCGAAATTATTAACGTCGGTTTCGCGCTTAACGTAAACGATGTTTAGCGGGGCATCGTCGTCGGTCAAAATCTGACCATCTTCAATCTGCCAATCAGTGACATCATTGAGGGGGTGTAGACGCAAAAAATCCGCGGGGAGCGGAAACGCATTGTTGTAGCCGAAAGGCGGCGCTGTTGAAGACGCCGCTAATTGCGCGCGCGCGCGGGCAAAACTCCATACGTGTTTGCGAAGCTCTGCGTCCCTCGCATATTCGTATACCCTATTGCATTCCCGCGCGCGATTGCTGTCGTCAGTCAGACTAGTAATACTGGCTTCGCCAAGTCGTTGGAGCGCGCGGTTGCACAAGTCAACCGCGGAAGCCATTATTTACCACTCATGTCTTCGATGACGCGCATCTTGATCCGGTCGATAAGGTTGATCAGATCGCCTTTGGATACAGTATCATCCCAAGCGAGACGAACCGCGCCTGTGGTCGTAGCAGATCCGGTAATCGTGAAGTCTTGCTTCGATTCCGTGACCGCTGCATCGATGTGAAATTTAGCCATTTGGCGCTCCTGCTTTGAAAGAGAAGATGGGGGCCGAAGCCCCCACCTTATTAGTCGGCAACGTAGGCGATGTAGCCAACAGCGTCGTTGCCGTCAGCGATCGCAACGTCCTGAGAGGTGAGCCGGATGGTAACACCCGATTGGCTCTCAAAGACCTTCGTGTTGCCCGTAGCCGTCAGAGCAGAACCGAGGGAAATAGAGCCCGCGGTGTCAACGCTGACGCCATCGTCGATACCGTCTGGATCAGCGGCAACTGCCGTGCCGCCGAAGTCGGTGTAGGCATCCCAACCGCAGTCGAGGGTTGCCGAAGCGGTCGTCCAGTTGACGTACACGTTCGACATCGCACCAAGGATGCGAACCCGACCAGCAGGGAGTTTCACAACCGCTACCGAAGACGTAGCGTCTCCCGCACCGGATTGATCGTGGGTGAAGTACGCGATGGCGACTTGACCGCCCAAGACAGTCTTGTCTTGGATAGTCGGCGGGGTTGCCGTTTGGTTCGTGTACTCAGTTGCTTCTTGCGTAGTTACAGCCATTTGTCAGCGCTCCTATTAGCTTTCGGTGCAAAGGATTTCGACGACTTTCGGCTCTTGGGTGCGAGCAGCCCCCATGGTGCCGCGCATGAAGACTTGCGTGAGGTACTCTTTGTCAGCACGCTCACCGATGCGAGTCTCAAGACGGTTCCAGAAGCCCAGAACGATACCGCTCTGCGCCCAAGCGAAACAGCGACGGTCGTTAGAACCGTCAACGCCGAGTTCTTCAGTGTGATGGAAACGGAACCCAAGAAAATCTGATACATCCCCTTGGACAAGCGCTTTTACGGTGTTGAAATCCGAACTCGTAACTTCGGTTTGCTCCAACAGATCCGTGTACTGCTTGGCCGTCATGGCGATGTGCATCGGCTCACTCATGTCAACATGAGCAGCTTTCAGCTTTTCGCGGGCGGTACGCAACTTTGCAACCGTCATGCCAGCGGAGCCAGAGGCGATTTGCTGGTTTGACGTATCAAAAGCCGTGTTGGTGCCACCATTTTCGCCGGTCTTGGCGGTGCCAAGGGCAGCGTCGATGATGACGTTGGTGGTTTTCCGAGCCCATGCAGCACGCATAGCTTCCGCATACGGGGAAACCGGCGAGTTCAGCATACGAAGCTCGTCTTCTTTGTCTACCGGCAGCGCCAGCGTGTAATCGGTCGGGAAGACCCAACGCTGTTTATGCTCGATTTCCGAAAACAGGGTATCGGAATTTCGAGCCGCTTTGGTCTGGAATTCGACTTCGCCGAATTGCTTGACGACCTGAGCGGCTTCGCCTTGGTAGGATTGGACGACAACACCCGCCTCAAGCGGCGAGGATTTCTCTTGCAACAAGAGTTCGACGTTAGTCGTAAAACTCTCGTTAAAATGCGAGGGGATTTCAAAAGCCATAACGGCCCTCCATCAAGTTGAACAATACACCAATTGCAGTCGGGGTTTGTCCATCTTGCTAAGAGGGCCGCGATGGGTTTATCTCTTAGTCTGGCGATGGGGCCACTTTCTTGCGGCCCCTATTCTGCCGTTTTGCAGGTTCAGAGTCAACAGGTGGTAAAACGTATGCCTCGAAAGCCTTTGCTTTCTCAATAACGATGCTGGGGTCCGTCAAGCCGACCTTAGCCGCGGCGGGCACCAAAATCTTGAGAATCTCGATTCGTACTTCATCCGCTTGCATGAGCCATCTCCTGTAATGCATTGATCTGCTGGATGTGCGACTTGCTGCCCGACAGATACTTTTTCTTGAACTCTGGGTCCATCATCAGATCGTTGATTTTCTGATTGGCCTGTGCCGGTGACATGACGTTAAACCCGCCGTTGCGATCCTCAGAGGTTTCAAATGAATCCTCAGAAAGAGCGGCACCGACCTTATGCATAAACTTAAGCGTTTCATGAAGCCCGACAGCGCTTTCCATGGCATCCAGAATTTCTTCCGACGCGCCAAACTGTCGCGCCGCAGCACGGGCGACCTTGATATTCTGGTCATATGCAGCGCCCCATTCCTTTTTGAGCGATTGCATTTCCTGCTGCCGTTGGGTATCCGTTGCTTCACTGGCCTGCGTCTGTACTTCAGACATCAGGTTCGTGTCCCATTCAGCCAGCTTCTGCACTTGGGTTTTAGTCAACCCGAGTTCATGCGCGAGGTTCTTAAACGAATTGACCCGATCTTGGCTCAGAGGAACCTCTGGGGGAACATTGATTTCGTATTGATCGGCCGTCTCAGGCGCACCAAGCTTGGTATAAACGTCGCGCCATTCTTCCGGCGATGCTTCTTCCCCCGGCAAAGTCACCAAACGATCCGCAGGAACGCCTTTAAGCCGTTCCAGATCCCGATAACTCTTAAGAGCCTTGTCGGGGGTATCCCACGCGCGGGCTTCCGCCAACGCACGATCATCATTACCTAAAGTATCAAGCCAAGACGATTCGGTTTGTTGTTGTTGTTGTTGCTCATCACCGCCTTCCGCGGCCGCTGCTTCGTCACTCATCACTCACCATCCAATCCGTGAAAGCGCCACAATGATTTTTGATCTAGCTGCAAATGGCGCTGTATTCGCAAC
>Ga0208898_1001676_pt1 | contig 14299 bp, 24 predicted proteins | sample VirMetDEL_Mar_4_FD_184513 | JGI IMG/M metagenome (GOLD analysis project Ga0208898, IMG submission 184513) | Aqueous microbial communities from the Delaware River and Bay under freshwater to marine salinity gradient to study organic matter... | ecosystem: Environmental > Aquatic > Marine >...
CTGGATAGCCAGAAACTGTCACGAATGAGGTTGGCACGATGAACTATGTGGGTGATTTCGCCGCTGATGAAACGGTATATTTGAACTTCGCCAGCTACGACAGCAATGGCGCGTCTGTTACGTTGACTGGCCTGGCAACCAGCGATATTGAGGTTTACAAGAACGGCAGCACGACCCAACGCAGCAGCGATGCAGGGTATACGGTATCGACGGACTTTGACACGATTACCGGTATTCACGCTATTTCGATTGATACCAGCGACAATACGGACGCCGGTTTCTTTGCGGCGGGGAATGATTACGTTGTGATCATATCTAGCGTGACCATTGACAGCCAGACGGTCAGCTTTGTTGCTGGTTCGTTCTCGATTGAAAACAGGTTCATGCGCGGAACGGATAGTGCTGCTTTGGCTACAGATTTAGCCACAGTCGATACGAATGTAGACGCCATTCTGGTTGATACAGGAACATCATTGCCTGCTGATATTGCGGCCCTAAATAATCTTTCGGCGGCCCAGGTCAATGCAGAGGTTGACACGGCCATTGCAGACGCGGCACTGGCAACGGCGGCGAGCCTTGCGACTGTTGACGCAAATGTAGACGCCATTCTTGTAGATACCGGCACGACAATACCCGCACAGATTACGGGGTTGAATAACCTGTCAGCCGCTCAGGTTAATGCGGAAGTTGATACTGCAATTGCTGATGCAGCATTGGCAACTGCAGCAAACTTGGCGACAATTGACACAAATGTCGATGCTATTCTCGTGGACACAGGCACGACTATTCCGGCGCAGATCAGCGGGTTGAATGATATATCAGCAGCCGCAGTTAATGCAGAAGTTGATACAGCCCTCGCCGACTATGACGGCCCGACGAAAGCCGAACTCGACGCTGGTCTGGCGGCGCTAAATGATCCAACGGCGGCGGCTATTGCAGATGCCGTATTGGATGAAGCGTTGGCAGGGCACGTTACAGCGGGGACATTGGGTAAAGCAGTGTCAGACATTGAAGCCGACACAAACGAATTGCAGAGTGACGATGTGCCGGGTCTTATCGCAGCACTGAACGATTTGTCAGCGGCACAAGTCAACGCGGAGGTCGATACAGCCATTGCAGATGCGGGTCTTGCTACATCGGTTGCACTAGCAACAGTCGATGCAATTGTAGATGCCATCCTTGTAGACACAGGAACCACCATACCTGGCTTGATTGCAGCCTTGAACGATCTAAGTGCTGCCCAAGTCAATGCAGAAATAGATACGGCGATTGCAGATGCCGCGCTTGCAACAGCCGCGAACCTGGCGACAGTGGACGGCATTGTGGATGCAATCTTGGTTGATACCGCCACAACCATTCCAGCTTTGATTGCCGCACTGAACGACTTATCAGCCGCCCAAGTCAACGCAGAAGTTGACACCGCACTTGCTGATTATGACGCGCCAACCAAGGCTGAACTGGACGCTGGCCTTGCGGCACTTAATGATCCGACTGCGGCAGCGATTGCCGATGCGGTGCTAGACGAGGCAACAGCAGGCCACACAACACCGGGGACCGTTGGCGCAGCCATTGTGGATATACTGGCAGACACCAACGAGCTACAGGCTGACGATGTGCCCAGCCTGATTGCGGCGCTGAATGACGTATCAATTGGTGATATACTGCAAACGCAGTTGACAGAAAGCTATGCCGCAGACGGCACAGCACCAACGCTGACGCAGGCTGTAATGCTAATCATGCAGCACCTAACAGAGGTGGAACTTGTTGGCACTACATGGACAACAAAGAAACTAGACGGGACCACCACAGCGGCAACATTCACAACGGATGATGCCAACAATCCAACCAGCATTACGAGGACAGGCTGATGCGGATTGTTTCGCGGGGATTTGGTGTTAGTGATGGCCGCGTGGTTATGCGGGGTTTCTATTCTTCGTTCATCCCAAATCAGGCACGGGTAATTCCTGTCGGGGGCAGGTCACGGGCATTAAATGCTTCGGCGCGTTCGCGCACACTTACAGCAGGGAGCAGAGGGCGCAGCCTTAACGTATCAAACAAGGTAACAGACTAATGACACAAGTTCAGATCAAGTCCCCAGGCTCAATCTTTGATTGGTCATTTGATTGGGATGCCGACAGCGTGTTGAGCGCCAGTGAAACCATTTCAACGAGTTCGTGGGCCGTATCACCCACAGGTGAAATGACTACCAGCAGCCCCGCAATAGACAACGACACCAAACAGACAAGCGTTATGGTAACAGCAGGAAACGACCGCACGACATACCGCCTGACTAATACCATCGCAACTAGTGCTGGGCGCACCCACGAACGGATGATCACTGTGCGGGTTGCCCCTGTCGGCCTTTAGGCGCGTTTCATCTTCGTAACATCACCAAAGCTGGTCATCAAGTTGTGAACTTGGTGTAACCCGCAGGGCCATATTTGGAAGTTGGTGGCGGTTTCTACGGCAACGTCAGACGCTGTAAAAGACTTTTCGGCAGGGTGCCGGTAAAGGTGGCAGAAGATAGCGTGCCGCTGATCCATAGGCACAATGGGAAATAGCTCAAAAACGTGGTTGTTGATAAACAAGTTGAGCGCCGCCCGTGCTTCGTCCCAATTGTCAGCTTCGCCTATTTCTTGACCGTTAAAAAATACCGTCTTCATGGGTTGTCCCTTCCGTGAATTGCGATAGACGAAATACTACAGCAAGGGTAAAAATAATGCACCCCTTACGAAAAGTGCTGTGTCATTCGCACTAATTGAAACCATCGTGAGGGAAGGGGCGGTGGGAGTTACTTGGACGTTCGCCTGCCGCCCCGCCTTTTACGATATGGACGTTCTAAAAGGTGGCGCATGGACAAGAAAAAATACAAGATAACCTGGCGCAAAACGGATGATCTTATCCCGTATGCCCGCAATGCCCGCGTTCACAGTGATGAACAGGTGGCGCAGATAGCTGCAAGCATATCCGAGTTCGGCTGGACTAACCCCATATTGCTAGATGGCGACAACGGCGTGATTGCAGGACATGGCCGCTTGATGGCAGCACGGAAGCTGGGACACAAAGAAGTTCCGACCATCGACCTGCACGGCCTGACAGACGCGCAGAAGCGAGCCTATATTATTGCTGATAACAAAACGGCGCTAAACGCTTCATGGGACTTTGACATGCTGACGGTTGAGTTTGAGGAACTAGCAGGCATGGACTTTGACCTTGGCCTGACGGGGTTCAATGATGGCGAAGTGAAAGAAATTATTGCCATTGGGACGGCAGACTTTGAACCAGGCACAGAAGACGACCAAAGCCAACTTGATGAATTATCTCCGAAAATAGTGACTTGCCCGCATTGCAAGAAGGATTTTGACACCCGTGAAACCTGAACTAAAAATAGATTGGGCAACGCATGAAGCTGCGAAACATGCATGTTTGCATTGGCACTATTCAAAGTGTTTGCCTGCGGGGAAATTAGTTAAAGTTGGGGCATGGGAAAACGGTAAATTTATCGGGGTTGTTATTTTTGGCAGTGGTGCGAACCCTAACATGCCCAAAAGTTATAGCCTAACCCACGATCAGGTCTGTGAATTGGTCAGAGTTGCATTGTCTAAGCACGTAACGCCTGTTTCAAAAATTGTCGCCATAGCAATGCGCTTTCTCAAAAAGAAAAGCCCCAGCTTGCGATTGATTGTGTCTTATGCTGACCCATTACAGGGGCATCATGGTGGTGTCTATCAGGCAGGGAATTGGATTTACAAAGGCAAATCCTTATCTGCTCTCAAGATATGGTATAACGGAAAATGGTCACACTCAAAAACGGTGAATACCAGCAGTATAGATAAAAGCAATCTGGCAAAGAAAATGGTGCCTGGAAAACACACATACCTTATGCCTCTAGACAAGAGCATGAAAGAACAGATAGAACATCTATCAAAACCATACCCCAAGCGTTCAAAGTAGGCGATGGCTCAAACCCATGAGAACAGCGGCGGTGCAACACCGACCTGAACGCTCCAAAGGGGGAATGATGTTACCAGTAAACGAGATATTCAAAGCGGTGCATACGGTTGGAGCTTTTACTGGCACACCGTCTATCTTCATTCGCTTGCAGGGTTGCCCTGTTGGGTGTCCGTGGTGCAACACCAAACACGCATGGGCTATTAACGACGACACCCGCACCAACTTTGTCGATATGGTTGCCAAAGAAGAACTAGGGCAGCCAGAGTGGGCATGGGTTGAGGCGAAATGGCTGGTGGAATATATCGTCGGTTCGTTTGAAGGGAACCATGTCGTGATAACGGGCGGCGAGCCTTGCCAGTATGACCTGACGCCTTTGACCAATATGCTGGAAGGCTACGGCTACACGACCCAGGTTGAGACAAGCGGGGTGTTGCCGGTGCAGGTGTCAGCATTTACATTTGTGACAGTTTCGCCCAAGATAGACCAGCCGGGCGGGTTGCAGGTTATTGAGCAGAACATGATCGACGCTGACGAAATAACCTTTGCCATAAGCAGCGAGCGCGATATAGCCGCGCTACAAGGGCTGTTAAATGCGTTAAAACGCCCCGTGGGCATGGTGTACCTGCACCCCATAAGGAACACATACCAGAACGCACGATTTTGCGTTCAGGCAGCAACAGAGGCAGGGTGGCGCGTGTCGCTACCTGCGATGTTCAACGGAGTTAGTGATGGGTGACAACCCGCACAAGGACCATTTCGCACCTGAAAAAGTGGCCCAGGTGCTGATTGACTGTGGCGGCATCAAGGCTGTGGCAGCGAAGGCGTTGGGCTGCTCGCGTCAGACGATCTATAATTACATTGAAAAATACGATATGTGCAGGGATGCCGTGGAAGAAGGCATCGAAATTGTCTTGGATAAAGCCGAATATAATTTGGTGCAGGGCATCGCTGATGGGCATGAAGGCTTCACCAAGTATTACTTGAACAACAAGGGAGCGCGGCGTGGTTACGGTTTTAGACCGGAAGCAAATGGAGCAATCAGCGGACCCGATCAGGCTGCAGAAAGTGCAGCGACCGGCGCAAGACTTGTCGCTGATAGAATTACTCGCTTGTCAGCCGCAATCGACGCTAGACCATTACCTGAAAGTGTGGATGGAGACGAACCAGAGCGAGTTGAGTGACCTTCAATATGATTGGGCATTCAATGGCAGGCCGTCACAATTTGCACCAAAGGGCAACTGGACCATATGGGCATTGGTCGCAGGCCGTGGGTTCGGCAAGAACCGCAGCGGCGTTGAATGGGTGCGTAGCCTGGTAGAAGGGCCAACCCCACTAACAGCGCCAGAGGGTGCGCCCAAGTGGATTAACATTGTCTCGAGCACTAGTTCTGACAATCGAGACTTTGTAGTGGAGGGCGAAAGCGGGTTCCTTAACCTTTGCCCGCCCGACTATATGCCAACCTATGAGCCATCCAAACGGCGTTTGACTTGGCCGAACGGTTGCCGTGCTACCTTGTTCAGCGCAGAAGAACCCGAAAGCCTGCGCGGTGCCCAAGGTGAGGTATCATGGTGTGATGAGTTGGCGAAGTGGAAATATCCAGACCGGGCATGGTCCAACCTGCGGTTCGGTATGCGCCTTGGTGAGAACCCCCGCACCCTGATCACAACAACACCGCGCCCGGTGAAACTGCTCATTGACCTGATGAAGCGTGAACGCACCCACGTTACCAGCGGCACCACCTACGACAACGCCAGCAACCTCGCCAAGTCATTCTTTGAAGATGTTATCACCGATTATGAAAGCACCCGGCTAGGCCGCCAGGAGCTAATGGGCGAACTGCTGTTAGACCGCCCCGGCGCACTATGGAACCTTGAACAACTAGATATGCTGCGCGTTGACCATGCGCCCGAAGACCTTGTGCGGGTAGCTGTGGCTGTTGACCCTGCTGTTACCGCGAATGACGGTTCAGACGAAACGGGAATTGTTGTTGGCGGCAAAGCCGCAGACGGTCACGGTTACTTGTTGGGGGACTATACGATCAAGGGTTCACCGAACGAATGGGCGACCAAAGCAGTGCATGCGTACTACGAGCATGACGCTGATTGCATTGTGGCCGAAGTCAACCAAGGCGGCGATATGGTTGCAAGCACTATCCATGCGGTAGATAAATCTGTTAAAGTCGTGTCAGTTCGCGCAACGAGGGGCAAAGTTGTTAGGGCGGAGCCGGTAGCTGCGCTATACGAACAGAACAAGGTGCATCATGTCGGCACCTTCTCGAAGTTGGAAGATCAGATGGTGAATTTCACACAAGATTTTGACGCCAAGAAAGAAGGGTATTCGCCCGACAGGCTTGACGCGGTTGTGTGGCTATGGGTTCACCTGATGGTCAAAGCGAAAAGGAAGCCCCAGGTATGAAGTGGCCGTGGCAGCGAAAGCAATCAGCAGTACGCGAGAGCATTTCCCAGTTTGTAGGTGTGGGAGACCCCGCCTTTATGACCCGCAACCCGGCGCAGTTTGCCAAAGAAGGCTACAGCTATAACCCGGTAGTCTACAAGTGCGTTTCGCTTATTGCGCGGTCAGTGAGCAGCGTTCCTATCAAGCTGCGCGTTGGCGGTGAAGAAACAGAACAACACAACGTCCTTGATGTGCTGAAACGCCCGAACCCAGTGCAGTCGCAAGCGGCATTCATCGAAGCGTATTTGTCGGAAATGCTGATTGCAGGCAACGGATATTGCGAGCGCGTGACCAGCACGGACAACCGTATATTGGAACTGTGGACGCACTCACCGCAATATATGAAGGTGCTTAAAGGTGCATACCGTTTGCCTGCGGGTTATCAGTGGTCAAACGGCATGAACAAACACACATGGAAGGCCGACCCAGTAACAGGGCAAAGCGATATTCTTCAGATCAAGACGTTCAACCCTTTGGATTATTGGTACGGCATGTCGCCAATGGAAGCGGCTGTCTATGGCATAGACAATCACAATGCTGCATCAAAGTGGAATTACAAGTTGTTGAAAAACGGTGCCGCAACAACTGGTCTGCTGACGCACAAGATCACAGAAGACGAAGAGGAACTTACCCCCGAACAATTGGAAAAGCTGCGTAAGCAAATGGCAGACCGCGCCTCTGGTGTAGACAGTTCAACCACATTGGTGCTGGAAGGCAACTTCGACTATATGGAAATGGGCATGAACCCTAAAGACCTTGACTGGCGGGAGGGCAAGCACATGAGCGCCGGTGAAATTGCACTAGTGTACGGGGTGCCAGGTCAACTTGTGGGCATCCCTGACGCGCAAACGTATTCCAACAACCGGGAAGCCCGGCTGGCCCTGTGGACGGAAACCATTATCCCTATTGCAGAAATGATGCTGGGTGAATTGTCCGTCTGGTGCAGCGGCTTTTACGATCAGGACATTCAGCTTTACCCAGACTTAGACGGTGTTGAAGCATTGTCACCCCTGCGGGAACGCAAGTGGGAGCGCGTTACCAAAGCAATCAACAACCCGCTGACTATCAACGAGGCACGGCAAGAACTTAACCTAGAGCCGGTAGAAGGCGGCGATGTGCTGTTGGTACAAGCTGGGCTGTTGCCCATTACTGACAGCGGCGAGATGATGCCGATGGAAGACGAAGCAATGGCATACCGGATTGCATACGGTGAGCAGTAGTGTTCAACCTGCGAACAGAGGCAGCGCGTAAGCGCGAAGCCGCGTTTCAAGAACGCCAACGGGCCGCATTTGAGCGTCGTATCTTTACAAAGATGCGCCGGGAATTTAACCGCGTTTCAAAAGAACTGGCGCGGGTTTATATCAGCGACGACCTTACCAACTTTGATGCTGTTATCGAAAAGCACCGCGAAAACGTTTTGAATATTCTGACGGTTCAATACCGTGGCGCATTCCGTTTGTTTGGGGGCCGCGTGTTGGACGATGGGGCAAAACGCTTCGCCCCTAGTAAAAAGACGGCTGAAAGTGTATTCTCCGAAGCAATGAAAACGTGGATTGCAACCGTAGGCGTGGAAAAAGCCGTGAGAATAAGCGACACCACCCGCAGTCAAGCAGCCGCCGCGTTGTTGGCAACGATGAACGAAGGGCAAGAAGTGACCGCCTCTGAAATACAAAAACGAACAGGCGGTGTAGTCGGCAGGACGCGGGCGCGGGTCATTGCCAGAACTGAAACGCATAATGCCGCTAATGCAGCGAGCTTGGAAGCGGTTGATGCACTTGAGCTAGAGGAAGTCCAGAAAGAATGGATTTCTGTAGAGGACAGCAGAACACGGGCAAGCCATGCTGCCGCGGATGGACAGTTAGTTCCTGTGGACAGTTCGTTTGTCGTGGGTGCGGCGATGTTGTCCCACCCTGGCGACCCTACCGGCCCAGCAGGCGAAGTCATCAATTGTCGGTGCGTGATGGCATATGTGACGGAGTAGAAAATGGAAACGAAACACATCCCAATGGAATTAAAAGCGTCCGGCGAACAGGGAACATTCTCTGGGTACGGTTCGATTTTCGGTAATGTAGACCTGCACGGCGACATTGTTGAAAAGGGCGCGTTTGCAGAAACCCTGAAAGAACGCCCCATTGAGCATGTCGGCTTGTACTGGATGCACGACCCCCGCGAACCGATTGGCAAATGGTCAATCATGGAAGAACGCGAACAAGGCTTGTGGGTAGAAGGCAAGCTGACGCTGGGTGTATCACGCGCCCGTGAAGTTTACGAACTTATGAAGGACGGCGCTGTTACCGGCCTGTCCATCGGATACCGAACCCGCAAGTACGACCTTGACGGCGAGAACGATATTCGTATTCTAAAAGACGTTGAACTGTTCGAGGTGTCCGCAGTGAGCGGTCCCGCGAATGAGGAAGCCCGTATAGCAGGCGTGAAGTCAGCGAAAGACTTTGCCAACCTTGCTACGGTACGGGAAGCGAACCAAGCCTTGCGCGATGCTGGCTTTTCGCAGCGAGAGGCAAACGCCTTCATTTCCCGTGTTAAGTCATTCGGTCAACGTGACGTTGACAATGAGGAACTAATCCGCGCCATTGACGGCGCACGATCTGCACTCAAATAACGGAGTTGACCTAATGGAACTCAAAGAAGCAATTGACGGCCTAAAGCGCGACTGGGAAGGTTACAAGGAAACCAACCAGGAACGCATTGATGCCGCTGTAAAAGGCGCAGTTGACCCTCTGATCGAGGAAAAGCTAAAAACCGCCAACGACGATTTCTCAACCAAGTTTGACGAAATCATGGAAGCCCAGAAGGGCATCAAGGCCGAAGCTGAAGCACAGACCAAACGTGCCGACGAATTGGAAGCTGCGCTGAAGCGTGCATCTGACAACGACAACGGCGTTGATTTTGGCGAGGCGCACAAGTTTATGGCCTTGGCACAGCATAAGTCAGTAGACCAACTGCTGGAAGACCAGGTGGACATGGGCAAGTTTAACGACTACGAAAAGTCGTTTGTTCGTTCTTACCTGCGCCGGTCTGAAAAGCACGCCATGAACGATGCCGAAACGAAGGCGTTGTCTATTGCTGGCGACCCGCAGGGTGGCTATCTGGTGCCGCCGACGATGGCAACCAACATCATCACCAAGATTTTCGAGACTTCGCCTGTGCGCTCTATTGCGTCCACAGTGACAATCGGCACTGACCGTTGGGAAGTCCCGCTCGACCGTGATGAAGCGACGACTGGCTGGGTGGGTGAAACCGCAGCCCGGTCTGAAACGGACACACCGGAACTAGGCAAGTTCGAAATCCCCGTTCACGAACAGTACGCCAACCCGCGTATCACGCAGAACATGCTTGACGATGCACAGTTGGACATTGCTGGCTGGTTGAATGGTAAGGTTGCTGACAAGCTGGCCCGTACCGAAAACACCGCGTTCGTCAACGGCAACGGCGTGACACAGCCTCGCGGCTTTATGGATTACGCTTCAACTGCTGTTACAACGGCTGATGCAAGCCGCGCCTTTGGCGTGTTGCAGTACATCATTACCGGTGCTTCTGGTGGCTTCAACGCTACTGACCCCGGTAACGCTCTGATTGATCTGGTGTATGCGCTCAAGGCTGGTTATCGCCAGGGTGCAAGCTGGGCAATGAGCCGTTCCACTGTTGGTGCTGTTCGCAAAATTCAGGACGGTGACGGCAACTATCTGTGGCAGCCGAACTTCACTGACTTGCAGCAGTCTAACCTGTTGGGTGCGACAATCACCGAACTGGAAGACATGGCTGCTATCGGTGCTGACAGCTTCTCCATTGCCTTCGGCAACTTCAGCGCTGGCTACCAGATCGTTGATCGCCAGGGCATCCGGTTGCTGGTTGACCCGTACTCTGCCAAGCCATACGTCCAGTACTACACCACCAAGCGTGTGGGCGGTGACGTTGTGGACAGCGAAGCCATCAAGCTGCTGAAATTCGGCACCTCGTAGGCTTTAAAAACAGGGGGGCTTCGGTCCCCCTTATTTGAAACACGCAAGAAAAGGAGAGCAACATGCTCCGCGATTTGCACAACAATATCACAGTCAGCAATGCGCTTGATACGCAGGCCATCGCTACTGACACAACCACAGCCGGAGACATTATTGACCTCAAGGGCAACAAGGCCGTTGAGTTTGTCATTCAGTCTGGCACCCTGACGGATGGCGCATATGCCGTTCTGATTGAAGAAGGTGACGCTTCCGACCTTTCAGATGCTGCTGCTGTAGCTGATGCCGACTTGCTTGGCACAGAAAGCGATGCTGGATTTGCCGCCACCGACGACAACACTGTAACAAAGATTGGTTACATTGGCGACCAACGCTATGTGCGCCTGTCTATCGTGTCGACTTCGACATCTTCAGGCGGCACCCTTGGTGCTGTGGCCGTTCTCAAGCCGCTGATGCGTGGCACGACTGGCTAATCGAGGTTCGGGCGGGACGATCTGGGCCTTGCGCCGTAAAGGGTTGTCCCTCTTGCCTCGGTTGTTCCGTCCGACGCTGTTAAAACGGCGATTTTAACGGGGCTACACGGGTGAAGCGCAAGCACCCTAACCCCAATATTAAATTCAACGGAAGGGCGTTAGAATGAAAATACGGCTGCTAAAAGCATGGTCATACAACCTTGATGGGATGCACACGCTGACCGGCAAGAAAGATGATGAAATCAACCTTGAAGGCCGCGAGGCTTTGGCTGCTGATGCCATTGAAGGCGGGTTCGCAGAAGAAGTGAAACCCAAGGCCAAGAAAAAGGCCGCACCCAAGAAAAAGGGCGCGGCTCCAGAAAACAAAGCGAATTGAGGTCTGTCGGGTAGTCTCCTTCCCCCCTCACCGATAGACCGGAAGCGGGGCCGTTCAGCGGCCCCGTTTTTTGTTGTCCTTTCGTCGACTGTCGTTTTCATAATCCATAATGTTATGGCTGGTCGCACCCCAACGGCTGATGAAGCGTTGCATGACTTCTGTATTGTTGTCTTTCAACGCCTGGCAATATTGCGTCCATTCGCGGCGGTCTGTTTTGTTCATAGTTCTTCTTCCTCTTTGGTTGGTTTGAATAGACTGACTTGGTAGGACCGGAAGGGGCATGATTGGATTAAACACGGGTTGCCTTCGTTTAAATTCTTCGCCAGGTGCACCAAGACAATTTCGCACTGTGGGCAAAGAGGCTCACCTTGTATCTTTCGTTTACCGTTGACCATGTGGCGCTTGGGCAGGTTCATATGCCTGCGCTTGGCCGATACGGTGGCAATGTTCTTTCGCAGCTTCTTGGCAATATCTTTGATGGGTGCGCCGTCTGCCCACATATCAGTCAGCGTCTTTTCCATTTCTGCGTCCCAATGTCCCATTATTCGTCTACCCCTTCCATGAACGCTTCTACAGCTTGGTCAAGAATGGTGCGGGTGGTGTGCACCCTGACGGCAGCGCGTTCGGTGTTTACCGTGTCGGCGTCTTTGATGGCGTCTTCTAGCTCGTCTGCCAGCCATTTGATGAAGTCGGGTGTTGCTGACCAATGCGGGGTGAACGTGTCTTCTGATGGATGGATGGTGGCCTTTAGCACCCCAAACTTGATAGCCTGTGCGCGAGCATGTTCTAGTGCTTGCTGGTTAGTTCTTTCCATTGGACGTTCCTTTAGTCGTTGTTAAACAGGTAGATCATCGCCCATATGGCTATCAGCGGCACCGCATACCAAAGGGCAAAAGGGATCGTGATGGCAATAAGAACGGCAGCAAGAGTGCCGCCGATCTTGTCTTGTGTTGACTGGCGCATTGGTGGACGTTCCTTTCTGTTTAGAGGTCGCCGCGAAATGCGGCACCGATAGCGGCAATAAGGGCAATAATTACGACAAAGGCAACCCGCATGAGAAACCATGCAACGCGAATAGCAAAGTAACCAACAACAACGACAAGCACGAGGGTTAAGAAATCCATTGCTGCCCCCTATGCCACATTGTCGATGGCTATTTCTTCAATCTGCTTAATCAGCGCCGATGCATTATTAACGCCAAGGAAATATTCCAGAGCAGCAGGGAAGGTTGCAAAGCATTGGTCGCCTTCTTCATTGGCGAGTTCCACATATTCGGAGATTGCTGAATATTCGTTCATCACGCCCCGTGCGCCGTCAACGACCCGTTCTATCAAAACAGAACATTCTGACGCGACCTGGTAGTAGTGGCTGGGGCTTTCAAAGTCAGTGTAAGCGCAGGTATATTCGAGATTGGACATTGGACATTCCTTTCGGTGACTGAATTTGGTAGTCTCTATAAACATTATAAGCAGTTAAAACCAAAAGTAAACCCGCGTTTTAACTATTTTCTGTGAGGTACTATGCGACACTATGAACGAACCACAGAACCGGCAATAGACCCGATCACTGTTGATGAAGTTAAGTCGGCAGGGCGCATTGACCACGAAACCGAAGACGGCCTGCTTGCAATGTATGTCACGGCTGCTGTGGAAGCCTGTGAGAAGTATTTGGGCCGCGCCCTGATAAGCCAGACCTGGACGCTCTATTACGACGAGTGGCCCAGCAATGACGAGCCGTGGTGGGATGGTGTACGAATAGCGTCACAGAACGTGTTGAGTAGCGAAGCCGATGTGATTGAATTGCCCTATGGCCCGTTGCTATCGGTCACGAGCATTTCCACATTCAACACCAGCGACACAGAAACCGCTGTTCCAACTGATGTGTATGGCGTCTCAACTGGTATCGCTTCGCGTGTTTACCTGAAAGATGGGCAAGTGTGGCCCAGCGCAACGCGCACCCGTGATGGGGTGAAGATCGTCTATGTGGCTGGCTATGGCACCGATTTCAACGATGTGCCGATTGCTATTCGCCAGGGCATCATCCAGCTTTGTGTGCATTGGTACGAGAACCGCGAGGCAACAGTTGATGTGAACGTCAACAAGGTGCCCAACATGATCCGCAAGATATGGTCCCCGCATAAGGCTATCCGATGACCGTAGGGAAGATGCGCCACAGGGTAACACTCAAGAACCACCCTAGAACGGCGGTGGGTGCTGGCGGTGTTATATCCCAAACAGAAGACGTTATCGCCACCATATGGGGCCGGGTGCAACCTACATCTGGAGTGCAAACCAACGCGCATGACCGTTTGGAATATCCTGTAACGCATTTGGTAACAACCCGCTATCAGTCCGAATACAAGTCTGCTCGATTTATCACCCACGATAGCCGTTCATTTAAAGTGCTGGGTGTGCAGGAAGAAGAAGAGCGGGGCCGCTGGTTGGTGTTCAATTGCCAAGAAGGTGTGCCGCAATGACCAAGGTTACAGTGACAGGCATGGACAAGCTGGAGCGCCAGTTGGAAGCAATCACGCCAGCCATTCGCAATGAAATGAAAGGCGCAATTTCTGATAGCCTTCTTCGGGTACACCGTGCAGCAGTTAAGCGCGTGCAGAAGGGGCCAGCCACAGGCAAGATATACAATCGCCGGGGCAAGCCGCACCAAGCGTCTGCGCCCTATGAAGCACCTATGTCAGACACTGGCACCCTCGCCAGGTCAGGTCATGTCGTACAGGACAGTGACGGCCTTGGCGGTGAAGTTGTGTTTGATGCTAAATATGCTCGTTATCTTGAACTTGGAACCCGCAATATGGTCGAACGCCCCTACCTGTTGCCTTCGCTGCGTGATAACGAAGACTACATTGACAAGCGCACAAAGCAAGCCGTTCGGGATGGCACCAAGAAAGGGGGCCGCAAGTGAACGCATGGGAACTACAGAAAGCTGTCTACACCAAGCTGACAGATGATGCTGGGTTGATGGCATTAGTCACCGGCGTTTATGATTGGGTGCCAGAAGGCACCGCGTTTCCATATATCACCATTGGTGAAGGACAGTTCAACGAGCGC
>Ga0208898_1001679_pt1 | contig 14274 bp, 23 predicted proteins | sample VirMetDEL_Mar_4_FD_184513 | JGI IMG/M metagenome (GOLD analysis project Ga0208898, IMG submission 184513) | Aqueous microbial communities from the Delaware River and Bay under freshwater to marine salinity gradient to study organic matter... | ecosystem: Environmental > Aquatic > Marine >...
GTAGTGCCAGACAAAACCAAGTACAACAGAAAGAAGGAAAAAGACAATGCAAATAAAAGTAGAAAAGATGAAGCGTATCGCACCGAAGGCTGACGGTCAGCGTGACCATTGGCGGCGTGATAAAAAGACTAAAACCCTGAAGCGTAAGGCGGCCCGACAAGCCAAGCGTTTCACCCAAGCGGCATAATGTAACGCCGTTACAAAAACTAACCAACAGAAAAGGAGACAAATCATGTCATACATCAAAGTGAAAGCTACTAACCTCGCAATCAAAGCACATAATCTAGTGAATCGTAGCAAGCCTATGAAGCCTAGCATTGACAGGATTAACGATTACAAGTTCAACGACATGGGCAAATACTATGTAGGCCCATCGGCTGGTGGTCAGTTCCTGCAAGTCAATGATGGTCTGCACATTCGCTATTATGGCAATCCATTCTGGAACCTGTATCGGATTGTATCCAAGCAGGGTACAGACTTTGTAATCCATCAAGCAAAGTAACAACATAGGGGTGGTCATAGTGCCACCCCACCTACTCTGGAGACAGATAATGACTTCTATTACTCAATACACAGTAGCCGACTACAACGTGAACGTCTTTCGTGGTCATGTGCGAGAAGATGGGCGCATACTTCACGGCATCAGATCAGATGGTGTCTTGGAGTGGCGCAAACCAGATGCCTATAAACGGCATGAGCAAAATCGCCGTAAGCGTAATGCCTACAAACGTGCAAGGCGTAAGCATTGGCTGGACAAATACAAGTTACACCATGGGTGTAGCGTGTGTGGCACAAAGGACATTCACCCATTCATGCTGCAAATGGATCACCTTGATCCAAGCACTAAGATTGGTAATGTCGGTGATCTTGCGACAGGAAGTCTGCGTAAATTCATTGACGAGATACGTAAATGCCGCATAGTATGTCTGCCATGTCATGTGGAACATACAAACATACAAAGACAGAATGGAGAACTCTCATGAGACCCAGATTTCAAAACACACTGGAGATTGTGAAACTCAGACAAAAGTTGTGTTTTTACCAAGGTAAGTTGTCAGGTATCTATGAACTACTGGATATGGCTTCAGAATGGCTATCAGAAGATGAAATGGACAACATAAAACTAGAAGTGGAAAGCCTCGCTTCCCTTTACTACATGACTGTAGAAAGCACAGAAGATGAAATCGAAGAATTGTTGCAGAAGGAGAACTAAAATGGAAAGAATTGAAATGGACATTACTTGTGACATTGATGAATGGGATCAAATTAGGATTTGTGAAATAGTCTCTGATTTCCTTGATGATAAAAGGATAGAGTGGGATGACTGTGGTTTCAAACTGATAGCGGAGTACTCACCAGATGAATAGGTTCATAATTGACTTTCACCCCGCTGGCATTGCCAAGTCTATGTGTGACAAGCATATTGTCAAAATGCCACTGGAAGAAGCGCAGATGCTGTCTTTTGCTGTCAGACGGTATCTGCCTGAAATTGAAGGCTTACAGGGTGGTCCGAAGGCACACGCCAAGCACCCATGTACTCTGTGGGCTGGTAACACACGAGCAAACTATATGTTCGGTTGCATGATGCTAGATGAGATGTCGCAAGAATACACAAGGCGATATGGCAAGGTGCATAAATGCTCACTGCTCTTGCCACGGCTAAAAGAACTTGCTATACATATTCCAGAAGGTCAGATCACCAAGCATCCGCAGTGCTTTGGACAAGGTAATGACCATCTAAAGACTACAGAAACATGGCCTGTCGAGGCTTACAGAAACTATTACCGCTGGAAGTATCAGACTACTGACTGGTGTGGTAAGTACAAACTGAGGGAGGTTCCAAAATGGTTATCCGCATAGACAATCTTACAGATGAAGAAGCAGTAGCAATTCTACAGATGTTGAATGAAGCGATTGACCTACACTTCGGTGAAGCAATGTTCAATGTGCGTGATTGGGAATACTTTGACCTTGACGCCGCAAGACTTTCAGCGTATAAAAAATATCGTACGTGGTTTGAACTAGTATATGGAAAGGAGACTAACGATGCCTAATCATACAGACAACAGAGTAACACTGTACCACAAAGACAGTCAGCAGATTGACATGATTTACAACATCATGAACACAGATGACACGCCACTGTGTCAGACACTTATCCCTATGGATGAAGCATTGCTCGACAACGATGCTCATGCAGGTGATGGATGGTACACTTGGCGTCTACAGAATTGGGGTACAAAGTGGGATGTATATGAATCACACTGCACTCGCTTTGACGCTAACACATTACAACTGTACTTCTACACTGCATGGTCACCACCTATGCCTATCTATGACAAGCTGGTAGACATGGGCTTTGAGGTGACAGCACGTTACCTTGATGAAGGTTGGGGATACATCGGTGAATACGTTAATGGTGATGACTGGTGTATTGGTGACGTTGAGAGTGTTGCTGAACACTACCCTGAACTGGACGAGGAGTTTGGTATTAGTGAGCGTATAGCTGAGTATCAGGATGAGGAGAATGCGGCATGACAATGGACATGATTCCACTTGTAGTTAACTGCATTGCCTTTGGCTGGTGCCTCGCACTGTTCTTACACAGAAAGGAGAACACAAATGACTGAATACAGACCTTTCATAGACAGGAAACATCTTATGCAACACATATCTGCATTGCTAGATGAGATTGATTTTCTGAGAGAACAACTGCAACCACACGATACTGGACATATACACACTGCAATCGGTGTGTTAGAAAGTCGTGTAGATAAATTATGGGAGAGTATGAAAACATGATACAAGTAAAGAGATGCCACAATGGATGAAAGGAGAAACACAATGAACATCACACACAAACAGAGAAAAGAGTTCCTTGAAGCATACAACAATTTGCGAACCATACTTCAATCAATACATGAGTGTCAGGACATTTGGATGTCAGACATTCGTAAGTTGGAATCAATGGAATGGCTTATGCGTAGAACTATGAAATTTGTGCCACATAAAGATGATGAAGGAAATAGTATGTGGTATCATGATTGGGTGCTTGAAGACTTGAGTGTAGACCCAGACGGAGAACAGCCAGATGTTTGAGGCAGCACTCGTATGCCTAGCACTCAATGTATATCACGAGGCACGTGACCAGCCCTTCATTGGGCAGGTTGCGGTAGCCCAAGTGGTAATGAACAGGGTCAAAGACAATAGATACCCTGACAATGTGTGTGACGTAGTTCAACAAGGCCCAACCTACTCATGGAAGCCTGACTTCCCTGTGCGTCATCGTTGTCAGTTCAGTTGGTACTGTGATGGCAAATCAGATAAGGTAAAAGATGAAAAGGCATGGCAGACAGCAATGCGTATTGCACATGGAGTGTACTACGGCAACCTAGATGACTTTGTTGAAGGTGCCACACATTATCATGCAACCTATGTCCTGCCTGAATGGGCAGAAACAAAGACGCCTATTGTACAAATAGGACAGCATATGTTTTACAGATGGGAGTAGTTAAGATGGAACTTTTTATTCTAATCAATATCATAGCCGCAATAGCTTACTTAACATAGGAGGTATATGTATGGATATTATTCTTGGTTTAGTAATATTTTTTATCATAGCAGTCTTTACTTTATGATTTGCTAGTGATATAACACAACAACAGTTAACGAACATGAGAGGAGAATTATCATGCCATTAGATTTTACACCACAAGAGATTGTACCTGAGAACCTGAACTTCCCTGTTGTCTTTGAGCAGACTAAGTTCGACAAATCAAAGTACGTCATCAACGGCAACACAGGCGAGTATCTGGGGATTGTAGGACACAAGTTTAATTGCGCCAGCCATGGCGACTTCTTCACCAAAGCACACAACACAGTGTCTAAAACTCTTGGTGAAGATTATTGTGACAACATGAATATCAGTTACAAAACTGCTCGTAACAATGCTTGGGCATTGATGGAAATGGTTATGCCTAACGTCCTACGTAAGATCACTACAAACAAGCACAGCACAACCATTGCACCCCGCCTGATTGCCTTGCATGGCATTGATGGTTCATGCAGTAACATGGTCTTCTTCGGTGCTATCGACTTCTTTTGTACCAACGGCATGGTCACAGGCGACTATGACAAGATCAAGAAAAAGAATACAGCAAACTTTTCACTTGACTTGTTTATTAAGGAACTAGAAACGTCAGTAAATGACTTCTATGCGACAGCAGACAAGTTCCAATCATGGGCTGAGACAAGCCTGATGACGGTTGATGTCAAAGCACTGCTTGAAAGCATCATTAAATCTGACCGCAAGGCTGATAAAATGTACGGTTTGTACAATCAAGAGGTCGGCATTCGTGGTCGTAATGTGTGGTCTTTGTATTCAGCTTTCACTAACTATGCCACATATGCAGACGAGCGTAACGGCTTCAACCTTCGTAACACAGGTAATGACACCGCCGCTGAATCCATGTGGTCAAGAGAGCAGGAAGTAGCTAAGTGGATTGACTCACCACAGTTTAGGAGTATTGCTGCATGAAGGTACTCAAGTTAGTAAATGATTACTACAAATCATATGATTTCAGGAACATACGAGATGAAACTAAGAAACAGTATGAATATTTCATAAATGTTATGCTTAACACTGAGGTGGACGGACAGGCTCTGTCCACTCTCAACATCAATGATTTGACCACTCGCATGGCTAAAGTTGCTTACGATGGCTGGTGTGAAAAGGGCATTCATATGGCAAATCATATCATGTCTGCATCCAGTATTGTATTCAATCACGGTCTGAGAATGGAACTATGTACAATAAACCCCTTCTCAAACGTGCGTAGGAGAGCCGCTGAGAGGCGTAAGACAGTTTGGAGTAGGGAGGATGTCAGAAAGTTCTTAGACACCGCCTACGGCGATTTTAGCACTCGTAACATCGGTCTTATTGCACACATGGCATACGAATGGTGTCAGCGGCTTGGTGATATGCGCCTTTTGACTTGGGATAACATCGACTTTGACACAAAGACTATGCGTCTTGAACAATCAAAGCGTAAAGCGGATGTTCATTTGCCTATTTCAGATGACTTGTGCGATATGTTGTCGCAACAGAAAGAGGATTTTGGGTTTCAGAAGTACATAGCACCAAGACCTAATCCAATTAACGGTGAATACAGACCCTATTCACTGCAAAAGTTGCCTCTATTTGCCAGAAGGATCATGGATGATGCAGGTCTACCTAAAGAACTACGTTTGGCTGACCTTCGGCGTACAGGTACAACAGAAATGGTTGAGGCAGGTGTCGGTATGGCACAAATCATGTCGGTTACTGGACACTCTAATCCAGCGTCAGTAAAACCTTACATGAAAAATACTTTAAAAAGTGCAAATTTTGCATTGACTGAGAGAAAAATACATGGTAAAAGCATACCAAGTGCCGCAAAGGAAGGTGTATAATATGTATAACTATAATAACACTTATGTGTATAAATACATAAATGAATTAAACATACCTAATGGAACTACAAAAAGAATGGTATGTCCTAACTGTGGAGAGAGGACATTTTCTGTAACCAATAACATGGGTTCTCTTTTGTGGAATTGTTTTCGTGCTAGTTGCGGCATCAAAGGTGGTGACAGAGTTCATCTATCTGTAGATGACATCCGTAAAGGTTTTACTGGAGTAAAAGAATTTGCTGAAGATACATTTGAGTTACCAACCTATGTAGTTTCTAACAGATACCCTAGACACTTGGTTAAGTGGTGTGCTGAGTGGGGCATTGATGAAACAGAGTTAGGGCTTCTGTATGATGTAAAGGAAGATCGTGTTGTGTTTCCTGTGTATCATAATGGAAAGATTGTTGATGCCACTGGTCGTGCATTAACAAAAAGATTACCTAAATGGAAAAGATATGGAAAAAGTGGCTTGCCATACTCGTATGGTTGTGGTAAAGTCGCAGTTGTTGTTGAGGACTGTGTAAGTGCAGCCGTTGTTGGTTACGGTTCCTTTGTTGGGGTTGCGCTTCTTGGTACTTCTTTACAGGAATCGCATAAAGGATTTCTTACGCAGTTCTCAACAGCCGTAATAGCATTAGACCCCGATGCACTGAAGAAAAGTTTTATAATGGCTAAAGAATTAAGAGGCTATGTAGACAACGTAAAGATACTAAAACTGAAAGATGATTTGAAGTATCGTAACCCCGAAGATATGGAGAAATTAAATGGAATTATCACTGATTAGAAGTCTTATGGACAGATCGTTTTACGAAGACCATCGTGGTGCTAAATGCCCAAACAGGTTATTCAGCAAAGATGTTCGGCGTATCAAAGAAACTATTGACAATGCTATGGATCGTTACGAGCGTACTGTAACACCAGATGAAGTTGAGGCATTGTTTATGTCAAGTAATCCAACTATGACTACGGCACAGAAAGAGGCGTTCTCTTCTTTGTTCAACAAGATCAAGAAGGAACAGCCAATGGGTAGTGACGTTGCACAGGAGGTTTTATCTAAACTGTTTCAACAGGTGATTGGCGAGGACATTGCTAATCTTGGTGTTGACTATGTTACAGGTGACAAGTCTAGCCTAGAGCCTCTGCGTATGTTGCTTGAACAGTATGGTGACGACTTTACACCAAACCTAAATGTAGAATGGGATGACATCGACATTGAGACACTGCTACAGCGCAATGATCTTGAGGCACGTTGGACATTCAATATCCCTAGTCTAACCAGAAAGGTTGAGGGTGTTAACGCTGGTCACTTGATTGAGATTGGTGCTAGACCAAATACAGGTAAGACATCCTTTCATGCCAGCCTGATTGCCAGCCCCGGTGGTTTTGCACATCAGGGTGCTAACTGCATCATCTTGTGTAACGAGGAAGGGTATCACCGTGTGGGTGCCAGATACCTTACAGCCGCAACTGGCATGACGATGCGTGAGATTAAGGCTAATCCATCTAAGGCACGAGACTTGTACGCACCTGTGAAGGAACGCATCAAGATCAAGGACGCCACAGGTCGTGATATGTCTTGGGTGGAGAGTATCTGTAAATCCTACAGACCTGACATCGTTTTGCTAGACATGGGTGATAAGTTTGCCAAGACAGGTGGCTTTGCTCGTACAGATGAAGCACTGAAGGCAAATGCAGTACACGCTCGTCAAATTGCTAAAGCATATGATTGCGCCGTATTTTATATGTCTCAGTTGAGTGCTGACGCAGAGGGTAAGGTTCTACTTAATCAGAGCATGATGGAGGGATCACGCACAGGTAAAGCGGCAGAGGCAGACCTTATGGTCCTGATTGCTAAGAACCCTGTTGTGGATGGTCAGGATGAAGAAGATACGCAGCGTCACTTGAATGTTGTAAAGAATAAGTTGACAGGGTGGCATGGCGTGGTACATTGTGAACTTGAATATCAGACAGCGAGGTATACAGTGTAATGCAACAGGAACTGTTTGGTGATACGCCATTCTTCGACACTAAGTCTGAAACGAAAAAGTGCAGTAAGTGCAAGAATGAATTACCACTAAATGCTTTTTCCGACTGTCATGGTGGAACGTACAAACGTCCTGAATGCAAAAAGTGTATGCGGGATATGGCAAAATCGAGAGAGGCTATACGAAAGCAGTACGGTATGCCAGATGAGGATACATATAAATGCCCAATCTGTTTGGGAAGTTCTGAGGAAGTAGGAGATTTACAGAACCGTACAGCTTGGGTATTGGATCACTGTCATAAAACTAATACCTTTAGAGGGTGGTTATGTCATAAATGTAATAGGGCATTAGGAAATTTTAATGACGATATAGGTATATTACAAAGAGCGATAAAATATTTGAAAGGAACCAACAATGAAACTAACACTTGATATAGAGAACACAGTCACTAATCGTGACGGTAAAATGCACCTTGATCCATTTGAGCCAGAGAACTCACTGACTATGGTTGGTATGCTCAATGACCAAGGCGTTGAGCGTATAGTCACATTTGACCACAGTGAGGTAGAGGCAGATGATAATGGACACGTATTGGTACAGGAGTGGCTGGACGCAACTACTATCCTGATCTGCCACAACGCCGCATATGATTTACTTTGGCTATGGGAATCTGGCTTTAAATACGATGGCCCTGTCTTTGACACTATGCTGGCAGAGTATGTACTGCAGCGTGGACAGAAAGAACCATTGTCACTTGAGGCTTGCGCTGAACGATATCAACTGGCTACACAAAAGCAGGATACACTGAAGGAATACTTCAAAAAGGGATACAGCACTCGTGATATTCCTCATGATGAGTTGTCTAAGTATCTCTCTGCTGACCTTCATGCTACTCAGCAATTATCTGACAAACTGTATTATCGTCTTAATACAGAAGAGGACAGCACTTTGATGAACACTGTTCTATTAACAAACGAAGTGGCTGTCCGTCTTGCACGTATTTATCAGAGAGGCTTTGCAGTTAACATGGATGTTCTTGATAGTGTGCGTATTGAATTTGAGGAAGAGAAAAAGCAGTTGACTGAAGACTTGCAGTCTTACGTGCGTAAGGTAATGGGTGACACACCTATCAACCTCAACAGCCCTGAACAATTGTCTTGGGTTATTTACGGACGCAAGGTTATTGACAAGCAGGATTGGGCATCCAAGATTGACCCATACATGGATGACTCTGAGTTCCGTAGCATGGTTTCATCTGGCACAGAGAAGATGTATAAAACAAATGCAGTGCAGTGTCGCAGTTGCAATGGAACTGGATACATTCGCAAGATAAAGAAGAATGGTCAGCCTTTTGCAAAACCTAGTCGTTGTCCAGATTGTAATACGGCAGGTTTCTTATTTGTACCAACAGATATAGCGGCTGGCTTTAAGTTCAAACCACCTTCACCTAAATGGGCTAGTGCCAATGGGTTCACTACTAGTAAGATTAACCTTGAGATACTAGAGGGTGCAGCAAGGACTAAGGGCATGGAAGATGCCACAGACTTCTTGAGCAAGGTTCGTAGGCTTAGTGCAGTGGATACGTACCTTTCATCTTTCGTTGATGGCATTAAAGCATATGTTAAGGCTGATGGAAAACTTCATGTGCGATTACTGCAACATCGAACTTCCACTGGAAGGTTCAGTGGTGCTGATCCGAATATGCAGAATATGCCACGTGGTCAGACGTTCCCTGTAAAAAAAGTGTTTGTATCTCGCTGGGAAAATGGTAAGATACTGGAGGCTGACTTTGCTCAACTAGAGTTTCGTGCAGCCGCATATTTATCACAAGATGGAGTTGCAATTGAGGAAGTTTCTACTGGATTTGATGTACACAGTTACACCGCTGAAGTTATTACCAATGCTGGTCAGCCTACGGATAGACAGACTGCAAAAGCGCACACGTTTGCTCCGCTCTATGGCGCAACAGGCTTTGGAAGAACAAGAGCAGAGGCGGCGTACTACGAACACTTCAACGAGAAGTACAAGGGGGTCGCAGCTTGGCATTCCAGACTGGCTAAAGAGGCTTTAGAAACACAGAAGATACGAACACCTAGTGGTCGTGAGTTTGTATTTCCTGATGTAGTCCGTAAATCAAGTGGTCGTGTGTCACACTTCACACAGATAAAGAACTACCCTGTGCAGAGTTTTGCTACAGCAGATATAGTTCCTCTTGTGTTAATACACATTGATGACTTGCTTAAAGATATGCAATCGTGTATAGTAAATACAGTTCACGACAGTATTGTTATTGACGTTCATCCAGACGAAGAAGAGAGGGTTATCAATGTAATAAATGAAACTAACAGAGTATTAAAAGATTTGATTACACTTAGATGGGGTATTGACTTTAATGTGCCTCTTCTATTAGAATCAAAAATAGGTCCAAATTGGCTTGACACTAAAGACGTAGCGTGATATAACTATGTCTCTTAACCTAAAAGAAAGGAGTAGAAATATATGACTCAACTTACAACAATAGATACTAATAATTACGCAGCTATGGCAAAGGCTATGGGTATTGCTAACGAAGGCAGTACATCTTCAAAGTCTAGTTCGTTGGCTCGTATGCGTATCCATCATTCACCAATTATGGGTACGACAGAAATGAATGGCAAGAAGGTAAACGTAGAAGTAGTAGAGGGTGGTACATATAAACTGGAAATTCCAGATGGTCCAACTTACTACGCATCTAGCGTTAAAATTCGTCCATTCTTACAACGCTTCATGTACAAGCGTTACGTTCAAGGTGCAGGTACTACCCCTAATCGCTTTGTGAAAAGCATTATGGCTGATACCTTGAACATTGACTTGAAGGACAACGATGGTGGCTTTAACTGCGGTAAACCTGCTGGCTACATCAAGGACTTCAAGGCACTACCAGAGAAGACACAAAAGCTAATCAAAGAAATTAAGCGTGTTCGTGTCGTACTTGGTACTGTTGAGATGGTCAATCCTACAGATGAAAAGGGTCAGGCTGTAGAACTTGAGCCTACCCCATTTATATGGGAGATTGACAATCGTGATGCATTTAAAGAGATTGGTGGTAGCTTTGAAACGCTGGCTAAGATGCAACGTCTTCCTATTCAGCATATCATTACTGCCAATACGCAAGAACGTAAAATTCCAACTGGAGCATCCTTTTATGTTCCTATTGCGTCTTTGGATGTAACAAAAACAATTGAGTTGACTGATGAAGATCAGGTGCTTTTCTCTGACTTTATGGCTTGGGTAGACAATTACAATAACTACATTGTCAATGCTTGGGCTGAGAAAGCAAACTCACGCATGGAGGATGGTGATGCTGAAGTCCTTGACGACATCGTTGATATCGAAGTCGATGAAGAGGATGCAGCATAATGCATCATCCTGCTGAACTAGCGTTGCATCAGTACATGGAAGATGCAACAAAGGGCAAGACAACTATGTCAGAGGCTACCATTAAACAGGTAGCTTCTGATGTTGCTGACGCTCTTTCTCGCCAGTTCGGTAGCGGTAAAAGTAGAGGCGACTTCACATTGCGTATGTCAAATGTGGGTCGTCCTACTTGCCAACTTTGGTATGAAAAGAATAAGCCAGAGAAGGCATTGCCATTGCCAACTACATTCGTAATGAACATGATGCTTGGCGATATTGTGGAAGCAGTATTTAAGGGTATTATGAAAGAAGCGGGGGTAAAATATGAAGACACTGATAAAGTTACACTGGAAGTCGGGGGCCATAATATTAATGGGTCTTATGATATTGTTGTGGATGACGCCGTAGATGACATTAAATCTGCATCTGATTGGTCGTACAAACACAAGTTTGAATCCTATGACAGCCTAGCTGAAAAGGATGGGTTTGGTTACATTGGTCAACTTGCTGGTTACGCAAAGGCATCAGGCAAACGTGCTGGTGGTTGGTGGGTAGTCAACAAAGCCAATGGACAATTCAAATATATTCCAGCTACTGGTATTGACATTGATTCAGAGATTGCTAAAATAGAAAGCACTGTTAAAACTGTAGAGGAGAATAAATTTGAAAGATGTTTTGAACCAGTTCCTGAGACATTCAGAAGTAAGCCTACAGGGAATATGGTACTTAATGATGGATGTAAGTTTTGCCCATATCGTTTCGATTGTTGGGATAACATTACTGAGCGTCCTTCTGTAATGTCAAAGGCTCAAAATCCACCTATGGTATGCTACATTGGAGATGTCGTTGCACCACAAGCAGTTTAGAGCAGCTAGAAAATACGGCTACCGTAGTGGGCTTGAGTTAAAAGTAGCACAAGACTTAGACGAACAGGGTGTACAGTATCTGTATGAGAAGGTAAAGATTGAATGGGAAGACCTTGCATACAGAACTTACACACCTGACTTCGTACTAAACAACGGAATAATTATTGAAACAAAGGGAATGTTTACAGCAGCAGATAGACGTAAGCATCTCGCAATTAAGAAGCAGCATCCAAAACTAGATATTAGATTTGTGTTTGAAAGCAGTAAAAGAAAGTTGCGAAAGGGTGCAAAGTCTACCTACGCTGAATGGTGCGTTAAGTATAATTTTTTATATTATGATCGAATCATTCCAGAGGACTGGCTAAAAGAAAAGGGTAAAAATAAACACCCAAAGTTTATTAAGTTTAATGGCACTAAAGTAAAAAGGAGATAGCAATGAACAAAAATGAAGTAGTAGAACAATTATCTGAAGAGGATTTCCTTATTAGAGTTAGGCCATATACAGATGAAGATGGCGAATGGGCAGGTGAGATAGACTTATCTGTTATAGCCCTACCAAACAATCCGCTGAATGATGAGGGGTATTTTCAAGTAATGCATTTCTGCAAAATGATGTGTGCCACGATTCCTATTATGGAACAGTCAGAAGAAATTCGTAATATTGTCCACGAATATGTGTTGAATGTCATTGACAATGAAATGGAAGTTGATGTAAAACTTGAGGAAGAGATGGGCGTTGAAAAGACATATGACGGCAATGTGGTTCATCTTAGCTTTAATACCAAGACAGGAGGCAATGCATGACAGACTACAACAAGATTATGAAAGATATTGAAATGAAGCAGCAATGGAAAGATGTTGATTGGGAGGCAGATTATTCTTTTGCAGACAATGTAAGACCTGATATGGTAAACAATCCACCACATTATAATGCTAGTGGTATTGAGTGCATTCAGGCAATTGCTGCTGCCACTGATGATGGCTTTCAATACTACTTACAAGGTAATATACTGAAATATCTTTGGCGTTATCGCTACAAAGACAAACCACTTGAAGACCTAGAAAAAGCCAAGTGGTACTTGGATAAGTTAATTGAGGAAACTATGGCAAATGATAAGAGTTAAAGTATTTATTACACTTGACATTGATGAGGATGAATATCCAATACCTGCCGATGGACAAGTCGGGGAGGAAATTGAGGACGGAATACATGAGTATTTCTATGATGTAGAAGGTGCTGATATACGCACTATAAAAACAATAACGGAGTGACACTATGAATAATTATTTACCTACAGACTACCAAACATTTATTGCTACCTCACGGTATGCACGTTGGATTGAAGATGAACAGAGGCGTGAGACATGGGCTGAGACAGTTCAGAGATACTTTGACTATATGGAAAAGCATCTGGCTGATAAGCACAACTATGCCTTGTCTGACCAATTACGTGCTGAACTTGAAGAGGCAGTGCTTAATCAAGATATCATGCCAAGCATGAGGGCATTGATGACTGCTGGCCCCGCACTTGATAGGTGTCATGTTGGTGGTTATAATTGTTCTTATGTTCCTGTGGATAGTCCTCGTGCATTTGACGAGACTATGTATATTCTTATGTGTGGCACTGGTGTTGGCTTCTCTGTGGAACGCAGTTGTGTTGAGAAACTGCCTATTGTAAATGAACACTTTGAAGAAAGCGACACAGTAATCAAGGTTGGAGATAGTCGTCCGGGCTGGGCCAAGTCTCTGCGTGAACTAATCTCCCTACTATACGCAGGGCAGATTCCCAAATGGGATACCAGCGAAGTTCGTCCTGCTGGCGCAAGGTTGAAAACATTTGGTGGTCGTGCTAGTGGCCCAGCCCCACTGGAAGAACTGTTTGAATTTGTCATTCAAAAATTCAAGGGTGCTGCTGGTCGTAGACTGTATCCAATTGAATGTCATGACATCATGTGTAAGATTGGTGAGGTTGTAGTTGTAGGTGGTGTACGCCGTAGCGCACTTATCAGCCTGTCTAACCTAAATGATGACCAGATGGCACACGCTAAGTCAGGTGACTGGTGGAAGTATGAAGGACAACGTACTCTTGCAAACAACAGTGTGGCATACAAAGAGAAGCCACAGATGGGTACATTCATGCGTGAGTGGCTGTCACTGTATGAATCAAAGTCAGGTGAGCGTGGTATCTTCAATCGCCAGTCTGCCAAGAAACAGGCAGCTAAGAATGGACGCCGTGATGCTGACCATGACTTTGGATGTAATCCTTGTTCAGAGATTATCCTACGTCCATATCAGTTCTGTAATCTGTCAGAGGTGGTAGCACGTGCATCAGATACTCAGCAGTCATTATCTGATAAGGTTCGCCTTGCCACTATCTTGGGTACATTCCAAGCAACACTAACTAACTTCAAATATCTTCGTAACATCTGGAAGAAGAACACAGAAGAAGAGCGTTTGCTTGGTGTATCCTTGACAGGTATCATGGACAATCAATTGCTGTCAGGTAAATCGGCACATTTGGGTATTAATATCGGTCAGACACTTGAGCGTCTGCGTGACGTTGCTGTAGAAACTA
>Ga0208898_1001681_pt1 | contig 14263 bp, 7 predicted proteins | sample VirMetDEL_Mar_4_FD_184513 | JGI IMG/M metagenome (GOLD analysis project Ga0208898, IMG submission 184513) | Aqueous microbial communities from the Delaware River and Bay under freshwater to marine salinity gradient to study organic matter... | ecosystem: Environmental > Aquatic > Marine > Coastal...
TGCATCATTAATAAAAACAAATAGTGGTGGGAATACATTTACCCCTAATTTGAATACTTCTTATGACCCTAAAAATAACTATAATGGTGTTATTTACGATGACAATGAAAAAACAGTATATAAATTAGGGGCAAACCCAAATGACATTTCTAATACGGGAATAAAATTTACTACATTAAAAAATGAATACGATAAAAAAGTAAATGAACTAGGGAAAAATGAATCTTATAACGTAACTTTTTTTGAATCAGATAATGGAGGATGGAACCAAACTAATACCTCATTAAGTGCAATATCAAAAAAAGAAGAATATTTAGGTGTAGTTTTTCCTCCAGAAGTTGATAGTGCGGTATTTATTAATAGAGGTATTGCTGATATTTTTGAAAGACACGCATTGTTATCAGAAATAAAAACAACTAATGATATAGACACAAATAGAGGTGGATTTATAAGAATTTAAAAAAAAAGTTATGGCAACAGGAAATTATGGAACAATTAGACCGGCAGACGTATCAGTAGACGATGTTGAAATATTTTACTCTTTTAGACCAAGTAGAGAAAATGTTTCGGATGTAGAGTTATTACCTTTAGATCCTGCAGAAGTATTACAACCTGCAAACGACCCAAACAATGTTAGTGAGATTTTTGGTGGATTATATACGTTAAAATTACCTACAGACATATTCGGATCAAAGGGTTATTATAATGTGATAATAAGACCCAAACAAATTAGAACTACTATACAAGATTGTGCGGTTTTAATTGATAATCAAGATGTAAAAGGTATAGTATTCAACATTAACGATATAGATACGGACTTACAAAATAGGTTTGAAAATGGGAATTTAGTGGGTTATAGAGTGGAATATTTAAAAGAAGAAACTGGTACTGGACAAGATAAGATACAAAATTTGTTTAGAATTATAACTTCTAATAATAGAGCATTACCTATTAGCCAAAATCAAGGTAATAGTAACGCGTCACAAGCTTACACATTCAACGACAACTCAACTACTGTATTTTGTACAGTGAGTCCATCATCAGCACCATCAGTAAAACCAAACGCCACACCCTTTATTGGTAACCCACAACAAAGGGTTATTATAACTAATACGTTTTTTGATCCAGTTATGTTAGAAATAGAAATGGTAGAATTCGATGACGAAACATTAGCATACGCACTATTCTCTAATCAAACAAAATCTTTAGAAGATGGTATTTATACTATATACAATTTTGGTAATCAGATTTACAGACAATATAACTTATATGAAGTTAAAGATCAGTTTACTGGTAAACCATTATATGAAGTTAGAGAACAAAAATTTGATATTGATCCGACAAAAGATTTTGATGATATAACTAATTTTTAAAACGTAAATGGCAGAAAATAGGAGAATAAAAGTTGCGGGATACGCTAAAAGAATATTTTTCAATGACAATATTGAATACAGAAATTTTAGTCCCGATTTAGTAGGGTTCCAACTAACTAGTGAAGGAGGTACTACGCTATTTACTAATGGTAATTTTTCTATTTCAGTAAATTTAGATCCAAAACCTAATATTTTATTTACACAAGGTACAAAATCAAAATTTTATACTTTAGATGATGTAGTTACTAACAACACACAAGAGAATGTTGAAGAAAATTTAAGAGTAAGATTAAATAACGACATTACTAACCCACTTACTTATATTTGGTATGGTTCTGCAAAAGAATTATTAAGAGTTTCTTTATTGGATATAGAAAATAATTGGCCCGCAGCGATTTATGTTGATAATAAAGTTGGTAGTGTCACAGGAAACAATATTACAGAATATACGTATAATATCGAGAATGACGAATCCACTTTTAAAGTTAATAGTAACTTCTTCAATAACCCATATAATATTAAGTATACTATAGATTCTAAGTTTGTCGCACAAAACAGTACTGATAACCCTTTAAGGAATTTAGTATTGAATTATAGTTCTTATGTAATAGAACACAACGGTATAATTAAAAATATAAAAGGTTTTTCGGGATCAACACAAAAAACTAATTCTGAAGTGACTTTAGTTGTGGATGGTAATCCTTTTCCTGAATTGACGGGTATATATATACCACAATATTCCTTTTTGGTAGATGAAGTGGATGCCTCTATACCATATTTTATAAAACCTAATGAAGATGAAATAGAAAACTTTTTTACGGGTTTAAATGATTTACAGAGAAATTTATTAAATAGAGATATTAGTCCATTGTACACTTCACAGTTTGTTTTTGATAAATTTACTGATGAGGGTGTATTAATAACGTTAAAAGATTTATTTAGATTCCCTATTTTAAGTGATGGGTATAATTTAAATTTCTTTGATAGTTTTTATTTATCTTATCTTGAAAAATTAACAGAGGTTGTAGAAAGTTTAGATGGGTCTAGAACAGACACTATTATAAGAAAATACGCAACTGAAGCGATAACTAGTTTTGATACCTTACCTAAACCTGCGAATGATGATTATACAATAAATGGTGAAAAGGCTACACAATTATTAAGAATTTATGGTGTTGAATTTGACTATGTTAAAAAGTACATTAACGGAATTAAATTTGCACACGTTGTAACATATGATAAAAAGAATAATGTACCAGATTCGTTAGTAAAAGATTTAGCTTTTATGTTAGGGTTAGAACCTATAAATTTTATAGACGATGTTTCATTCTCAAAACTTTACTTACCTAGTAATGGTGAAGGTTCAGTTAGTGGATCACCAACCAACCTAAACCAAAGCGAAATCGAAAATGAATTATATAGAAGATTAATATTGAATGTTGCTTGGTTGTGGAAAAGTAAAGGTAGTAGAAAGGCAGTTGAATTTTTATTTAGTTTTATTGGTGCACCTGAATCATTAGTAAATTTTAACGAATATATTGTTTTAGTGGATAAACCTTTAGATATGGAAGAAATTAAAAAACTTTTATATCTTTATACAGGTGAAACAGATTTAAATAATATACCTTACGATAGTAATGGTTATCCATTACCACCTAAAAATGGTGACTTAGTAATTACAAACTTTTTCGATACTGAAACAGGACAAATAGTCGAAAACGATTTTGCGGAAATGTATTTCCAAAAAGCAGGTGGGTGGTATAGAGAAACCTATAGTTCTAATGTACCTACAGTATTAAAAGGTAATAATCCACATATTGGACCTTATGATGGTGGTAGTGAATATTTACAATATTTTAGTAGATGTTATATACCTAATTTTGATAATGAACCGACAGTGGTTATAACTGCAAGAACTTTATCAGAGAACTATTTTTTAAACTACAACTATGGTATATTTAATGGTATCCCTTCGGGAACTACAGATTTTTACACAACACCTATTACATTTAATGTATACACAGGACAATACCAACCAATAAATGATTGTGTAGATATAACTTATTCAGTAATAGAAACTCCATTACAGAATGATGGAAAAACAACGTTACAACAAGCCTTTGCGGAAGCGGAAACACAATATAATGACTTCTTACAACAAATACAACAAAATAGTTACTTAATATATTCACCAGAATGGCAAGTCATAAAGAATAATTACGAACTATCCTTAAGAAATTGTTTAACTGAAATAGAAACAGAAGAATGTGACATTAATCAGACACTTGAAATATGTTTAACTAAACCAGCAGTAGACTCTACTGAAATTAGTTGTGATGAATTAACTCTTAGTGCATGTACACCCTTCTATTATTATGTAAATGATGATAATATAAAAGTTTCTTTTGACGAGTTCCAAAGTTGTTGTACACAAATAAGTGAAAAAAATCAGTATGTTTCCTATGTTAACCAGCAAGGTAGATTAACAGAATATTGTTCGGCAAAAGCACCTTGTATCGGAGAACCATCATTAGTATTAGATGATGGTATAGTTGTTTTTGATATAAACACCAATAGTCTCCCAAATGGTGGTAAAGAAACTACAACTGATAAAAAACAAGCAATTTTAAATGGTTACTCACAAGAGAATACAAACCAAACTGATACTGCAAACATAACATACTATATAAATGGAGATTGTTATAGATTAACCACATCTGGATTAGATAGATTAAAAAGTCTTGGAGTTACTGCGGAAGAATATATTGCAGTTATAGAAAATGTGAATGATCCATTATATTCACAGTATATACAACTTTTTGAGAGTATTTTTACCTCTACAGATTGTCCCGAAGAGTCTACTCAAACAATAATAAGTAGTCCCGAATGTTGTGCTTGGTATGGATTTGATTATAAAATTATAACTGTTGATGGTAAATGTTTTATCGCTTGTGTTTATAAAGAAAAAGATAGTGATTGTTTAGAAAACCAATTAATAGAGGATGAATTAGGTACAACTGAAAATAATGATTATGAAAGTTATACTATACCATATATAGATAATGGTGTTAGTACAGGTTATTTAGAATTACAAAATCCTGTAGGTGGTACACAACAATACTATACTACTGAAATATTTAGTGATTGTTTTGAAGAGGCGTCTATTGTTAAATGGGTGGTTGATAGTTCAGTAATCACAAAACCATTTTTAAATTCTCTATTTGATAACCCTGATTTTATGAACCCTAATAATTGGGAAGTATACACAATAGACGAATATGGTAGAATTAGTTTTACACCAGCAACCTTTGAAAGTGATTTTATATTGGATTGGAACTACAGTGATGCACAACTAAATGATCTATATAAAGATATTGCAGAAACATTGGGTTATACTTTTGGTACTTTCATTTATGATAATGTTAATGATACATTAATACCTTACTTTGGTAACGATAGTAATAGTACATTTAATGCTGCGGTCGATCCCGATTATTTTACTTGTAATTTAGTGAACAATGTTTCATTAGTTTTTGGTAGTGAAAATGAATCAGGTTTTAAGTTACCTGAATTTCCTATAAATGAAACTACTGGAGAAGTTATAGAAGATTGTAGTTGTAAAATTGATTTCTATTTTGATTATATGTTAAAATATAATACAGAAGATTTGATAAAATGTGCAGAAAATACTTCTTGTTTTCCAGCAATATTTTGTGAGAATACAATAGATAATATAAATTGTTTAAATTTTGTTGTCTTTACAAATAGTGAAGAAGAGTCAGAAACACTATTAGATAATTTCACAAACGATTCACCTATAAGACCGGTAACAGATATTAAAGATCCAAGTTTTGAGCCAGTTAATTCGGGTTTACCTATTAGACCTAATTATGAAAACCTACAAGTTTGGCAAAACACCAATATATTAGAACCTTCTATAGAATGTTGTACGGCAATTGGTGGTGAAGTAGTGTCAAATACACAAGTAGATAATTTAAATTCTAATTGGGTTAATACAATAAAACAAACCTATAACGATTTATTAGAAAACATAGACAATAGTGGATTCACTGAAACATTAGATTTTACACCGTCACCACAATTATTATCCACTATAAGAGAATTAAAATCTATATTTGAACTTTTATCTATATTACCTGAAGAGTGTTTTACATTTGATTTAAGTTTAGATGATTGTGGGGTAGATTACAATTGTTATCTAACAACACAAACAGTTTGTTGGTTACAAGTACCTATAGAATGTGCGTTATGGACGTATTTAAAAACTATATATGAAAAATTAGTTTCTGAAATTAGAAGAAATCTTATTTTAGCTAAACAATATTTAGAAGACTGTGAAAGAGAAAACATATCTACTGAAAGACAATATGAAGGTTCGGTTAGTATTAGTAAAATAGATATATCTTCAAGTAAGAACGAACAAGAATTAGAAGAACAATATATAAAATTAACGGAACAAATTTCTGTAATAGATAAACAGATAAATAAATTAAACGAGGACAACATAGTAATTGAAAAGGCATTAAGTAATGTAAATAATCCTATTGATTGTACAATATATAGTGACAAAATTAAAGAAATAGATACTTTTGATTATAATAGTCACTGTAACAATATTGTTTATGGTTCTAATACTAATGACGGTTCTAAACAAGAAGAATATGAATCTTGTATTGCAAATAAAACATTAGAAAATCAACAACTAAGAGTCACATATAGTGATTTATTAAGTTTGTGTAATGAAAAAAATAGTTTAGAACAACAATTAATACAATCCAATTTTGAAAATAATCAAGAATTGACTAATTTATTAAATAAACAACTTTATGGGGTTAATGTAAGTATTAATAGGTTAACTACGGATTTAAATAGTTTTGTGTCTTTTGATGAAACTACGCAAAAAAGTGAGTTACTGGAGAATGATACACAAAATACTATTAATAGAACTGCAGAAATTTTAGGCGTTACCACCGACTCAATAACCGATGATTCAGGTAATCTATCATTATCAAGTAATCAAAAAATAGAGCTGAATATTGATTTAGAAAAAAATAAGTCTTTAATATCTAATTTAAATAATAAGAAGAGTGATACTGAACAATTATCAAAGAGTAATAGGGGAGATAAATTTGAGTTAGTAAATAATACTGCAGAATTAATAAACGATATTGAAAACGATACCGATTTAGTAACTGATGATTGTAATGTGATAGTACCATCTAACAGTGGTACCACTTCTTTTGATTGTTGTGATAAATTATATATAGATTTATTATCTAGTGTTGATAGAACACTAAGGATTTATTCTAGAGTTTTAGGTAAATTTAACTACAGTTGCTATCAAAGTTGGTGTAAAGAACTTTATAATAATTACGAACAATATGAAATAGACAACAATAATTATTTTAATAACTATATGGATGATTTAAAATTAAACTTTAAATTATTTGTTAGTAATAATAACCAACCCACTTTTTCGGCTTCTACATTAACTTATTTACCATATACACAAGAAGTTAATCCAATATGGGAGTGGAATCCTACAAATGGTTATAGTGGTATTATTTTAGAAGGTACTGACCAACAAATAGCTTTAATAAAAGATAGTGTATTTAATTATTTGTCGGAACAAAATGTACAATACAATTCAGATTTATTTGAACCTAATTGGAATACATTTAACTTTACAATACCAGAATGTGTTTGTGATGATTTAAGAAGATTATACCCTAATAAACAATTTTATTTCTCTATTGAAGTTGAAAACTATGAGTGTAACTTATGTTTATTGGTAGATAATATACAAATTAATATTAGTGATTGTGAAACAGATAGATTAGTCTCTGTCAATAACTGTATGATACCTCAGTTGAGTTGTGTTATAGATAATAAAAAATCTTGGGTTTACTACGATGATGGTGTTATTAAAGAAACTGTAAATCCTAATGGAAATTGTAATACTGGTACTACTACCGATTTTGAGGTGGTTAGATTAGGTAAAGAAGAAGAAAGACTATGGTTAGATTTAGAATATAGGTATACTGATTACAATATAAACCATTCGGATTTAATATTAAATGTAAAAAATACAACATTTAGTATTGACCCAGCTAAGGCGATAGAATGTGATGTATTTAATTATTGGAAAAAAATTGATTGTGATAATTGTCCTACTAAATGTATAGAAGATAGTAAAGTTTTTGAAGATGATGACGATTTCTTATTTCAAGATTGTAATACTTACATATTTGAGGATCAGTCTACAGAACATTCAGTAGTGTTTAGTGGTGAAGTATTAAGTAGTGGATATACATTAAATTTTGATGATGTTGAAACTACAGGATTAACATTTAGTTGTTCAACATACACAGATTCATTAACTCAAAGTGTATTAAGTTTAAAGAATAAATATTACGCTTTAACATCTGATTATATTGAATCTTTAGATGCGACTTATTATCAGTTATTAGATAAAGGAGAAAGTTTAGATAACTTCTACATACAAGAGAATAATTGTGGTACGGATACTATTGTAATAAATGATAATAGTAGTTTAGATAATCTATTCGGTGTTATCACAGAAAATTATGATGGTACTATTTCGTTATTCGAAAATTATCTTTACACTGGTACAACACCTTATAGTGGTGGTGTATTAAGTGAAGTATTATCGGGAACTGGTGTAACGGCACAAACATTTAACCAAAAACTTCATATCGATCAAGATTGTTGTGAGACATTAAATGATTTATTAAATGGAGAAGGAGTTGGTGGTTTAGGTTTAGGTAAAAATTATCAATGGGATGATACTAATTGTTTCTGTACTTGGAAACCATTAAATGATTGTGACAAATGTAAAGGTGATTGTGAGTATTGTGGGTCCAAAAAAGAATGTGTAGATGGTTTTGCTACTGGTGAAACTTATAGTGTATGTATTAACCCATTAGATTATTTAGATATACAACCATCAGAAATAAATGTTAAGGCAGTATTTGATCAATTAGTACAAACTAATTTAATAGACGCTAAAAGTAGACAAACAATTAGTGATTACCCACTATTAAGATTGTTCTATGAATTATATCTAAACGCTAGTAATTGTGGTAAGGACTTATCTGGTAAATTTACATATGATACTATGTTTGAGTTTATGGATAAGATTGGTGATTATTGGTTAGACTTAATAGAACAAGTTGTACCTGCGACTACAATATGGGAAGGGTGTGATAATTCTGGTAAAATTTATAGAAACACTATATTTGATAATAATAAATTTAACTATAAGAGATATAGTACTAATTTTATAGATGTAACAGATAGTTGCCCATTAAGTGCACAAACTGACTTTAGTATTGGTTCTGAAACCACATATACTTTGGTTGAACAAAAACCCATATACCCATCTAACTCAGAAATTACAGATATTAAAACTCAAATTTTAAATAAAGAAGTAGAGATTGCTTTACTTAAAAAAGAAATAGAGGTTGAGAATAGTAAGTTATGTGCATTGAGATTACAGGATTTAAGCGTACCTAATTTGAATGATTCTATTGAACAACAAGAAAATGTGATAAATACATTAAATACTCAATTAGATGAATTAAATCAAGATTTGATAGATTTAAAAACAGACTTAGTTAATTTAGAAAATGAGTATTTAGAAAAACAAAAAAACTATACAATGAATTTTATGAGTTGTAGTGGTATAACACAAAGTTTGGTAAATGCAGAAAACAACTTATCTGGTTTCACAGAGGGTACAATTTCGTATGAAAGACAAAGAAATTTCATTGCAGGACTCAGAAATAAATATTATAAATGTGTTAGAGAATCTAATACCCTAATAAGTAATTATAATACCATATTTCTAACTCAAATATATGATAGTAATGAGTATGAAGGAAATGTAACTATTATTGGTGATCCTGATTTCGACACACCAGAGTTTACAGAAACACTACCACCAACACAGATATCTGGGTTCTATTATAATCAAGAATTAATACATAATTGTGAGAATTAAATAATATGAAATATTTATAATAAAAAAGAAATAAGATGCCAAAACAAAGACTAACCGACAGACAACTAATAAGTGGTGTAACACTAACAGATTTACTACATTTTGTGGTAACTGGTGATACGTCACAAAATCCTGCGGGTTCTTCTTATAAAGGTAATGTAGAACAACTATTTGATGCTTTTAGTGCGTATACTTGTACAAACCCATTAGTATTAGATACAGTTAATTCTTGTACAACAGGAATTACTATTAATGGTAATGTAGTTATCAATGGTTCTGCGACTACCATAAACACAGAAGTAATCCAATCAAAAGATAATAACATTGTATTAAATTATAGTGGTACTCACTTAACCGCAATAGGTGGTGGTATTACATTAGAAGATGGTGTCAGTGATGGCGTTGATTCTAAAATATTTACCAATTCAGATGGTGTTTGGTTGTTCGATCCAGGTTTAAGTGCGTCCACAGGTACTATAGATGATTTTACTGCGAATACCATTTCAGTTACAACTATTGGTAATTCTGGTGATTGTGTGAATGATTTATATGTATCAAACATACATTCTTGTTCTCCATTAAACATTAATCCGTTGGATGAAGGTAATATTTATTTCGGTTCTACAAGTGGTGTTACAGTTGACTTAACAAATGTTAGATTAGGTATTGGAACAACATCACCTAATTATCAATTTGTGACTACAGGTTCTACAGGTTATTTTTATTATGATGGTTCTGAAGTAAGAAACGCTTATAGACAAAGTGAATTAGCGATTTTCGGACCTCCAAGTGGTATTACAAACGTTTCTGTAAAACAATTCACACCACCTGGTAAATCAGTAGAGTTAGGTATGTTTGTAGTGGGAGAAGACACTCCAAACACCGCACTTTGGAGGGGTATAGGTAAATCGGGTGATACTACACTTTATTCGTCTTCAGGTACTCAGGATTTAAACATAATTAATGGGACCGGAAGTGGTACTACAGATAACATAAATTTCTTTGCCGGATTTCTTGGTAATATAACAAATCAAACACCCGATTTACACATTCACGGTTCAGGATCGACAAAAGGATATATCGGTATTAATAATAATAATCCACAATACACATTAGACGTTACAGGTGAAGCTAGAATATCTGGTAGTGGACAAAATATATTAACTATTATTGGTTCGGGAGATACTAATCCGTTATTTACAATACAAGGTTCTAGTGGTGAATTATTTAGTGTTACTGATAGTTTAGTTGGTTCTTTATTCTCAGTTAACGATATTTCAGGATTACCGATATTAGAAGTGTTCGATGATGACACAGTTCATATGGGTAGTTATCAATCACCATCATTAAATACGACAGTTAGATTAACACCATCCACTGGATTGAGTACTGTTTATTCCATACCTATGAGTGCATATACAGGTGCGTGGTTTGAGTACACAGTTTCTAATACTGGTGGTGCAAGAGCGGGACAAATAATGTCAATATTCAGTGGTAACACAGTTAACTTTACAGAAACTACAACTACAGATATTGGTTCCACATCTGATATAACATTTAGTATGTCTGCGGATAGTACAAACACTTTATTACAAGTATCTGCAACAACTACAGGGTGGGAAGTAAAAACAATTGTTAGAAGTATATAAATTATGAGTTTTCATTATTCACCAAATATAGTAACCGATGGTTTAGTATTTTATACTGACCCATTTAATTTTAAGTCTAGAGATAGAAGTTTAGGATTAACTGGTGGAACTATTGTTGATTTAACAAGTTCATATGGTTTTGAGGGTACATTCACAAATGAACCTACATTATCTACAGATTACAAATATATAGATTTTGATGGTACTGATGATTATATTATTTTTCCAGCGGGTACTACATCACCTTTAGTACAACCATTTGTTAATTATAAACCAAAAACGTTCACACTTTCTGCGTGGGTGAAATCGGGTACTACAGGTTCTGGTGTTTCATCTGCAGGTGTTATGTTTTGGGGCGGCGGTAATGACTATTTTCTAAAGATTCCAGCTTTAACTGCAACAACATATACACCTGGAACTTATACAGGTGTTATTGGTGAAAATTGGAGTGGGACAACTACAGGACAAACTTCTCTCAATATACCAACATTTAAAGTGACTGTGGATAGTGGTGGGACAATTACTAAGGCGGTAGCGGAATCAACTAGTGGTTTTGGTACTCTACCTGATAATGAACAAGTAATAGTTAGAATATCTGGAAATACAATAGGTGGTAGTACACCCATAGACGATGCATATTTTTTATGGAGAAGTGCAACATCTACTGAAAGTAGATGGGGGTTACAAATAGGGGTTAATTATAGTATGTTTATAAGTGACTCAGTTGATAGAGGTGGGTTTAATACGGATAGAATAACTAATGAACCAAATGAATGGAACTTAATAACAGTTTTAGATGAAGGGCAATTAGTCAGTGGAAGTAGAAAGTGTTATGTTAATGGTGTTTTGGTTAACTCATCACCAACCTCACCTAGTATACCCACATTTTTTAATGGTTCACAAATGGATCCTGGTACTATTAACACTGGACAACTAAATATTGGTAGAGGTAGTAGTTCTTCATTTGGGGTAACAATAGATGGTTCTTTAGGTCCTTGTATGATGTATGATAGAGCACTAACACAAGAAGAGATACAACAAAATTATAACACATTAAAAAGTAGATACGGATTATGAGTTCAACAACAGGACCAAGAACAAAATTTTTTGGATATATAATAGAGATACCAACAGGACAAACTATCGTTGAGTATCAAGATCAAAATGGTGTAAATAAATATCTTTTTTATAATCTAAAAGCGCCGACAGAACTTTTTATTGATTGTGCAACATATGGTACAATTCATTTAAATGGTGGGTTATCTTTCGCAATTAATGAGTCTTGTCCTGGTAATACAATATGTAACCAAAGTCCAACAATAACAAATAACGGAAAATGTTAAAATATGTCACATACATACGAACATAGAAATTTTATGATATTCAACGTATCTGAATTGGATTCTGTTGATTTCACACAAGTATTAGAAACATCTAAAGATACGGTTAGAAAATCAATAGATGAAACAAAGACTTTTGTAAAATGGGATGGTGAGGTTATTCCACCCACAGTAAATAACTTAACGACTAAGGAAGGTCCATACACATACACTGAAATTTTAAATATATTAAATACTAGTGAGTGGACTCCTGATAGATTTGAATAAAATATGAGTACAACAAAAGGTGGAGGTGAAGTAGTTAAAGACAATTTGGTGTTTTATGTTGATGGTGCAAACATAAGGACATATGATGCAAATAAAGATTTAACAAAGGTAAGTGATTTAGTTAATAACTCAATAGGTAGTTTAGTAAATGGTACCTCATACGATGAGAGTAATAAAGGTATATTTGTTTTAGATGGTACTAATGACTATATAAATTGTGGTGATTTTATACCTAAACAAAATTTAACCTACCCTTATACTATAGAATGTTGGGTAAAACCTGATATATCAACATCTAACGCAATTAATACTAAAGGAATATTTTCACCTGCATGTAGAACAGGAACGAGTCCTTATTTTGGTGTTTTCTTACAATTATACCCAATAACATTTGGGTCGGTGAGTCCTCAATTCGATGGTAATTACCAACTACATCTAAATACTGGAAATGGTGGTGGGATTGGTAGTAATAATAGGAGATCGTTTAAAACATTAGATAGGGTTTGTATTGGTGATTCTTGGAATCATATTGTTGGTATAGTTAGAAGTCAATCGGATTTTAAAATTTATGTTAATGGTGTTTATTCACATGGAACTATTGATGGAACAGGTTCAGTTTTGAATTGGGGTACTAATACATTTAGTTTTATTGGTGATGCCCCTGGTAACGCAGGACAAATAGATGGTACAATTTCTAATGTTAAATTTTATAATAGTGAGTTGACTGATTCAGAAATAAAACAAAATTTCGACTTACAAAAACGTAGATTTAATATAACTACAGATATTTTTGAAAAAGAAACTATTGTTGGTGAATCGTCTATAGTATCTTCAGGTTTAGTATTTAATTTTGATGCTAGTAATAATTCTTGTATCACTGATCCGTTAAATAGGTTATTAACCGATACAACATTAACGGATTTAACAGGTAATAATGATGGTACTATTAAAAATGGGGTCGTTTATAATTACAATAATGGTGGTTCACTAGAGTTTGATGGGTACAATGATAGGGTTGAGTGTGGTACTGGTAGTACACTCGATATCACATCAGGAATAACATTAGAATGTGTTTTTAACGCACCAACCAACACCCAAAACGCTGGGGTTATTAGTAAGTGGGTATCAGGTGCGGAAACTGATAATTCTTATTTATTTTATTTAGGTAATAATTCAGCCACTAATAGGATGTCTTTTGCGTTATATGATTCAGTAAGTGGGACAACTGATTTAACACCCGCTTTTACTTATTCTAAAAATCAATGGTATCATGTAGTTTGTACTTGGGATGGTTCTACTATGAAGATGTATATTAATAATGTATTACAACCTGAAACTACATCTTATAATGGTACTATACAGATAAGTACTAGACAATTAACTATTGGTACATTAAGGGAGAGTGATTTTGTATATCCTTTTAATGGTAGGATTGCAATTAGTAGAGTTTATAATAGAGGATTAGATAGTTCAGAGGTTTTACAAAATTATAACTCTATTAAGAATAGATTTAACATTTAACATATTTATTAATAAATAACAATTTCTGGAAAGGGAAAGAAATTATGGCAAACGAATTTATAATTAAAA
>Ga0208898_1001685_pt1 | contig 14261 bp, 22 predicted proteins | sample VirMetDEL_Mar_4_FD_184513 | JGI IMG/M metagenome (GOLD analysis project Ga0208898, IMG submission 184513) | Aqueous microbial communities from the Delaware River and Bay under freshwater to marine salinity gradient to study organic matter... | ecosystem: Environmental > Aquatic > Marine >...
TTAATTATTTCAATGATAATGCTAGTGATAGTGGAGAAGTTATAAGCCTATTCAATGGTGCTACAAACAACACAACAGGGAACAATAACACTTGGAAAAATATCACCATTTCAGGGAACATTGTAACTACTGCCGAGAACCCTATCAGGTTGAGCCCAGCACCAAGCACAAATACAACAGACACAAGCTGTAAAATTGAGAATCTGACTTTTATAAATTTGAATATTTTAAGCTCTGATTGTGTTGAGCCTATTCGATGGCAGAATCTTGGATTAGCTTCAACTCAAACCACAGTTAACCCAAAGTTTATTAACGTCCAAATCCAGGGGACTCAGCAAGGCTCAGGTGATGGAGAGCTTACAGTAAAATCTGCCAGCAATCCTTTGTTTATTGGATACCGAAACGACATGAGTGGAACGGGATTCACGAATGATACAAAGCTAGTATTCGATGCAAACTGCTCTGGTGTTGTTTTAACAAATGCAAAACTTGGTCACTTGGCTGGTGATGCTTGGACTACTGATCTTGACAATGTTGCAGTTGGTGTGAGTGCAGCTGAGAATCATGACGGAGATGATTGTGTATTTGTTGGTAAGGACGCAGGTAAAGATCGCACAAGCAATGAAGATTATCATGTTGCTGTTGGTTCTGAAGCTTTATCAGGAGCGAGTACAAGCCAGTTTGGAAATACCGCAATAGGTTATCAAGCCGGTAAGTCTTGCACTGGTACAGGAAATCAAATCTTTGGTTATGGAGCTGGAGATAATATAACTGGTGATAATAATTCTGTTGTAGGCAGGAATGCGTTAAAGCATGTTACAACTGACAACAATTCAGCTCTTGGGGTTGATGCAGGTACACTCACACAAGCTGGCGTGAACCAAACAACTTACAGCAACACAACTTGTTTGGGTCACAATTCTAGGGTATCTGCTAGCGATCAAGTTCAGATCGGAGACTCTTCAACTACCACTTACGTATATGGCACAGTTCAGAATAGATCGGATGAAAGAGACAAAGCTGACATCAGGGATACAGAGCTTGGCTTAGATTTCATTGATGCCCTAAGACCTGTTGATTTCAGATGGGATATGAGAGACGATTATATCGAGCCACAGCATGATGAAAAGGGGAACCTAACGGGAGTTAGTTTTTTGCCTAAAGATGGTTCGAATAAGAGAACCAGATACCATCACGGGCTTATTGCTCAAGAGGTTAAAGCTACATTGGATAGCTTAGGAGTTGATTTTGGAGGCTACCAGGATCACAAAATAAATAACGGTGAAGATGTATTATCCATTGGGTATGATGAACTAATAGGGCCACTTATAAAAGCGGTTCAGGAATTGAAAGCTAGGGTCGAAGCCTTAGAGGGGGAATGAAAATGAAGTTTGTAATTTTACTTGTACTAACTGTAAATGTTTGGGCTGGCTCTCTAGTGGTGGAAAGTGTGCCCAAGGTAATGTATGTAAGTTCTGCTTTATTCAGCAGTTTATCTAACCAGGGTTTGGATAGTGCTTTTTTAACCTGCCCAAATTCTAATTTTAAGGTGTGGAGTCTCAAGACTACATTTACTTCTGCAGGTAAAGTGAGCCCATGTATATCAATGTTTAACACTTGTTTGGGTGCGGGTAATACAACAGCAACTACAGCTATTGATACTGCGATAGGTGATATTTTATATCTTGGTTGGAACCCATCATTAAAGGTCTATGTGCCTACTGAGGTAACAACTAACACAATGTTTGATGGTACATTTATTGCTCAAAGGTATTGCGTTGGTAAGGAGTTTTTGAAGTGAAACTTTTATTGATTTTAATTATTGTCCAAACTTCTTTTGCTGTTGAGATTGTGAAGAAATTTATTCCTACAAGCGGTAGCGTTGATGCAACTGTGTCAGTTAGCACAACTGGGAGCCTTACCAGCGAGAATTTTACCGCAAATGGTGATGCTGTTGTGGATGGAAATCTTACTGTTTCCTCAACGGGTACAAACATCGCTCCTTATGTAAAAATCGGCAACCCATATGCGCTTTATCCTTTGTCTATTAGACAAGACGCAGACAGTCCCAAGCTTGGGCTTGAAGGTAATGCATCAGACGTAACTTTATCGTTTTATGAAAGTGGAGCAGGGGCTAAACAATTCGCAATTGGACTGGATTCCAGTATAGATGCTTTCTCGATTTCCGAGGGCTCAGGAGTTGGCTCTGCAGATCGTCTTACTATTGATGCTTCTGGTGATGTTGGGATAGGAACAAATACGCCAAGTTATAACCTGGAAGCTGCAAACGGCCCAGTTGCAGGTAACGGAGCCTACGTGAATACCTCTGACAAGCGTTTGAAGGAAAACTCAGAGCCTCTTACAGGCGCATGTGCTTTAGTGGATCAATTGACTCCTTTGCTTTATGATTGGAAAAGTGTGGTTCCATCGAGCTATCGAACGTGGGCGAACGGTTTTCAATTTTATGATGAAGACGGTAATTTGCAAGATGGAGAGAACTTGGTCAATAAACAAAAGCATGGACTAAAGGACGTTGGTTTTTTTGCTCAAGATGTAGAGTCTGTTTTTCCTCAAGCGGTATCCACAACATCCAAAGGACGATACAACTTAGCCTATGAAAAGTTTATTCCTCTCCTTGTCGCTTGCATTCAAGAAATGAGGGAATAATGGCAGAAGAATCAGAAAAAACAATCATAACAATTGAGAAACTTTCCCTGATTATGGGCATGTTTATCATGGTTGCTTCTCCTGTTACGTTTCTTTATATGCACAAGCTCGATAAAGCTGACTTCAAGGAATACCGTCTTGAAATGAAAAACGAATTACAAGAGACAAAAAAACAAGTTAATCAAATATCTGAAAATGTAGTTTGGATTAAAGCCACACTAGCGGAAAAAAGAAGAAAGGAAAACTAATGGGTTTATTTAGTAGACTATCACCTGAGAGAATCGCAGCGAGACTAGCAAGAAAAGGTCTGGATCAAATCGACGCAAAGATTGATACAAAAGAAGAGCGTAGAGCATTAGCTGAAAAATTTGCAGAAGCGCACAACTTACCGATATTGGATGAATCTGAAGAGATAGCAGCAATCGAAAAAGGTTTTGAAATGATCCACGAAGGCTTTGAGCATTTAGATAAAATACTGGATGCCTTAGACTAATATGAATCCTAAAATCTGGGAAGAGATCTTCAAGAACGAAGGTGGACTCTATTTCAGAGATGGACTTCACACGAAGTACGGGATTGCTTTTGAGCATAACGTGAATTACCTCTCACCTTTCGGGATCACTGAACCTGAGCAAATCAAAGACTTGAAGAAAGAAGAAGCGGCAGAGATCTACAAAGTTAAATACTTGCCAAAATCCAAAGCAGACAAGCTTCCCGATAACCTGGCATACACTCACCTTGATTTCTTCATCAACAAGTGGACCCAAGCAAACAAGACACTGCAGGAAGTTTGCAACGATGTGTTATCTACGAAGCTTGATATTGATGGTGTTCTTGGCCCGAAGTCTATGAGTGCAATTACTATCATGACGGGTGGATACCCGGACGAAATTATTGCCGACTTGTACAACTTAAAACGAGTGCAGTTCTATCACGAAATTTGCCAAAGAAAGCGCAAGACTTTTGGTTACGATAAGAACTTCGTTCTTGATTTGTACGCAAGCTGGCTACGAAGATGCCGGAGACTTGTTTAAAGTCTTCTTAGAAAGTTCTCGATTGAATGAAGCGCAACTTGTCGAGCAATGCTCCTGTTTCTGCCACTGACAGGGCTCTATTCTGACTCGCTTTCCTTTTCTTGTAGTCATCGGCCAGGGAAATTCAAGCCCACAATATTTGCATCTTTTCTTATCAGGCAATCCTTGGTTCTTTGATCGTCCTTTTGCGCTACATTCTTTTGAACAGTACGCTTGATTTTTGTATGGAATCTTTACGTCACAGCCACGAGCGAGACAAACTTTCTCTGATGTCTGGCTTCTCTCTGTGCTCTCAAGTCCTGAGATGACTTCTGAGCGTTTTTCTTTCAGAGTCTTACTCAGATGCTTCTTGAACTTTTTGACTTCCTCAATCAGCTTTATTTCCATCTCTCTTGCAAGCTGCAAGTTAGCTTTCGGGTCTTTGAACGGCTCCCAGGACTGATGAACACAGCCACCCAAAATTGTCTTTTGGTAAATGAATTGCATTCTCTCAGGATCAAAGTTCAGTCCCTTGATTCGGGCGAACTCTTGCATATCTTGAAAGCTCCATAGTCCAGCATCACAATAATGATGAACCATTGTGCGAAGTGATTTGCAATCACTCAGTAAATCTTGCAGTTTTCTAATGCTCATTTCTTCACCTCAAATATCTCCAAGCATCGTTTGCATTCTGCTTTTGTTTGAAAGTCAAAGTAATTGTGGATTCCATGACCACACGCAGGGCAACGGGGCCTTTTTGTTTTCTCTTTCATTTTGTCTTCACTCATCACTTTCCTTTTCTTTTCTTTTCTGCCCCAATTCACAAGTGCAATAAGTCCACTGGTCTATAGGCTTCATGTAGTTTTCTTCAATTCCAGAATCGAAGCAAAGCCAGCATTTAAATTTTTCGAAAATGTTTTCACTCACTCGATAACCTCCCGAATCTTTTTAATCAAGTCCTGTTGCCCTTCTTCGTAATGACTGTATTCCAAATTTTCTTCATAGTCTTTATCAATACGACTAAGCAACGATTTCAACTTATCGAGTACATCTTTTTCAACTGTTTCCATTTTGGAAATAGATGATTCCAGAACAAGCTTTTGTGGGCTGTTTTCGTAGGTTAGCGATTTATATTGGCTCATTCCCCAATACAAAATATTTCTCCCGTTCCAGTGTTCACCATTCAAACTTTTTTCTGGCTTTGCAATAAATGAATACAAACGTCCACTTTTGCTTCTCGCCACCCAAAGACAATCCTGCTCTTCATTTGTTTCCGTTTTGGAAATAACTTCCTGAGACAAATCGGATGCTGTTTTTGTCTCAAGTTCTTTCAGTCTCTTTTCGAGAGCTTCAATTCTCTCTAAACACTGTGTTACTACGCCATAGAAACTCATATCAACACCTCCAAAGCTTTCACAAATCCTTTTGCTTGCTGTCTTACTTCATAATCGCTTGAATCTTCAAGCTCTCTATAAACAAGCATCAATTGCTGGATTTCATAGCTCGACCACTTGTTTTCCAATGGCGCAAACTCTCTGCATCCACACTCGCAGACTGCACCGTTTTCTCCAGGTGAATTAAAACACGGGGCTTCGATTTCATAAATGTAGCCATCGGTTATGGCTTGGCAATCGTCACAAATTCCTATTGTTTCCATTTTTTAACCTTTTCCTTTTCCGTAGCCGTCGCCGTTGCCGTAGCCTTTGCCGTCGCCGTAGCCGTTGCCGTAGCCGTAGCCGTTGCCGTAGCCGTTGCCGTTGCCTTTTCCATAGCCGTCGCCGTAGCCGTAGCCGTTGCCTTTGCCGTAGCCGTTGCCTTTGCCTTTGCCGTAGCCTTTGCCGTCGCCGTAGCCGTAGCCGTTGCCGTTGCCGTAGCCGTTGCCGTCGCCGTAGCCGTTGCCGTTGCCGTAGCCGTAGCCGCTTGCCTTACCTCGTAAATTACTCATATTGATTCTCCTTGCATGAATAAATAATATCCTTCGCTTCTGGTGTAAGTGGAGCAAGTTCATCCCACCCGTTGAGAACTTTAAAAAGTTCTGTGACCATCACCCGACTTTGATCGGGTTTTTTCATCCCATTTACTGCTAAATCAGAGCAATCAATTGCGCCCTCCCAATAACGTATTCGTCTAGCGTCTTCAAGGGCTAAAACATTTCCTTGTGCGCCTGTTCCTACGAGCCTACCTACCCACACGCCGGACATATTGGAGCGTATAAGTATGTACTTTCCAATGAGTCTATCAACCCATTTATTCTCTTGTTCATTTACTTTCATTTGTTTTTCCATCTCTCTCCCTTGCAAATAAAAACCCCCCGACAAGTTGAACACCGCATAGGATTGCCGAGGGGCTGGCTCTTTCGAGCAATTATTTTGTTTTGGTTGCGGTGTTCAGGTCGCTTGTTTTATTAAAGCATGGTTAGGTTATTGAATCAACCCCATTGTTCTGCCATTGCATCTGCAATACCTTGAAATGTTAAGCTCCTAAGTTTTGCCCTGTCTTTTGTTGGTGGCAATTTCCAGATTCTCTGTTCTCTACCTTCAACGATTTTTGTAGGCTCAAGTTTTGGCAATCCTTTGAGCCAGAGACAGGTTGCTTTAGTTTCTCCATGCCCAAACTGCCAAGGCTGGACTATTTGATCTGGCTTTCTCCATTTCGAACTCATGATTCCAATTGGATTTTCAATAGCTATCTTTTCACATGGGTGATCTGCAAACATCATGAAGAATTCAATGCTATTTTGCTGTCTCCCGTCTTTTTGCTTTTCTTTAAACCACCTAGCACCGCTTACCGCTAAATCATTGCAGGGAGGGAAGGCTATAATCATGTCCCACTCTTCATGCAAAATATCTCTAATGTCTCCTTGATAATGATTTCCAGGTATCTCAGTCGGCAAAATATCGCAACTTGTTACGTCATGACCTTTTACTTTAAAAGCCTCTCTCACTCTTCCAGAGTATTCGCACGCTATAAGTATTTTCATTGCACTGCCTCAACTTCAATCTCCCACCTTGCCCCTAGATTGTCTTCGTAACGCTTCACAGCATGAGTCTCAAAGACTAAGCTATCATCTCTCCAGAACTGCAACTTTGTCATGCAGTCCATGATGTTTTTTAAAAGGTTGTCCAGGTCAGGCTTCTTGATGTGTGGCACTTGTCCAAGCTCCATCAAAGCCCGTTTCTTTTTGCTTGTGCTCTTCGGGATCGGCATGTAGCAAATCACCTTGAGTTTCACGCCACACTCGATAGGAGAAGGGGGTACATGCTCTTTTAGATAGAACATGATGAACTCTTCCTCGGTTCTCTGCTCTTTGCTCTTGTAAGCCTTGGCGAATCCTCCTCTTGTGGAGAATCTCGCTCTTTTTTGAGGTACTGGCACTAATGGGATTGTTATTTTCATTTCTTTCCTTGCAGTAAAAAGCCCCCACCAGAATTGTGAAGCGCAACATCCGTTTGAAAGATGAAACTGGCAGAGGCTCAATTGATTATAACTTATTTGCTAGTCCTCTTGCGATTAAAAGAATCATGATAAGAACTAGGCATACCTGATAGTGTTCGAGACTTAGGTTTTTCAACTTCTTCATCGTCAAAATCCTTTATTGTCGCAATCGCTATCAGATTGCCCTGGTACTTCCTGATCTTTCCGTCGTAACTTATTTCCATTAGCATATTCTTTTTCGATCCTTTCCCACATCGGGAGTGTTAAAAACTTTTGCTCGTCTTCGTGGTACTTGAAAATCGTTCCACCGAATTCATCACGTATTGTCCAGCCGTGGTATGGTTCTTTAACTGTCACAGTCCTGCCTCCTCTAAAATCCAAGGCTTTATTTTATCAAGACTTGCGCTTGATTCCTTCAAAGGCCAGTGATTTTCTTTGATTGAATGGATCACTTGTGGAAGTGTTTCGCTCAATAGAATCTCACCTCTGTTCACAAGTCTTGCAGGTAGCACTTGATAGAAGACATTGACTGGTGACTTCTTAGTGACTGCCAAGAAGATGAAAGCCTTTGGGGGTCTTCCAAAGTGTGACTCGTAGACTTTGCTGTACCATGCTTGCTGTAGGTCGTATTTAAAATCTATGCAAGCCTCCAGAAACTGCTGTTCATTCCAAGCTGATGTTGTTTTCAGGTCAAGAATGCAATCATCGTACAGACAATCGAATCTTGCTTTGACTGGAACACCGTCAATTTCTGAGTAAATGCTGACTTCGTTTTGACCCTCTTCAAACCATCTTTGAAAAGGGGATGCCTCAAGGATTGCGCTCTGTTCGTTGATGATCGGATCAACAATGGTTTTGTCTGCATTCTCAGCTTTCCAGGCTTTGCCTTCTTTAGTTACAAGACTGATTCCCTCTGGCTTCACTGCATACTCTTCAGCATATCTTTCAGGCTCCAGAATCCTTGCGTGAAGTGCATCCCCTTGCTTAAAGTATTCGTTCTGCACTTCTGGCAGTTTAATGTCTGACCAGTACCGAACGCCAGCCATAAAGGGATTTTGAAGGTATTCCTTCATCATTGAATTGCTAATTGCTCTTTTTGAATGGTACTCTTTGTTTGTATCTTTGATCATTTCCAGTCCGCCTCGTCCACTAGTTTGCTCAATGCTCTCAAGTCTGAATCTTTCCACATGCCTGGATCATTTCCTTCAAGACCCAAAGTATCAATTGCTGAGCCAATGTCGAATCCCTTTTCTTTGGCATCGTCTGCAATGAACTTGAATTCCTCGACTCTCTTTTTGTAGCCTTTGGGTTTTTTGGGCTTCTCTTCCTGTGGTAAGAGGACTTCTGTCTCAGGCTCTTTCACTTCCTCAACTGTTTCCGTTTTGGAAATTGTTGGTAATGCACTATCAAGAGCAATCTTGATTTCCTTCTGAGCTGGAGCTGGTTCGTGTTTGATCGGCCCCATGTCCTTAAAGCTTTGAGACTCCTGAGCTTCCTCAGTGGTTATCAAACCCATGAGAGCGTCTGCAAATTGCGTTCTTAATGCCCAAGTTCTTGCTCTGTTTCTGAGCATTTTTCTAGGGTACTGCTTCCATGGACCAGACTTTCCCCACAGTCCTGCTATCTGTGCGTCCTCTTTGCTGAAGGTTTCTGTTACTGGTGGCTTACCTTTTCTTTTGACTGTGCAAGTTGCTTCCCATGAGTCCTTGTCGAAGGATTCCTCTATTCCTTCATAGTCTGGGTGCGACTGGCATACAGCCACTAATCCATCGCCCCACAGACTAGGGCGTCCGTTTATTACAGAGATATTCTGAACTGATTGAAATGGATTCAGCCCGATCTGCTGACCCATGCTCATGGCGATAAAAATATCCTCAGCGGATTTGTGACCAGCTTTGAAGCTAGTCTTTGAAATAATGTCGGCCAGTTTCCATGCTTGGCCTAAGTTGTTTGGCTTAAACTCGGACAATTCAGTCCAAGTCTTGCCGATGATTTCTTTACCTTTTGTGTCTGTCATCTCTTCTTTCCTTGCGTTGCCTTTTTTAATAAAAGGTTAATGGTTTTGTTAATACTTAAATCTTCTCTTTCACTAATCTCTCTGATCCTCTCATAAAGCTCAGGCTTTATTCTGAGGTGAAAATTTACTCTCAAAATTACCTCCTTTGGAACTATTATGGTACTAGTTTGGTATTATGTCAATAATAAAAAAAGCCGTTGATTTGCCAAGCTGGTTCAACGGCTAAAACCTCTGTGCAGTCATCAAACGATTGTTAGTGACTCAGAACGGGATCTCAGAAGAGTCTACATCGATGCTTGAAACGTCGACTGTTGCTTTTTTCTTGGGTTTCTGTGCTTTTGACTTTGATCCAGAACCGCTGTTTTTTCCAGGTGGGAACTCGAAACGATCAATAATCACGCCAGTGGAAAACTTCTTTTCCCCGTCTTTCTCCCATGTGTCCGTCTTTATTCTTCCCTGTACCTGGATTCCATCACCTTGTGATAGGTACTGGTCTATAATTTCCGCAGTCTTTCCAAAAGCAGTACAGCGCACAAACTCTGGATCGTCATCCTTTTTGTATCCATCCAAAGCAATCGTAAACTTTGCAATCTTCAATCCTGATCCTGTTTCCTTTAATTCAATGTCTCGGGCAATACGCCCCATCAAAACAACTAAGTTCATATCTTCTTTCCATCCTTTAGGGTAACTCTCTTTTCGGCTACCTCACATTTTATGTCATTACCAAACATCTTGCGTGTTTGACTTCTAATCCAGTTATGAGCTTCTCTCCATTTGGGAGTGATTGATAATAATCCTTTCCAATCGCTCTTTCTCATGAAGGTGTTCATTCTTTCCTCTAGTTTGTAAAGTCTTTCTAGAACATCGGGCCTTTGTTCTAAAAACTTCATCTCCCAATCACCTAAACAATCCTCTGCGCATTCTTCTATCTCCTGTAAGAACTTCAGATACAAAGGGTGTTGATTCTCCTTTTCCTGACACATGACTAGCCTATCCTCATGTGTTCCATGCCTTTATGCTGTGCGATTGAAACTTTTGTTTTGTGGTCGCAGAGTTCGCACCAAAAAATGATGTTAACTCCATTCCTTCTTTCGCTTGGATTCCTAGTCTTAGACGCAACACAATTTTGCTTTAGTGATAAACCAAGTTGCTCCTTGGAGTCCTCTCCAAAAGGGTTTGATTTTGGGCCATGATTGATAATGTATACAGGGTACTTTTCTTCGTCTTCATATCTTGAGAAAACTTCCACTCTGTGCTGATGAATGTTTTCAGAATCACACTCACCGCATTTAAGAGTCACTTCATTATCGCCTCTGTACATTGCTCTTCTTAATTCTTCTGAGTTTGTCATAACATAACCTTTCTAAGCGTATGCTGATCTATCAACATACTTTAATAATTCGAAATCTGTAGAAATCGGTGGACAGGGCCAATAATTACCTCTAGCTCCACCAATCGTTGTGTTTTTTGGCTTCAGTCCATGCTTACGTAAAATCGCTCCAATCTCTCTTGAAGCCTTACCACTGCAGTCCCTCCTTCCAGTTAAGTTTTCATAAATGTCTGAAACCATTGTGTAATTTTCTCTTTCATTAGAACCCCAATCGAACATTTTAAGAATGCCTTCTTCCCAGCTTTGAATGGGTTCAAACTCTTTTAATATCTCTTGAAGCTTCTTTTCATCTTTAGAGTCAAGAAGCCAGGAGCCAACTCCCTTGGTCTTGTACTCAAAATATGCCTGTGCATAAACTTGTTGTAAGTTGATTTTATGTGACCAGTCCAGCTTCTTCACTGGAAATACCCACCATCTTGAGTTACCTGTTGTGTCATTCAGAAATTCTTTGTCGTTCACAGATGCACAAAAAATGGTTTGCCTTGGAAATCTCTTCCAACTTTTACGATAAGGTAAGCGCAACAAGTCAACAACTGTAGTAATAAATGCCTTCAGCTTTGCAATATCGGTCTTCCTGAATGTTGCGTCAAGTTCTCCTAGTTCTGTTATCCAGCCACAGATTGATTCGTATCTTGAGTCTTTGTCTTGTAGGTTTAAACTGGCTCCAGAGTAAATGTACTCTGATAACTTCTTTGGTAGTAGTCGCATGATCCAGGAAGTTTTACCCACAGACTGTTCACCTTGTAGAACTAGAACGCCCTTGGTAAATGCGTCTGTACCCTTCTCAAAGAGAATCGCAACTGCACTAACCAGCCACTTTGTAAAAAGCTTTGCAAAAAACTTTTTGTCATCTTCTGTTATATGATCCTGAAAAGTAATCGTCTCAAAGAGTTCTTTGACATAGTCTCGTTCCCCGTCCCAATCTGAAGAAAGAACCCATTCCGCTATGGGGTTTTCTTCGTTTTCTGGTAAATCGCAAACAGCGTTTACAAGTTCACCAGCTCTCTTAGTGCTTAGAGTCATTTCATAATCAGAGGCATACTCTATTATTCTCTCAATGTGGAAATCGTTTAGTCTTTCCTTCTTGCCTTGGTACTCAAAAAAGAAATCTTTTAAAACAGTGTTTAGCGTTATCTTGATACCCTTCATAGCTAAAAGTGCTTGAAAGTTACATAATAGAGCCTTTGGCTTACCTTCCTTGTTCTTTCTTTTGAAATACTTGTTCTGCGGTGCATACTTTGCCAGTTCTTCTTTTGTGAACAATGCTAGAAAGTCCATGAATCCGTAATCTTGGCACTTGTTCGCATGACATGTAATCTTGGGCCACTGTCCATCTTCCTGGATGAATGCACAGGAACTTATCTCCTGATCGTGTTCATGCCAAGGGCAATCACAACGAGTAAAACCAGACGGCTCTTTTTCTCCGTACTTCAGGCCTTTGGCTTCTAACAGGTCTTCAATAACAAGATTCTTGAAGTCTATTCCTGCCAGAGCTTTCGATGCACTAACCTTAATAGTCTTAAACTTTTCACCCGATTGGCTCAATTCAAGGGGCATTCTACCCTTTACATGGGAAGGGTAGAACCATCCTTGCTCTGCACAGTAAGACTTTTCATCAATGCAGTCCTTGTATTCATCTATACCCAAAAACTTAATGAGAGCTTCCACAGTTGGCTTGAACTCGTTTATTGTGCAGGGTTGATCCAATGGGAATATGGCTCTAATTTTATGTAGGTCTTGGGTGTGACTCCTGGTGGTGTGCATAGAAAATTCTAAACCTGAGTCACAGAACCATTCTTCGCAGTCCTCCCAAGTAATGTGATTCCCCCCAGATTGGTTATCAATATCAAGGACAACCGCATGAGTTCGGATCACATTTGTCTTTTTTCTGTAGTTTGCACGAAATTGCGTGAACGAATACTGAGGCGCACCGTTATCTTTTGAATGCTTTAGTGCAATTGATTTAGTTGGGAATGGGGCTTTGTAGCCTCTAGGGTTCTCTTTACTCTTGAAATGAGTTACAATCATCGTATAACCTTTCAAAGCCTTCGGTTTAGTTTTGCAGACAGCCGAGGGCTTTATTTTTTTTCGACTGCCTAAGAATATACAAAGTTCTCAGTAGAGAAGCAAGCATACATTCTACCCCAGATCCCCGACGCATGACCCCTCAGATATTCATTCACCCACAAATTAGTTCAAGATTTGTGACTTTTTTGTAAGTTTTTTGTGACCCTCTAGGGGTATTGAATACTGGCATCTCCAAGCTTTTAACAAATTACTGATAAAAATAAGGTTATTAAATATTATTAAGAGAAAGGGGTTATTATTAAGTACAGCGGATTATATAAGTATATGGTTTACAAGTTTTGTCAGTTTTTTCTCAGTAATTTGTTAAACCTATCGAAGAACAGCTCTACAAAAGGGATTGAGGGTCACAAATTTCTCACAAAAAACCCACAAATTACAAAACTCTTTTGTTAACGTTGGTTGAATTGGCTTTTGAGAAGGGGGAAAGGGGGGCAATAAAAGAATTTTTTAAATACCCCTATACAAAATCGTAATATTTGATAGACTAACGGAATAGTACAAAGAACCTTTTCTTTCTACTTTCTTGCAGTGGCCCTGGGTTGATTGGTTGGAATGGATCGCCCGGGGTTTTTCTTTTGTGGTATAATTTTGGTATGGCACGTTTAGCAAATCAAAGACACGAACTTTTCTGTCAAGGCTTAGCACAAGGGAAAAGTGCTACTCAAAGCTATATTGATGCTGGTTACAGCAAAAAGGGTGCTGATGTCAGTGCTAGTAGATTGCTAGGCAATGCTAGTGTAATGCTAAGGGTCGAAGAACTACGGGAAAGAGTAGAGAAGAAGAACGAGCTTACACTTGATTGGCTTATCCAACAGGGCAAGGAAATGTACCAGGAATCGAGAGAGGCTAAAGACAGGACCGCTGCTGCTTCATTCTATGACAAGCTTTGCAAGATTCGTGGAGCTTACAGTCCAGAAAGACATGAGCATGATGTTTCAGTATCAGGGATAGACATTGACTTCATAGAGCCTGATGACGAGGACTAAAGTAAATCTTCCAAAATACGCCAAGCCTTTATTCAAGCCAGCGAGATACAAAGCAATCCATGGCGGTAGAGGTTCGGCAAAGTCACACACCTTTGCCAATCTGGTTTCAATCCTTCACGCTCAAGATCCGAACAGGAAAACAGTAGGCATTAGAGAAATCCAAAAGTCTATCAAGCTCTCAGTGAGGCAGTTGATCGTTGACAAGATCATTGAGAACAACTTTCAAGACCTGTTTGATATTCAGGATCAGCAAATCAAAAGCAAGCGAGGGAAGGGAGTCATCATCTTTCAGGGGATGCAGAACCACACAGCGGACTCTATCAAGTCTCTTGAGGGCTTTGATTGTGCTTGGGTTGAAGAAGCTCAGACATTAAGCCAAAGAAGCCTTGATTTATTGCGTCCAACCATTAGAAAACCGAACTCTGAAATTTGGTTTAGCTGGAACCCTGATAAGGACACGGATGCAGTCGATGCTTTTTTGCGCTGTGATGATCCCCCAGAGGACTCAATCATCATTGAAGCAAATTACAATGACAACCCCTGGCTTCCTGATGTGCTGAGAAAGGAAATGGAGTATGACAGATCAAGGGACATTGACAAGTACCGACATGTTTGGTTGGGTGCGTATAACCTCAACTCGGAATCTCGTGTCTTTAAGAATTGGA
>Ga0208898_1001687_pt1 | contig 14257 bp, 13 predicted proteins | sample VirMetDEL_Mar_4_FD_184513 | JGI IMG/M metagenome (GOLD analysis project Ga0208898, IMG submission 184513) | Aqueous microbial communities from the Delaware River and Bay under freshwater to marine salinity gradient to study organic matter... | ecosystem: Environmental > Aquatic > Marine >...
CCTACACCAGCTGAACCAGTGTAAACAATACGTCTCGTTGTGCTTGATATATCAATTGCCATAATAATCCTCTACTATATTTTACTCCCGTTAATATAAAATATCCACTAAATGATATCTCTTATCCCTTATTTATAAAGGATTCCCAAAAATAAACTCTTGGTCATACTGCTTTTTCATTCTATTTTGCATACGATTCATGGTACCTGGACTAATGCTTTCTAACATCTGATATCCTATTAAGTAATCAATTGCTGCTTTTGTATAGAATAAGTTTGCAAATGGAATACTATGTCGTATGGCATTATAAGCTGTTCTGCCAGCAGTATCAGGCTTCCCTTGAATAGCATAATTCATAGCCTGGATTAGATCCAATCCTGTTAAAGGTATTGGCCCAGCAATATTTCCTAATATATCACCACCACTTCTGGTTTCTTGAAACAGAATATCCCCATAAATACCAAGACCACCACCTTGCAAAAATGAATCTAATATAGTCCTTAGCCTAGCTGGGTCTCTTGGTGACTTGCCTTTCAGAAAGTCTTTTGCCGTCATAGCAGCATAACCTAACATCCCAGATACAAGGAATGTGCTAGTTAATCCCAATATTCCAGCTGCCACATCTTTATTAGGTCCAGATACTTTTGCAAAATCACGACCTAATGTTTTTCTAATGATTGATAGTGGGAATGCTTTAAACTGACCAACAAATCTAATCGCTTCTCCTAACACAGTGCCACTTAATAAACCTTGTGTTAAGTCGCCACGCACTTTTGCATCAGGCTCAATTACAGCGTAAGTTGTTCTATCTAATAACATACCAGATAAAGATACTTTAAATGTATCTCTTGCTAAATCTATTTCACGTTGACTAACTTTCTTTAATCCTAATGCTTTAACAACATCAGCATCAGACAAATTGTCCAATAAACCTAGATTTAAAAACTCTTTACCATCATCTGTAATTTCAATTGCATTCTTGCGAATCACATCCCACTTACTTGCATTAATGTTATACACATCAAATAAGGACTTCATCTGATCACTTAATTGATCAAATGGCAAATTTCTTTGGTTAGCAATATGACGTGATGTGCCAAGCATGGCGCTTTCTTTTAAAGTGTTAGTCCACCAAGAAAGTAAGTTAAGTTTAAAGAATACACGTTGAGCTTTAGTAAATCCTTTACTTAATGGATCACCAACTTGATAACGAGCTGATACATCATAAATCATATTATCAAAGATAATTCCATTTAGCTCAGCAATTTCTTTTGCTCTGCCTTTTTCCTTTATCTTTGCTAAAGCACCAAATGCTTCAAACATAGATGATAAGAAAGAACGTCCTTGATGTTTCATTTCAGAGGCATATAATCCAATATCAGATATAGCAGATACAGCTGCTCCACCTAGCTTAGCCATACTTGCAATTGATCGTAGTGATGCAGAGTATCTAGCTCCAGCAAAGTTTTCAAACGTATAGATACTGCCATCTAAAACACGCAACCATTTCTCATACTTAGATTCACTCTTGATTTTTTCAATAGATCGCCCTTGTTTGATTAAATGATCTTGCACTCCTTTTTGTATCTTTTTGAAGTTTTCTACTGGCCGTGTACCTAAACTATCTATTAATCCAATATTGCGACCAGCATTAGTCAGGCCACTAAAGAATGACTCTGTTAATGAGCCAACACCAAATTTACTATTATAATCAAACCAAGCATCACCATCTTTAAAATGCAATACTCGTTTCATCTTAGAATCTTTACTTAAGTTAGCACCTTTGTACCCATAGGTATTAGCTGCACCATCTGCTTTCACTGTTTGATTACGAACAAGTGAGTTATATACATACCGCATAAACTCCTCAATATTCTTTACATCCGCAAATGTACGATCATAATCTAATTTATCCATGACAAAGTCACGCCAAGCTGTATAGTTTTTAGCGTAATTAATATCATCTGTAAATTTGATTGTGTCACTGACTGTAATTTCATCATAACTCTTGCCTAAACTTTTCACTGCATCTCTAACTAAGAATGGATCATGTGATTGTCTAACAACGTACCCCCATAGTTTGCTAATATTCGTACCACGTGCATTTAGTTTATTGCGCACTAGCTCTGAATATTCTTCCATGATTTGACCCAGTTTAATAATGTCTGCATTGTGTTCGGTAACTTCTAGGCCTTTAGATGTTTGTTCCATGACTCTAGTAATTCTAAGTTGCGTCATTTCATCTGCATTACGTAATAGTTTAGTTAAACCAGCTTCTTCTACTTTTTGATTGAAACCAATAATAAGTTGATTTTGTGCAGCTTGCTGGTGTGCAGCAGCAGATGATCTAGCACCAGTCACGCGTTGATTAGATCCAACAAGAATAGATATTAATCCTTCATCTGGATCCGCATCAAAGTTATTAATAATGTTATCAATATAGTTACGTACCTTAATTTCATCTTCTAATGCATTACGCTTATTGATTGCTTTTTGTAACTTCAATTGCTCAGAAACATCTTGTGCTACTCGATCAACATCAATCTCACTAATTCTTGCTATACCTTGTTCAGCTTGTGCAATCTTAATTTGATTGATAATCTCATCTCTTTGTATAGACGTAATTGATGAATCATCTAATAACTTTTGTACTCTAGCTAAACATTTATCTGACATTGCTATCTTCCATTTTGACAATTAATTGCATCTTTAATAGCTGCATTGATTTTTGTTTCTTGCGCATTAAACTGATCTAGCTCATCAGTAGCTTGTTTCACTTCTGCTTCCATATCAATCTTTTGATCTATTTGCCTAACGCGTAGGTCATTTAATCTTGCAATTAAATTATCCATATCCTGTTGCATTTCTGTCATACCTTTTTCTTTTACATCTGCTTCAACTTCCGATACTACATTCTGATTATCTGGTGTTGTTGCTTTCGGTCTAACTTCAGGAGCAGCGCTTGTTTCTGTGGTATTTTTTAAGACAGGATCGTTACTAGTAATTGGTGATACATCAACAGGCTTTTCTGTTAATACATCATTTAATGACTTATTTAATAACATCTGTCTAGTATGCGGGTGTGTTCTTTCTAAAGCTCGCATAAAATGTCCATGCTCTGGATAATATTCTCTATATAAATTTAACTCAGGTTCTTGCCCATCAATCAATTTACCTTCTGCTCTAGCTTGATCAACTCTCTTTCTAAATTTACGTGCTGTATTTAAATCTTTTAACTTACCAGCACCTACATGTAAACCGCCACCAATTAAAGTTCCAAATGAAATATTCAAGAAACTATCCATGGCAGTGTAGTCAGCTTGTACTTCCTCAGCAGCAGCATATACTATTGGTTCTACTAAAGTAGCACCTACTGCACCTTCAACTGTACCTCGAATAAATCGTGCTTTTGATAAAGCGCTAACTTTACCATCTGTAAAACGCGCAGCTAATCTAGCAAATCGTGCTTGCCCAAATACAGGAATAAATGCTGATCCTAAGTTGATTGGATCAACAACGCTAGTAGCTAACTGAGTAGCAAATCCAGCGACTGTTGGTACAACACCAGTTGGCCCACGTTGTATAATACTATTACGCTCTATCTCTGCTTGTTTTTTCTCTACCATAATATCAACAACAGATTGATATTCATCTTGTTCAAAATGCAAGCCTAAATTACCATATTCTTTATTAAGTTGATCTCTAGATATTAATGGTTGCTCAGTTAGCTCTGATCTTTCACGGGCCATCCCTAAGTCATAGAAAGTAAAGCTAGAATTTAATGGACTAAAGTTCCAAGCATCAGCAGCCAATGCTCCCATCTTTTCAGAGAAAGACGTTGAATATAAATCAAACCCAACATCTTGACCTGTTCTGCTAACTCCTAATCCAAATCCTAATTCAGCCATTAATTACTCACCTTGCATTTCATCTTGTATTTTTTTTTGCAATGTTTTTTTCTTAGCTTTCTTAATTTGCTCTTTTGATTGCAATCCAAAGCCAATACTAAATCCTGATTTAGATTGTAGTTTCTGCATAATATGAGTTGTGCCAGGAAGCATTGCAGATGTATCATCAAATTTAAATGATAAGAAGTTTCCTGTTTCATTGATAATTGGCTGGAATTCATTTGTACTTAAAACAATACCATAAATTAAACCAGCACCATCGCCAGTGACACGCCACTCGCCATTTTCTTTGACTTGTGAAAACATTGCACTATCTAACACTTGTTGAGGTCTATTTGGATCACTAGATCCTAATGCAACAGGTTTAAATGTACCTAAATATTCTTCTTTAATAGTCTCTGCTTTCTTCACAATAGCATCAACATGTGCCGCAGTTAAATCTTGTCCACCATATTTACGAGGTACATAGTAAGTAGACTCAATTTGATAATTGTTATTAATTAAATCAGTTGCATCATTAACAGCACTACCAGTACTTAATGTTCTATTGTTAATGCCCTCTGCGGCATACAATGTTAATACCTCAACAATGTCTTCAAATTTTGCTGAAGCTTGAGAACTATCCATTGGATTTGCATGCATCACTATTTCATGAAAATCTTCTAGTTTATTTCTAACTTGACTTTTTAATGTGCTATAAGTTTGCCCTGGGACGCTACTAAATACATCTTTAATTCTTTTCACTTCCTCTTCGTCATCAAATGATAAGAATACATCTGTCTTTAAAGGATCATTTAAGAATGACGATAGTTGTGCAGTTAATGGTAATCCGCCAGCTGATAACTGAGCCATCGCATTAGAACTTAAAGTACCAAATGCGTCGTCTAAGTTTTGTAACATTGCCGTTCTAGTTATGCCATCACCTTGTTTATATTGAGCTACAAATGTAGCAACTTCTTTTTTTGTTAATATTGGGCCTTGTGATCGATCAGTATCTAATCCATACAATGGACTGTAAGTGCTAAGATGTAGTTTTCTTTTTTCTATTAAATCTTTTTGTGCCATTGGATCGTCTAAGAAATTAATGATTTGATCTGGCATACCATGACGCACTCCAATAGTAGCAACTTCGTCAGTTTGCAAACCATCTTGTATATTGGCTAAGTATTGGGCCTTCCATGCAAACTCTGCATATAAAGCTGGGTCTTGTGATAAATCATCAATATTACCCAGCTTAATACTTAAATCATTCACTTGTTGTATTAATCCAGGATTTTGTGGATCCGTGTTGCTTAAAGGTGTTTTATTAATAACATCTAAATCTCTATCATATTGTTTTAACTTTTCCCACATTACAGCTTGGTCTGTACCTGGAATAATCTTTTGATCAATTTTCTCTACAACTGTAGGATTCATGCGTTTATACATTTTATGAGGAGCTGTAGCTTCCTTAATAAGAGCATTTGTTTCTTTAATTTGTGCCTGATTCTTATTATTAACAATGTTTAATTCGTAACCTAATTGACCTTCGAATGCTTTTTGCTCCTCTAGGCTCATATTGTTGTAATGAGCTGCTAATGAAGACTGATCAGATTTAAGTTGTTCTAATACTAATCCAAGATTAGACCCTTGATACTTTTGAGCTAAAGCTTCAGCAACATATAAATTTCTTGCTTTAGATATTTCTGTATCTAACTCAATACTTAATTTTTCTTGTGTGCGTGTTAAACTAAATGATGTATCACGAGCCACTTTTGTAACAACATCAATATATTCGTCTATTTCATTTGTCGTGGCATTAGGATTAGCACGCATAAAATTACCAACATCTTTAACAATATTATTTAACATTGTTTTCGCATTAAACTGTCTTTTTTCTTCCTCTTTATTACGAATAACAGTGTCTGCTTGATTCAAATAATTACGTGCCGATGCAGTTGCTTGTGCGCCATAAGCTTCTGCCAGTGTTGGATCAATTGTAGTTAGGAATTCTACGTGTGCAGAAATAGGTTCTTGCAACTTTTGTAATGCTTGGCCTTGGTTAGTAATTTCACCCATACGTACCATTTCAAGTATTTCAGCATTAGATTGATCTAACTCTAATCTTAATTCACCCGCAACTTGTTGACCTAATACTTTCTTAATAGCTTCATTATATGTTTTACCACCTTTTAAAAACTCATCAATTGGATTGCCACCAGTTTGTCTAGCTTGGTCTATTTGTTCTTTAGTAATAGGATTAGTAATAGCATCTTTAACAGCTTGTTCGCTAGCATAGACATTTGCTTTTTGAGCAAACGTTTGACCTACTTGAGATAAGAAGTTATTAACACGCTCATTAGAAGCTAATGACTCCTGTATAGGTGCAGTGCTTAGTTGAGGCATTCCACTGAATTGAACACCAGACTCTTGATATTGTGTTAACTTACCCATTATCCTGGAACCCTTGTTTGATTATAAATATTATATGCATTACCAATATGTGCTAGAGCATCAAATTTAGAACCACGCACTGCTTCTTCACCAGCAGCAGCAAGTAATGATGACTGTGCATCTTGGAATAACTCAGATGATGTTTCATTAAACTCTAATGTACTAATGTCACGTAAGTAACGCTCTTCGTTTTTCTTAGTGACTAGCTTAACAGAACCATCAAGGCCATTCACACCATTTGCAAATCCAGAGGCAACAGTGCTAGCATTTGCAGCAAGCAAATTACGTGTTTTATCATTAGCTGCTTTTAAAAAGTTTAATCTTTTAATTTCTTGATCAACCCTCATTTGCTCTGCTTGCATCTCATATTGTTGTTCAATATATTGACCACGTTGATATGCACCAATAGATTGTAATCCAGAAAACCCAGCAGAAATCAAACCTGAATACTTATTCATTACATCAAATGCTGTGCCAAAACCAGCTAATAATCCACCACCACCTGGATTCATAATCAATGGATTCATCATCGCTGATGAAGTTACTGATGCAATAGGTGCTGATATAGCTGCGGCACTAAACAAAGAAGCGCCAGAAGTGGCGGCTGCTGCTCCAAAACCAGTCATTGATGCCCCAGCGAAGGGTACTGCTGCTCCCATAATTAAGTTCCTTGATGTGTTGCTATTTTATATTCTAAACCAAGCAATGTCATTTTAAGTGGAGCAGATTGTGTTACCGTAATCTGTCCTTCATTGCTATACCCTAGTATACCATGTAGCACTTTTGTTCCAGTAAACTCTGGCACTGTGCTATTTAATGCTCCAGCCCCTAATCTTCTGATTGGGACTAGATTGTCATTAATTACAATATTCTGTGTTTCATATAATAATGCATTGACTTCTACAATACGTTTTTTAAATCCAATACGAGTTCCACCGACCACTCTTAAATCAATAGGCATTGTTTTTACTTCTACACTAATAGGTAAACCAACTTCACATGAAGTCGTAGGTGTGTTAGTAAAAGTAACTGCACTATCTGCAACTTGATTATTTTCTACTAAACCATCTGACAGAACATTTACTGTAGCACCATCAATATGCGATGCATCTAAACTTGCCACTGCTCCACCTGTAACTGCACTGTCAGTTAGTAGATTTTCCTCAAACACCTCAACATAGTATTTATTTACACCACTATCGCTCCGTTTAATAATAGTATAAATATCTGTAATATCAACACCCACATCTAAATAATTACCTACTGTTGTAAATTCAGATGCAGCAATAACGTTTTGTGATCGTAATAAAGAGAATACAGCCATTGAGCCATCGTCTTCATTTACAATAAAGAGTAAGTCATTTTCATCTGTATTCACGGCACGACGCAAATCCATACGCTTTGGGCCTTTAAGTAAATGACCAGACAGTAATGAAATCTTAGAAGTCACGTAAGTTAAGAATGTATCAGAGTATGCAATCTCAGCTAATTGCTTACCTTGTCTTTGTATAAATAACACACCAGATTCTAACTGTTTAACTCGCACACCTTCTTTAGTGCCGTTACGTGATGTTGTAGATAAGAAAAAGCTTGTGGGTGTAATAGGTGTTAGGCCTTCTTGAATAACAGCAAACTCACCACCTGATGTAAATATTTGTAAGTCTCTACTGCTAATCATATCAACAATAGCATTAAAAGTATTAGTATCGAGAGTAGCTTCAACAGCATCATCATCCAAACCCTCTACAGGTTCAAAGTCATAAAACAATCCTACTTTAGATCCCCAGATTGTAGATGGTCTTGATTTAGATCCACCAAAGAATAATCGACCTTGATGGAATGTAACAGTGCGTGGCCATCCTTTTGATGATGACCATACATCTTCATATCCAGTTTCGAGTTCCCATGATCCTGATGCAATAGCAGTGGTATCAAAGAATGGAAATTCAGTCACTACGTTAACAGAAGTAGAACTATTATATTTAACAATTCTTGCACGACCTTGTGGATCTGCATTAATATATTGACCAACATGACCTGAATTAAATACACCAGCTGAAGCAGTCAATGTAACTTTACCAGATACATCAGATGGAGTTAATGTTGCAGCTGGGTTACTTGTAGTTAAAGTAAATGCATGTTGTGGAATAGAGTCAAATGAAATGTTTGCAATAGACCAACTGGTATCACTGGTACGCGTAATAACTTTTGGCTCCATGTCTTCTTCAACAACAATCAATGTATCGGCTGATTGTGTAAAACACATTGCATTTAGTCTAGCACTAGCAATCGTTGTTGTTAAATAATTGTTGCCTGAACCATTGATATTTGTTTGTAATACTTTATCCTTAAAGATGTACATCCGATTGTTGGTAAAAGCCAACATATAACTGTCGCTAACGGAGAATTCAAAGTGTACAAGACGTACACCATTTTCTGGACTACCGCCTAACTCAGTAAGGAATTTTGTACCTGGGCGACGATGCACACCACCTTGTGGTTGACAGATCACATTACGAGCTGTTTCTAAACCATTCTTATATGCATCTAAATCAATGCGAGAGCGTACTAATGGATCTAGCTCTCCACTAGTAAAGTTTGTTTGAATATCAACAAACCTAGCCATTAATACCTCACATTAATTAATGAGAAATCTTGTATTGCGTTTGTAGGATTGCCTTGAGAATCTATATTCATCGCTTGTCTCATGTATCCACCACGACCATTCTCGCCTGGAGTGCCTTCTGCAACTATTCTCCAATATTCTGATTTTTCTGCTTGGTCAGTGATCGGCATAGCTAAATGCCAAGCCATTTCATATTTAAGCAATTGTACAAAGTAATGTGGTAATGAATACTCAGGTACATTGTATTGATAATCAATATAAACTTTTTCGTAATCTGTTAATAATTTGTCACCCATTAAACGATACTCTCTACGTGGCGGTGCGCCTACGTCATCTGAATCATAGACAGCATTCGGTCTGCCAATAATGTCAGAGGGTAATTGGTATTCGTATTTGTATTCGTTAGTTGGTGTAGTCACCAATCTTGCTAATTGTGTTTTCTTAAACGAAAATGACCAATCATACATGGTCAGTGTTCTAATTTTAATATCAGGATAAAGTCGATCACAAATGTTAGATTCATCTGTGCCTTCTGTAAATGAAGAAATAGGATTAGCTCCAAGCATCAAAAGTGCATCTGAGCATATTCTAATATCGGTATCACCTGTAGCCATTTTATATCCTTTAAATGTGCAAATAGGTAGGCACCGAAGTACCTACCTTTCTGCAATATATTACAACTTAGTCGGTGTCAGTTGTTGATAAAGCTGTACCGTCAGATACGTCAACAACGCCAGAAGCGCTTTCTAATACTGGATGTAAGCTATATGTTGCTGTACCGCCAGTAGATGCATATACATAGATTAAGTCACCTTTTTTAAGTAATGATGATGCATCATTAAAGTAACCTTCTGTATCCACTACTGTTTTTGCGTCTTCAGTTTGATAACTCCACATTTGAGGAGCATTACCAGCCTTAGACGAGCCACCAATAGGTTGCAAATTGTTTTGCTTATAAGCCATTAGTTATTCTCCTTAGATTAAGTTTCGTCAGCAGATACTTTAACAATACCTTCTGCGTCGATACCAACTGCGCCAGCAGAGAACATAGCATTAACTAAGAATGATGTTTTTTCTGGAACATAGTTGATTTCAGTTTTAGGTCCCATACCTTCAGCATAACCAACTGCATCTTTATGGAATGCCCAGCATGTTCTAACGTCACCAGCTGCAAGTGGTAAACCACCTTCAGCACGATCACCAAGAACGTGGAATGTAAAGCCTAAGAATGTGTTAATTTCACCATTAACTAAAGCTTTAACTGAAGCAAAGTCAGATGATGTAACTTCTGTTTCGCCTAGCAATGCTGATAAGTTATTAGCGTGAATGATCATATGACGATCTGTTGGAGGCACATTGTTTTTGTCCATCTCTTTCTTAGCAGCTAAAAGCTTTTCTAAGTTTAAGTTAGTGTCTGCACCACCAACACTTGTAAGAACAGTGCCTACGCCTGATGTTGCATTAAGTGCGTCAAGAATAAGTTGGTCTTGACGACGACCGATAGCATTAGCCACAACTTGCACTAATTCTTGTCTTTCGTCAAAGTTAACTTTTTGTTGCATGAAGATGTCAGAATATTCTGCTGCATTCCAATCTTCCATTGTAGCTGTTACTTGAGAGAAATCCACATTCAATGGTGTTACGTCTGTTTGTGGAACTCTTAATGTAGCTACGCCTTTACCCGCTTTAGGGAATTTTGCTGTTGAACCTTCAACGCCTCGTCTTTGTCTAACCGCGCCAACTAATTGCGCTTTAGCTTGGTAAGCCTGTTTAACTTCGGCATCAAATAAGGTAACAAAAGCATTAGATAAACCAATAGCCATTATTGACTCCTTATAGTAATTAATAAAGTAAATTAATCGCTGTGGTGTGCCAGAGAACTGGGCCGTGCTTGCTATTTACGATAGCCAGTCGACAAGGTTACTTGCGTTGAGGGTCACAAAGAGTATGTAATAGGCCTCATTCCCGATTTTACATGGGAACAAAGCCTATTGTCAAGCGATTTAACCAAAGTTTTGAGCGAATGCTCTTTCTACTTTAGCTCTATAGGATGGATCTGAATTATATCTTGGGTCAGCGACCATTTGATATAACTCATCTTTTGATGGTGCGCCTTCTACTGGAGTAGTTTCAACAGGAACTCTGCCTTCATAAGATGCTCTGAGTTTCTCTAATGCAGCAATACCTTTTGCAGTACCACCCATTACTTTAAACTCTTCAAAGTCATCTTCACCCCAAACACCTTTTTGAACAAGACTAGATGCCCATTTCACAATGCCATTGATTCTAGCATCAGCATTTGGACCTAAAGCTTTACGCTCTTGATCAAGGTTTACTTGCTGAGCTTCTGCTGCAAGCATATTGTTTTGCACCACTTCACCAACAAGATCATCTAGTGCAGCTTGGCTAACGCCATACTTCGCTGCCCAACCCACAACATGACTACGTAATGGATCATCTTCTGGTGTTTCACCAAATGCAGATAAGTCATAATTACCATCAGCTGGTGCTTTATGTTTACCTTGAGAGATTTGTTTGCGTAAATCCATCCATGATTTGGCAATGCCTTCAAGATCTGGTGCATCTTCCTCTGATTTCCAGAAGTTTTCTGGCCACCAATCTGGACGTTCTAACGGTTCATCATCATTTTCTTGTTCTTGATTAACAGCAAATTCTTCTTTTGCTTTTAATTCTTCAGGATCACGATGATCTATTTCTACTTTTTGTGGATCTGATTCACTAGCTTTTTCGACTTCTGGACTTGCTCCATCGAGTAGGCCAGTAGATTCAGTTTCCTGAACACTAGGCTCGATTGTTTCTTCCATTATAATTTCCTTGCTCTAATTAGCCTTGCTTCTAAATCCTTCACTATTGAATTTTGTCCTTCACGGTAAAATGCGTAGCTTGGGTCGCTACCTGGCAAGGCAACAGGTTGCTCAACGACTGCATCACGCAGCCATTTCATTAACTTCTCCCCATCCTCACCCCCTAGGACACGTAAACAAAGACGATCTAACTCGTCTCGCTTCTCTAAACCATCACCTTGTTCTAAAGGTAATGCTTCTTGTAAATCTTCCCATCCAGCCATTATTCATCATCCTCTGGATTTTTAAATGGTGACTTACCTTGCTTCATTCTAATCTTGGCATGTTCGATTGCTTTTTCAATCATACCAGGTGTAGGTTCTCCGCCATTTAAAATAATATCTAATTCTTTCTGAGTAGTAGATGGAACGATAATAGGAATATCAACTTCTTTTCCATCAATCCCAAATCCCATAGAATATTCAGTAACTTTTTGTCCTTGCTTATTTGTATGAATACCTTTCCATCCAGTATACTTTTTCCCATCAGCGGGATTGTGTCTCATTCCATAATCTTCAGACATCTATTGCTCCTGTTGTTGTTGCATCATGGCCATTTCTTGTTGCTGTGCTGCTTGAGCCATTTGTGCTGCTTGTTGTTTCATGACTGCACGTTCAGTTGGTGTTGGTCGTAATCTTTGTGGTACGCCAAGCTTCTCAGCAATATAATCCATCATCTCATCAATCTTGATTGTCATTGCACCTTCTGGACCAGCACCCTGTGCAATCTGTGCATATTGTAAGATGTTTTGTACATCATCCATATTCTGTGCCATAGCTAATGGAGCTACTGGTGCAATCTTAACTTCTAAGCCATTTACTTTTAATGGTAAGTTAATAATCCCACGTTCATCCATCACTTGTAACATTTTAGATACTAATGGAATCATTGTTTCATTAATGAGTCGACCAAATGCAGAACCTAAGTTTTGTGATAACTCTTTCATTCTTTCTACAACTTCTGTTGCTGATCGAGCTGACATATTGTCTGGTGGTAATGACTCATCCAAGAGAATACGTTTAATGTTCATACGTAAATCATTCATGACAATGTTAGATACATTGAAGTCACCAGCACGTGGCAATGGTCTCAATGATTCACCTTGTGGACCACCATTACGTGCAACAGGAATAATTGCACCTGGCATAATCTTCACAGTATTAGGATTCAATACACCATCATCTGCTGCTGTATATACACCAGAGATTGATAGTGATGCATTCTTTAGTACTAACTCTAATGTTTTATTGAGTGTTTTAATATCAGGTAATGCTGTGATCAATGGACCACGACCATAGATCTCACCAGCAACTTTAGCATAACGAGAAACCACCCATGGTGAGTAAGGCATACGTCTGTATACTAATTCTGTTTTAGATTCTTTATGGATTAAATGATAGCAATAGTCGCCACGCTTCTGATCAAATACAGTGGCTTCAATCAACTCCATATCATCTGTTGGTTTATCATCAATCTTTCTTTGTAAGTCAGCTGGTATTTCTGCATCAGGCCATTGACGCTGGATTGCTTCACCCTTCATTCTAATACGTCTATATACATTATCGACTTGACCATTAGCACCTTCTTCGATAGACACTAAGTATTGAGGTACAGGAATAAAGTTAATAGGATTAATATCATCACCTGGTTGTACCATCATCACTGCGGTGCCTACAGATAAATCCAATAAGAACTCACCAATAGCGACATCAAAGTTAGATTGTTTTAATGTATCAAATAGTTTTTCATTGTAGAGGTCAAGAGCAGCTTGTGCTTCAGCAGTACGATCTTGAGGAATGTCTGATCCAGGCTCTAATCTGCACCATTTACGTTGCGGAGGAAAGATGCCAGACTGCATACGGTTAGCAAATCGTTGTGTAGAGTTAATCGCAGTAGAATCAAACACACGGTTCATTTTCTTTGTGCCACCAACTTTACCATCATAATGGCCATCGTATAAGTTACGCTGAGGTAGAGCAAACTCATATGCTTCTTCATATAAGTCTCTAAAGTTTTCTTTTCGTATTAATGCCTTATCATGTCTTTTTAAAACATCTTCAGCGCTCAGTCTCATCATTTCCATAGTTATGCCTTCTTATTTTTGTTAGCAAATGCTCTTGCTTCTGCTTTGTCTTTAAATCCCCACTTTTCTAATGCAAGTTTTAATCGAGTTGGTCTACCTTTCTCATCTTTTAAAGGACCATCCATCCCACTAAACCGTGCAGCAAAACTGACACGACGACCATCCTTGCCAGATTTTTGTGGTGGTTTAAGATCTCCACCATCTTTACTTTCAAAGTGTTTACGTCCCTTTTCATTCAAACCACCTGTAGGATTTTGATATTTTTTAGCAACCATTATTCATTCCAACTTAATATAATTTCAGAAGCATGAGCATTGTTCTGAGTATCTGCATTAGTTAATCT
>Ga0208898_1001690_pt1 | contig 14244 bp, 5 predicted proteins | sample VirMetDEL_Mar_4_FD_184513 | JGI IMG/M metagenome (GOLD analysis project Ga0208898, IMG submission 184513) | Aqueous microbial communities from the Delaware River and Bay under freshwater to marine salinity gradient to study organic matter... | ecosystem: Environmental > Aquatic > Marine > Coastal...
CATCAAATGTTAGGTTAGCTTCACCATTTAGGTTTGCACCAGTACCACCTGTAATAACTCTATTATCAGCGTTATTAGTAATAGTAGCTGTACCACTTGTACCTGATGAGCCTGATGAACCACTTGTTCCAGATGAACCAGATGTTCCTGAAGTTCCGTTAGCACCGCTTACGCCTGATGAACCAGATGTACCTGATGAACCTGAAGATCCACTTGTGCCACTTGATCCGCTTGTTCCAGATGAACCAGACGTACCTGAGTTACCACTTGTACCTGATGAACCAGATGAACCTGATGTTCCTGATGAACCTGAAGTACCAGATGAACCTGACGTACCAGATGAACCGCTTGTACCTGAAGTACCGCTTGAACCTGATGAACCGCTTGTACCTGAAGTACCGCTTGAACCTGATGAACCACTTGTTCCAGATGAACCAGATGTTCCTGAAGTTCCGTTAGCACCGCTTACGCCTGATGATCCACTTGTACCTGATGATCCGCTTGATCCACTTGTTCCAGATGAACCACTAGTTCCTGAAGAACCGCTAGTACCTGATGATCCAGAAGTACCGCTTGAACCTGATGAACCTGATGAACCTGATGATCCACTTGTGCCGCTTGAACCGCTAGTACCTGATGAACCTGAAGTGCCGCTTGATCCGCTTGTACCAGATGAACCTGAGCTACCTGAAGAACCTGATGAACCGCTTGTTCCTGATGATCCACTTGTTCCTGATGAACCTGATGTACCTGAAGTACCGTTTACACCGCTTACGCCTGATGAGCCTGAAGTTCCTGATGAACCAGATGAACCACTAGTTCCTGATGAACCTGAAGTACCGCTTGATCCGCTTGTACCAGATGAGCCTGATGAACCAGATGAACCACTTGAACCGCTAGTACCTGAAGATCCGCTAGTACCTGAAGATCCGCTAGTACCTGATGAACCACTGGTACCTGAAGTACCGCTTGAACCTGATGAACCAGATGAACCGCTTGAACCACTTGTACCTGAAGATCCGCTTGTACCGCTTGAACCGCTTGTACCAGATGAACCAGATGAACCTGAAGAACCTGATGATCCGCTAGTTCCTGACGAACCTGAAGTACCGCTTGATCCGCTTGTACCAGATGAGCCTGAGCTACCTGATGAACCTGATGAACCGCTTGTACCTGAAGAGCCGCTAGTACCTGATGAACCTGATGTTCCTGAAGTGCCGTTTACACCGCTTACGCCTGATGATCCACTTGTACCTGATGATCCTGATGAACCGCTAGTTCCTGATGAACCACTAGTACCAGATGAACCTGAACTACCAGATGAGCCTGATGAACCACTTGTTCCTGATGAACCGCTTGTGCCTGAAGAGCCGCTAGTTCCTGAAGTACCACTTGAACCTGATGAACCAGATGTGCCAGATGAACCTGAAGTACCAGATGAACCTGAAGTGCCTGATGAACCTGAACTACCAGATGAGCCAGATGAACCGCTTGTACCAGATGAACCAGATGTTCCAGAAGTACCATTTACACCGCTTACGCCTGATGAACCGCTAGTTCCTGATGAACCTGAACTACCTGATGTTCCTGATGAACCACTAGTACCTGATGAACCACTTGTACCAGATGAGCCTGAGCTACCTGATGAACCAGATGAGCCACTAGTTCCTGAAGAACCGCTAGTTCCTGAAGAACCGCTAGTTCCTGATGAACCTGATGAACCAGATGAACCTGAAGAACCTGAAGTACCGCTTGAACCACTTGTACCTGATGAACCTGAAGTGCCTGATGAACCTGATGAACCAGATGTACCTGAAGTACCGTTTACACCACTTACGCCTGATGAACCAGATGTACCTGATGAACCTGAAGATCCTGAAGTGCCACTTGAACCACTAGTACCAGATGAACCTGAACTACCTGATGAACCGCTTGACCCGCTAGTTCCTGATGAACCGCTTGTACCGCTTGATCCGCTTGTACCGCTTGATCCGCTTGTACCAGATGAGCCTGAGCTACCTGATGAACCAGATGAACCACTTGTTCCTGATGAACCTGATGTTCCTGAACTACCTGATGAACCGCTTGTTCCTGAAGAACCTGATGAACCTGATGTTCCTGAAGTACCATTTACGCCTGAAACACCTGATGAACCAGATGTACCTGATGAGCCTGAACTTCCACTAGTTCCTGATGAACCTGAAGATCCTGAAGTACCTGATGAACCTGAAGTTCCTGATGAACCACTAGTACCTGATGAACCAGATGAGCCTGATGAGCCACTTGAACCTGAAGTTCCTGATGAACCACTAGTACCAGATGAACCGCTAGTACCTGATGAACCACTAGTACCAGATGAACCTGATGATCCGCTAGTACCTGATGAACCTGAAGATCCTGAAGTACCTGATGAACCTGAAGTACCTGAAGTACCGTTTACACCGCTTACGCCTGATGAACCAGATGTGCCTGATGAACCTGAACTTCCGCTAGTTCCTGATGAACCTGAACTTCCGGATGTACCACTTGAACCTGATGTACCAGATGAGCCTGAAGTGCCTGATGAACCAGATGAGCCTGATGAGCCACTTGAACCTGAAGTTCCTGATGAACCACTAGTACCTGAAGATCCGCTTGTACCTGATGAACCAGATGTACCAGATGAGCCTGATGAACCGCTTGTACCTGATGAACCTGAAGATCCTGAAGTACCTGATGAACCTGAAGTACCTGAAGTTCCGTTTACGCCTGAAACACCTGATGAACCAGATGTACCAGATGAGCCCGAACTTCCGCTAGTTCCTGATGAACCTGAAGTGCCTGATGAACCAGATGAGCCTGATGAACCAGATGAACCTGAAGTTCCTGATGAACCGCTTGTACCTGATGAACCGCTTGTACCGCTTGATCCAGATGTGCCTGATGAGCCTGAAGAACCGCTTGTTCCTGATGAACCGCTTGAACCTGAAGTACCTGAAGAACCAGATGAGCCTGAAGTACCGCTTGAACCACTTGTTCCTGATGAACCAGATGTACCTGAAGTACCGTTTACACCGCTTACACCAGAAGAACCTGAAGTTCCTGATGAACCTGATGAACCGCTAGTTCCTGATGAACCAGAACTTCCTGAAGTACCAGATGAACCACTTGTACCAGATGAGCCTGAGCTACCTGAAGTACCGCTTGAACCTGATGAACCGCTTGTTCCGCTTGTGCCTGATGAACCACTAGTACCTGATGAACCGCTTGTACCGCTTGATCCAGACGTACCTGATGAACCTGATGAACCACTTGTACCAGATGAGCCTGAGCTACCTGAAGTACCTGATGAACCGCTTGTACCTGAAGTACCGTTTACACCGCTTACGCCTGATGATCCACTTGTACCTGATGAGCCTGATGAACCGCTAGTACCTGATGAACCAGACGTACCTGAAGAACCTGAGCTACCAGATGTGCCTGATGAACCTGAACTGCCTGAAGTACCACTTGAGCCACTAGTTCCCGAAGAACCTGAAGTACCTGAACTTCCTGAAGTACCGCTTGAGCCTGAACTGCCTGATGTACCTGAAGAACCTGATGAGCCGCTTGTACCTGATGAACCACTAGTTCCTGAAGAACCTGATGTTCCTGATGAGCCGCTAGTACCTGAAGTACCATCTACTCCTGAAACGCCTGATGATCCAGATGTACCTGATGAGCCTGATGAGCCCGATGTTCCTGATGAACCTGATGAACCGCTAGTTCCAGATGAACCGCTTGAACCACTAGTACCAGATGAACCACTTGTACCTGAAGTACCGTTTACACCACTTACGCCTGATGAGCCTGAAGTGCCTGATGAGCCTGATGAGCCTGATGTTCCTGATGAACCGCTTGTACCAGATGAACCTGAACTTCCTGAAGTACCTGATGAACCAGATGATCCAGATGTACCAGATGAACCTGATGAACCGCTAGTTCCTGATGAACCGCTTGTACCTGATGATCCACTTGTTCCTGATGAACCAGACGAACCAGATGTACCAGATGAACCAGACGAACCAGATGAACCTGAAGATCCTGAAGTACCGCTTGAACCACTAGTACCAGATGAACCACTTGTACCTGAAGTACCGTTTACACCACTTACGCCTGAAGAACCAGATGTGCCTGATGAACCAGAGCTTCCTGATGTACCTGATGAGCCTGAACTACCTGATGTTCCTGATGAACCAGATGTACCAGATGATCCAGATGAGCCAGATGTACCTGAAGAGCCTGAAGTACCAGATGAACCTGAAGTACCAGATGAACCAGATGTGCCTGAGCTACCTGATGAGCCTGAGGTACCTGATGAGCCTGAAGATCCTGATGTTCCGGATGAACCTGAACTTCCTGAAGTACCTGAAGAGCCTGAAGAGCCTGATGTTCCTGATGTTCCGTCTACGCCTGAAACGCCTGAAGATCCGCTAGTACCTGAAGAACCTGAAGATCCGCTAGTGCCTGAAGAACCTGAAGATCCGCTAGTGCCTGATGAGCCTGAAGTACCTGATGAGCCTGAAGATCCTGATGTTCCTGATGAACCTGAAGTACCTGATGAACCTGAAGATCCTGAAGTACCTGATGAGCCTGATGAGCCAGATGTACCAGATGAACCTGAAGATCCGCTAGTGCCTGAAGAACCAGATGAACCTGAAGTACCTGATGAACCACTTGTACCAGATGAACCTGAAGTACCAGAAGTACCGTCTACACCGCTTACACCTGAAGAACCAGATGTGCCTGATGAACCTGAACTACCTGAAGTACCTGATGAGCCTGATGAACCGCTAGTACCTGATGAGCCTGATGAACCAGATGAGCCTGAAGAGCCAGATGTACCTGAAGTACCGTCTACACCGCTTACGCCTGATGAGCCTGAAGTACCTGATGAACCACTTGAACCTGAAGTGCCTGATGAGCCTGAAGATCCGCTAGTACCTGATGAACCTGAAGATCCTGAAGTACCTGATGAACCTGATGAACCAGATGTGCCTGAAGTACCGTCTACGCCTGAAACACCTGAAGAACCTGATGTACCTGATGAACCTGAGCTACCTGAAGTGCCTGATGAACCACTAGTACCTGATGAACCAGATGAGCCAGATGTACCTGATGAACCGCTTGAACCTGAAGTTCCTGAAGTGCCGTCTACACCACTTACACCTGATGAACCTGAAGTGCCTGATGAGCCTGAGCTACCAGATGTACCAGATGAACCTGAAGAACCAGATGTGCCTGAAGAGCCAGAAGAACCTGATGTACCAGATGAACCTGAAGATCCTGAAGTACCTGATGAACCGCTAGTACCTGAAGAACCAGATGTGCCTGAAGAACCAGATGAACCAGATGTACCAGATGAACCAGATGAACCAGATGAACCAGAAGAACCTGATGAACCAGATGTACCTGATGAGCCAGATGTGCCTGATGAGCCAGATGTGCCTGAAGTACCATCTACGCCAGAAACACCAGATGAACCTGATGTACCAGATGAGCCTGAGCTACCAGAAGTGCCTGACGAACCTGAAGATCCGCTAGTACCTGATGAACCTGAGCTACCTGAAGTGCCTGATGAACCAGATGAACCAGAAGTACCTGAAGTGCCGTCTACACCAGAAACACCAGATGAACCTGATGTACCAGATGAGCCTGATGAACCACTTGTACCTGATGAACCAGATGATCCAGATGTGCCAGACGAACCTGAACTACCTGATGAGCCACTTGTACCAGATGAACCAGACGAACCTGATGTACCTGATGAGCCTGATGAACCGCTTGTACCTGATGAGCCACTTGTACCAGATGAACCGCTTGTACCTGATGAACCAGATGATCCAGATGTACCTGATGAACCAGAAGATCCTGAAGTACCTGATGAGCCTGATGAGCCAGATGTGCCTGAAGTACCGTCTACGCCTGAAACACCTGACGAGCCACTAGTTCCTGATGAACCTGATGAGCCAGATGTACCTGATGAACCGCTTGAACCTGATGTGCCAGATGAACCTGATGAGCCTGAAGTGCCTGATGAACCTGATGAACCAGATGTGCCTGAAGTACCGTCTACACCGCTTACACCTGATGAGCCTGAAGTTCCTGATGAACCTGATGAACCACTTGTACCAGATGAACCTGATGAGCCTGAAGTTCCTGATGAACCAGATGAACCAGAAGAACCTGATGAACCAGATGTGCCAGAAGTACCGTCTACACCTGAAACTCCTGATGAGCCTGATGTTCCTGATGAGCCTGATGAGCCAGATGTACCTGATGAACCACTTGAACCTGATGTTCCTGATGAACCTGATGAACCTGAAGTACCAGATGAGCCTGAAGAGCCAGATGTACCTGAAGTACCGTCTACACCGCTTACGCCTGATGAGCCTGAAGTACCTGACGAACCTGATGAGCCTGAAGTTCCTGACGAACCTGATGTTCCTGATGAACCTGATGAACCTGAAGTACCTGATGAACCAGATGAACCAGAAGTACCTGATGAGCCTGATGAACCGCTAGTTCCTGAAGAACCGCTTGAACCAGATGAACCAGATGAACCGCTAGTACCAGATGAACCGCTAGTACCAGATGAACCTGATGAGCCTGAAGTTCCTGATGAACCTGATGAACCAGATGAGCCTGATGAGCCAGATGTGCCTGAAGTACCGTCTACACCACTTACACCTGATGATCCAGATGTACCAGATGAACCTGATGAACCGCTAGTACCAGATGAACCTGATGAGCCTGAAGTACCTGATGAACCTGATGAACCAGAAGAACCTGATGAACCAGATGTGCCAGAAGTACCATCTACACCTGAAACACCAGATGAACCTGATGTACCAGATGAGCCGCTTGAACCTGAGGTGCCTGATGAACCTGAAGAACCACTAGTTCCTGATGAACCTGATGAACCAGATGAACCTGATGAACCAGATGTACCAGAAGTGCCGTCTACACCAGAAACACCTGATGAACCTGATGTACCAGATGAGCCGCTTGAACCTGAAGTGCCTGATGAACCTGAAGAACCACTAGTTCCTGATGAACCTGATGAGCCTGAAGTACCTGATGAACCTGATGAACCAGATGTACCTGAAGTACCGTCTACACCAGAAACACCAGAAGATCCTGAAGTACCTGATGAGCCACTTGAACCTGATGTACCAGATGAACCTGATGAACCAGATGTACCTGAACTACCTGATGAACCAGATGTGCCTGATGAACCGCTTGAACCTGAAGTACCTGAAGTTCCGTCTACGCCTGAAACACCTGAAGAACCAGATGTACCTGATGAGCCTGATGAACCTGAAGTACCTGATGAGCCTGAAGAACCGGATGTGCCTGAACTACCTGATGAGCCTGAAGTTCCTGATGAGCCTGATGAGCCTGAAGTACCAGAAGTACCATCTACACCACTTACACCTGATGATCCAGATGTACCAGATGAGCCGCTTGAACCTGAAGTTCCTGATGAACCAGATGAACCACTAGTTCCTGATGAACCTGATGAGCCTGAAGTACCTGATGAGCCACTTGAACCTGAGGTACCTGAAGTACCGTCTACACCAGAAACACCTGAAGAACCAGATGTACCTGATGAACCTGATGAACCTGAAGTACCTGATGAGCCTGAGGAACCAGATGAACCTGATGAGCCTGATGAACCTGAGGAACCTGATGAACCAGATGTGCCGGAAGTGCCGTCTACGCCTGAAACGCCTGACGAGCCACTAGTTCCTGATGAACCAGATGAACCAGATGTACCAGATGAACCAGATGAACCACTTGTACCTGAGGAGCCTGAAGATCCTGAAGTACCTGATGAACCTGATGAGCCACTAGTACCCGAAGTGCCGTCTACACCAGAAACACCTGAAGATCCGCTAGTTCCCGATGAACCTGATGAACCTGAGGTACCAGATGAACCGCTTGTACCTGAGGAGCCTGAAGATCCTGAAGTACCTGATGAACCTGATGAGCCACTAGTACCTGAAGTGCCGTCTACGCCTGAAACGCCTGACGAGCCACTAGTTCCTGATGAACCAGATGAGCCAGATGTGCCAGATGAGCCGCTTGAACCTGAAGTACCTGATGAACCAGAAGAACCAGATTCACCTGATGAACCTGATGAACCTGAAGTACCTGAAGTGCCGTCTACGCCACTTACTCCTGATGAACCCGATGTACCTGATGAACCTGATGAGCCAGATTCACCTGAAGTACCTGAAGAACCTGATGAGCCAGATTCACCTGAAGTACCTGATGAACCAGAAGAACCAGATTCACCTGAAGTACCTGATGTACCTGATTCGCCTGAAGTGCCTGATGATCCACTTGAACCTGATGTACCAGATGAACCAGCTGAACCAGCACCACCTGAAGTGCTTAGGTTATCAAAGAAAGCAGTTACTGCTACTTGATATGCTGCTATATCAGTACCAACAGGTAAACTAGTTAGACCTGAGAGTCTAGAGCTAAAAATAGGGGCTAATGATTGTGAAGGGGTAACAGCAACAATACCTACTTGTTGGTTCGATGTTCCTAATAATACAGTACCTGTTTCTGATTCTGTTCCGTCTTCACCCCATCCAATATAAAAAGATGCTTCTGTACCAGCACCGTTTCTATAATAAACTTCTTTAATATTATATAAATGATATTCACCCTCAATTGGTGATGATCCTCCTGGCACACGAGCTGGACCAATAACTGTGTAAATAGGGGATAAGCTTGATTGATATTCTGGGTCGTTACTACCAGTAATATTTTTAGTACTAATAGGAACTTGTGTGTTAGGGTCTAGGAAAGACGCTGAGGCTATATAGTACTCACCAGGTGCTGGGGAGATTCTAGTTACTACGTTAGTAGCGGTGGTAGCCGGGAAATCTGCCACTGTAATAGTAGCAGCTCCGGTATCAACCGAAACTACAACAGTACCTGCTGAAAAAGGACCGCTAGCTACTAAAGTTTGACCAGGGCGTACATAATCTATGTTGAGATATGAGCCTTCGTTTGAGACATTTTCAATTGTTTTTGAAGCCGTGTTGTAATCACCTCTAACTCGAACGTAACTATTGCTTCCAGATGCAATAGGGGTAACGTTAGATAAGGCTCCGTAAAAGAGTTGGTCGTGGGCCATGTGCTATAATAGATCTATATGAGTGAATATTCTAGTATAAATATCAAAAAAAGAGCCCCAAATTGGGGCTCTATAAAAGACTTTCAAAAGTTTTTTTTTAGAAATTAAATGTCATCATTACTGAGCCAAAAATATCTAAACCACCTGATAAACCATAAACGTTTGCAGCACCACCTGTTACAAAAGTTAAGGATCCTGTACCAATTCTAGAAGAGTTAGCACCTGCTACGTTCCAAGCAATAAATACTGGTGGGATTCTGGAGGTGAGTGAACTATTACCTCCTGCACCATTAGTAAGTGCATTTGCTGGCACTGTAAATGATTTAGGGTTTGTTTCTGAGTTATCAATATAAACTTGCATTGAAATCAACTGAACATTTCCTGCTGATGGGGCTTCAATTTCAATAGCTGAATCACTAATTGTAGAAGCATTCAATACAGGAATGTAAGCACCTGCTGTACCACTAGTTGCACCTGTATCAGTTACTGTACAAGTAAATGTATTAGCACCAGTTGATGTGATTGAAACGTGAAAATAATCAACGTTGAATCCTCTTAGTACTACATAATCACCAGTTGTCAAACCGTGAGCAGTTGATGTTACTGTCAAAGTAGTACCTGAACGAGTCCAACTCAATCCTCCAAATAATGTACCGGATGACATTAGTTGAGCTGAATCATTACCTGATGAGTATTCGTATCTAACTACGTTAGTATAAACTGTTGAAATACCTCCTCCAGTTCCTGAAGTACCTGATGTACCAGATGAACCATCAGCTCCAGATGTACCTGATGAACCGTTGATACCAGAAGTACCTGATGAACCGTCGACACCAGAAGTACCTGATGAACCAGATGAACCGTCTGTACCTACACCTGAGGTACCTGAAGTACCTGATGAACCGTCTGTACCTACACCTGAGGTACCTGAAGAACCAGATGAACCAGATGAGCCGTTTGAACCTGAAGTACCGTTTGTACCTGAAGTACCGTTTGTACCTGAAGTACCAGAAGTACCATTTATACCAGAAGTACCTGATGAGCCTGATGAACCGTCTGTACCTGAAGAACCAGATGAACCAGATGAACCGTCTGTACCTACACCTGAGGTACCTGAAGAACCAGATGAACCAGATGAGCCGTTTGAACCTGAAGTACCGTTTGTACCTGAAGTACCGTTTGTACCTGAAGTTCCGCTTGAACCATCTGCACCGTCTGTACCTGAAGAACCAGATGAACCAGATGAGCCGTTTGTGCCTGAAGTTCCGCTTGAGCCGTCTGCACCATTTGTGCCTGAAGTTCCGTTTGTGCCTGAAGTTCCGCTTGAGCCGTTTGTACCTGAAGTTCCGCTTGAGCCGTCTGCACCATTTGTGCCTGAAGTTCCGTTTGTGCCTGAAGTTCCGCTTGAGCCGTTTGTACCTGAAGTTCCGTTTGTGCCTGAAGTTCCACTCTCTCCTGAAGTACCAGATGAACCTGAAGTTCCGCTCTCACCTGATGTACCAGATGAACCGCTTGTTCCGCTCTCTCCTGAAGTTCCTGAAGAACCTGAAGTTCCACTTTCTCCTGAAGTTCCTGAAGAACCTGAAGTTCCACTCTCTCCTGAAGTACCAGATGAACCTGAAGTACCGTCAACACCTGAAGAACCTGATGTTCCTGATGTTCCGCTTGAACCATCTACACCGTTTGTACCTGAAGTACCATTTGTACCTGATGTTCCGTTTGTACCTGAAGTTCCGCTTGAACCGTTTGTACCTGAAGTACCAGAAGAACCTGATGTACCAGAAGAACCTGATGTGCCATTAGTGCCCCCACCACCACTAGTACTACCTACTGGGGCATAAGTTCCATCTGAAAATCTATAGTATAAAGCACCATTATCGGCTGAATTAGAAAATACAGCTACAACACCACTATTGGGGGTTGCTACTCCTGATGTTCCGGTTTGTGTAATATTAATTTGGGCCACTTGTATGTATGTTTATGTATAAATATTAGACTCTTTTATCAAATTATCGTTGCTGATGCAAATGTGCTGTTTTCTCCGAACTCTATAATCCCTGCTATATCTATAGTACCTTGGTTATCAAGTCTATCTTCTACCCATAAATAAGAGTTAGCACGAGCTGTACTACCATCTGGGAGTTCTAATTCAGGGCCTAGTTCTAAAACTAAGTTTCCTACTACTGTTAATCTAAAAGTAGCTATACTAGTATTTTTATTAACTGTAAAAGTTTCACCTCCATATATAATACGCGGAATATAAGAACCTTGTCCAGTAGATGGGTCAGCTGGGACTTGGTAAGCTGATAGGGGTACTTGGTCTAAAAATCTAATATTTGACATTATAATATTTCGTCGTTTAGTCTTCTTCTAGTATTTACGTTTTCAACAAGACGGTTTCTACCATCTTCTGTAACCTGGGGGTCTGGGTTAAATACTTGGGGATCTGAGGTAGTTTCCATTGAAAATATGACTTTTGATCTCGAGTTATATTTTTTTATAGAACTTAAATCCTTTTGTACTGTCTCCGGAATTATATATCCATACATATTGATGGTAAATGTACTCTTTACAGAACGTTCTTCACCTTGGTTAGTTTCATTTACTGTGTTGAAACTATCAATTTTAGCTAAAAATTTAAAACGTTCAGGGTTACCCCAATATGCGTCTGATGCATATTCGCATGCTTCGACTATTTTATTGAGTTGTTCTATATAATAAGTTTGTATGACTACATCGTAAGTAACTGTTACATAATCAGGTACAACATTTGCTACAAACTGTTTAGTTTGTACCCTATTATTCAATGCATTAAAATTAGAATAAAAGTTAGAAGGATTATATGATTTTTGCCATGATGTATATAAATTAGGAAAATTAGCGTCTAATTTATTTGTAATACTTCTATTTTTAGTAATTGTATTACGCTTAAACATGATAAGAGGCATCATTATTTTACCATCTTTATCTCTATAATACCCATCTTTTTGAACAGCTTTCCATCTTTCAGGAGAACCATAAATCAATGGCACAGCTATCCTTTGTCCATTTTGAAAAACATAGGGACGAATTACATTTTCAAAGTAATAAAAAATAGCTTCATCTAAATCTTGTAACCCAACAGTAAATTCTTTATATGTGTCTTCTTTACGAGATAATTTAGTAGAACGATTAAATGGGATACCAGTTTGGTTTACATTAGGATTTACAGAATATGGAGTAGCCCCATTAGGATTACCTGCCTGAGTGTAACTTGGGGTAATTAGTCCTTCACTTATCTCTTTTTGAGATTTAGGTACTGGTTTTCTTTGTTTAGCCATTAGAATCGTTCTAATTCAATTTGTACTTTATCTGCTGGTACATAATGTGTTTCACAGATTACTGAAATGTTATATCCGAATTCATTTAGGTCAGTTTCTAATGGGTTGTTTCCACTATCATCTTTAAAATCATAATTCGGGTCTTTACCTACAAAGAATTGAGATATATTTACAGTATCTACTTCGTAGTAAGCCTTTTGATACATAATAATATCACCTACTTGAGGGACTACATTAGCACCATTTGGGTTATCATCATTACAAACATTACTATCTTGACTAGCTGCTAATAAGTCATCTTTCAAAAATCTAAAAGTAAGATTCCAATTGAAATCAGGACCAATTTCACTATCTTTATATCCTTGTCCTCCAAATTCAATTAAAGCATATAATAAAATTGGTGGGTGGTAATATTTGTTGGAAGCGGCTTCTCCGTAAATATTTACTGTGGTTTCTTCAATATCGTATTTGTAAAGGACACATTGTTGAGAGATAATGTTATGCATCAACTCTCGGTTGACGTATCTAAACATACTAATATCTCTTGCTTGTCCGTATAATGCCATTACCCAATAAAGATTACCATTGGTACTTGACCTAATTCACTATTACGTGCTACTGATTCTGCTTGTCTTCTTTCAAGTAATGCTTGACGTGAAGTTGATTCAAAATATTCTCTTAATTTTGTAATTAAAGCTTCTTTTGAAGATGTGGCAGATGCTAATAAATCAGCTTGGTTTAGGGTTACTTCAGCTCCTGGGATAGGTACTTGAGTGTATTTACCTCTAACATATCCTAAAATTTCTTTAACTAAAGCTAAGGTATACTCAAAAATCCAAGCTCTACCTACAGAGTTAATTGTATCATAATCGATATTTCTATAAGGTACTTGAGATATATTAGAAATTGAATTGGAATTTATATCTACTGAAGCGCAATATTCTTCAGATTTTAGCATATATTGGAACCAAATTTTATCTCCATTTGCTTGGTCTCCTGGGATTGGAAATATTCTGAGTTTGTTGTTTATAAGTTGAAATGAGAAATTAGAGAATAATACATCCCTATACATTTCTATACCTTGAATAAGTTGTAAATCATAGCTTAGTGGGAACATTAAAAATGAATTAGCACCCCAACCGGCTAAACCAGCAGTTGCTAGAGCTCCCATACCTGTACCTGCAAATCCTAAACCGCCATACATTTGAATAGATGCTGGGACTGCTTGGTAAAATACTCTCATGATTTCAACATCACTACCTGTTAAACCAACAGAAGCAGCCCAATCATCTAAATTATAATCTTGAACACTTGAGGTCAATACGATTGAACCACTATGCCAATCTACATCACCACCTACTCCTGCCCAAGTTCCATATTGTTCAGATAAATTAACAATAGTTTGTAGATTAGGGGTTACAATTGCATCTTGAAAATTTACATTACTATTTTCGTATGAATAAGGAGAGCCTTCTAAAGACAAATAATCTTCTCTTTGTTTATAAGCAAACAATTCGTTAGAGTAAACTGTAACAGCTTCTTCAAAAGCTGCATAAAAATTTATATCTTGTAATTCGACGTTTTCAATAGGGTAACCTAAGCGCAAAGCACAAAACTTTGCTACCTTATCAGCGTCTTTTTGAAAGTCAGGATTATAATCGTAAAAACCAAATGGAGTATCTCCAGGGTGAAAAGATGATGATCCTGGCCAAATAGGAATGTTTGCCATACGTTTTTGTTATAAATATTAAA
>Ga0208898_1001691_pt1 | contig 14243 bp, 28 predicted proteins | sample VirMetDEL_Mar_4_FD_184513 | JGI IMG/M metagenome (GOLD analysis project Ga0208898, IMG submission 184513) | Aqueous microbial communities from the Delaware River and Bay under freshwater to marine salinity gradient to study organic matter... | ecosystem: Environmental > Aquatic > Marine >...
CGGAGGCGGTGCTGATCGCTCAACAGCAGGCATCGGCGGTGGAGGAGGCGGTGCAGGCGGTCACCTATCAACCTCTGCCTACCTTTCTGCTGGCAGCCATACCATCACGATTGGTGCGGGTGGCGTTGGCGCGGATTACAGCAACACAGACCGCAGCATGGGCACGAATGGCGGTTCATCAAAACTAGGTGACTATTACGGTGTTGGTGGCGGCGGTGGCGCTACTTATGACGAGAATGGTCAGCCGGGTGGCTCTGGTGGTGGTGGCGGCGGTCAGGCCGCAAGTGGCAAAGTTGGCGGTGCAGGTGTATCTGGTCTTGGTTCTGATGGTGGTGCTGGTTTCGCGGGTAGCGCATACGGCGGTGGCGGTGGAGGCGGCGCAGGAGGCGTAGGTGCTGACGGCACGGGTTCCGCTGGTGGTGCTGGCGGTTCTGGTCTATCTACAAGTCTTGACAATGTTGCAACTGTTCGCGCTGGCGGTGGCGGTGGTGGTGCAGCAAGCGGATCAGGCGGTGCGGGTGGAACAGGTGGAGGTGGAGCCGGTTCTACGGGTTCTGGCACGGCTGGTACGGCCAACACCGGAGGCGGGGGCGGCGGTGCTGGTGGTTCCGGTGACGGCGGTAACGGTGGTTCCGGTATCGTGATCGTTCGCACCATCATCGGTGGCTCAGCAGCAGGATTCGTAGCGAGTGGTGGTACTGAGACTACTTATGTCGGTGACGGTAGTAATGGTGTGATTGGTCAGTCGTACCGTGTTCACTCGTTTACTTCTTCTTCATCGTTGACGGTGAGTGCGCCGGGGTTCGTGGACTGTCTCGTTGTTGGCGGCGGTGGCGGCGCAGGTGGATATAGCGCAGGTGGTGCTGGCGCTGGTGGATATTTTGAGGAAAGTAACTTGTATCTGCCTGCGGGAAGCGTAACCATTACTGTTGGTGCCGGTGGCGCAGGAAATGGAAGCGCATTTAGAGCAGGTCAGGGTTCTTCTTCCCAAGCGGGTCCATATATCGGTATCGGTGGTGGCAGAGGTGGGGGCTACGCTGGAGGAGTTGGAACTGGCGGAGGAAGTGGCGGTGGAGGCGGAGCCTCTGCTTTAGATGCTCTTGACCGTACAGGAGCATCGGGTCAATTGAATCAAGGCAATTCTGGTGGTAACGGAACTGCGCAAAGTCAAACTGGTGGCGGCGGTGGAGGTGGTGCTTCCACTTCTGGTAGTGATGGAACGTTTATAACTACTAATCAAGGTAACGGTGGTGCTGGCGGCGACGGCAGAGCATCCTCAATTACTGGAAGTTCCGTAACCCGTGCAGGAGGCGGTGGCGGCGCTGCTGGATACCTTGGAGGAACGCCCGGTTCAGGCGGTGCTGGAGGTGGCGGCGCAGGTTTGCAAACAGGAACAGCAACTAGCGGAACAGCAAATACTGGCGGCGGTGGAGGTGCTGCTGGCAACGGTACAGGCGGCTCTGGTGGCAGCGGAATCGTAATCATTCGGTACGCAATCTAAGGGAAGAGGAAGAAAAGAAATGGCACACGCAGCACGCATTGAGGACGGCATCGTCCGTGAGGTCATCGTTGTCCCTGACAACCTTGACGCTACGGAAAGTGATGCAGCGATTGAAGCGTACATCCACGGTATCGGGTTGACAGGTAAGTGGCTACGCACAAGTTACAACGGAAACATCCGTTCCCGCTATGCGGGTATCGGTTTTACTTACGACAGCGACCTTGATGAGTTCGTTGCTCCTGTCGTTGAAGAGGTTGAAGAAACCCCATGATGGATAAGTTGATGTCTCGTGAGGGACGCAAGTGGCTGTACGGGATCGCTCTCGCTGCGGTCCCGCTGCTTGTCGCTTACGGTGTGATTGGTGAGGCTACTGCGCCTTTGTGGATCGCCGCTATCGCTGCGGTTCTCGCGCCCACTCTCGCTCTCACGCACTTGACTCCTGACCTCCCGCCTTCTGGCGAGGAGCCTGAAGAGCATTGAGTCATGGACATCACCGACTTCATGGTCGTGGAGTGGCTTATCGGTTCAGCGGCGGTAATCGTTGCGCTGCTGGTCGTCGTGAAGTTTGGGTACACCACGTATAAAGCGATTCACCGCATTGACCAGATGCTTGGTGTTGACCGCCAGGGCCGCACGATTAGTGACCGGCTTGAGCGTGTCGAATATCAGTTATTCCCGAATGGTGGCACTAGCCTCGCTGACCGTGTGAATCAGATCGCTTTCGATCAGCGTGCGATTGAGGGCGAGATGAAGGCTGTGAAGGACATCATCGGTGTTACGGTGGAGGGTAAGTGAGCGCGTTTCAACGTAGGTTGAAGAAGTCTTGTGTGAAGTGGCTGGGCGCTGAGAATGTTACGTTTGTTGATGGTTGGACTAAGCGCCATAACGGTCGCTGGCGGTATGGCAAAGGGAATAAGCCGGTCATGGCTATCGCGCATCACACGGCGGGTGGTGACTCAAGCGACCCGAACGGGAACCCAGGAGTGGTTCAGTATGTCATCCACAGAAGCACAAGAGTTCCTTATGCTAATGCGGTGATTGACAGCGACGGGCATACGTATATTTGTTCTGCTGGCCCTGTGTGGCACGCTGGTCGTGGCTCGTTTAAGGGCACTCGCTGGAGCCGTTGGGGTATCCCTGACAACATGGCGAATTGGGCTACCTGGGGCACGGAGGTCGTCTCAGAGGGTCGGAAGAAGGACTTTAGCGTGGAGGAGAAGAAAGCCTTGCGGCGTTTGCATTGCGCTGTCCGTGAGGCCGCTGGCTGGAAGGGCTTTAAGTACAGGCTCGCCAATCATAAAGACTGGACTAGCCGGAAAATAGACACCCAATACTCGTGGCAATGGCTTCTTACTGGCGCTCTTAAAGTGTGGAGTGATGCAGAGTGAAAGGCAAGTCTGCTAAGGCGAAAGCGCCAGCAAAGGTGAAGAAGTCTCGCGTGAATGAGGCTGGTAACTACACGAAGCCTGCCCTGCGTAAGCGATTGTTTGAGCAGATTAAGGCTGGCAGTAAGGGGGGCGCTCCCGGTCAATGGTCTGCTCGCAAGGCTCAAATGTTGGCAAAGGCTTACAAGGACGCTGGCGGGGGCTACACATCGTGAAAGAGCCTCAGAAGTCTTTGAACCGTTGGACTAAGCAGAAGTGGCGCACTAAATCAGGTAAGCCATCTACGCAAGGGCCGAACGCTACGGGCGAACGGTATCTGCCAGAGAAGGCGATTAAGTCTTTGAGCAGCAAAGAGTACGCTGCTACAACACGAGCAAAGCGTAAGGCTTCTGCTGAGGGAAAGCAGGTCAGTAAGCAGCCTAAGAAGATCGCTAAAAAGACTAGACGTTTTCGGGTTCGATAGGAGGTGTAGTTATGTGTATTACTTGTGGATGTGGAACGCAGAAAGTCCCGCCGCCTAAGGTTCAGGGCAAGCAGAACAAATGACGTTCTCGCTTTGGGGATTGCGGCGCAAGGGGAACGAGTACATCCCTTACATTACTGCGCAGTTAGATTTTAACAACGGGTTTGTTTGGTGGCGTAGTGGCTAATACTTGTGACCATGAGTGGAGTTACTGGCGTGGCATGGCTATCTGTGAAGAGTGCGGCGAGCGGAAGTGATTGATTGTGAACAATGTGAAAGAGGATTTGATCCAGTCAGTTGTCGGTGGCGCTGTCCTCATTGTGGCTGGAAGTCTTCATGCTGTGAAGGGAGTCCTTGCCCGATTTAGCGACGATAAAACTGATAAGCCCGTATGCTGTTGCGAGCCCTGTAATTAACAGAATCAGGACAATGTAGTACAGCCATTGCTGCTCGTAGTTGCTTATCATGTGGAAGTGTCGGGAATCGAACCCGAGTTTCTCGCTATTCCCTCGTGGGGTCTTTAGCGGGATCTAACCTTTCACTCCCCGAACGCCTATGCTTCCTCCGCTAAAACTATAGGCGCTTGCCTTTTTTTCTAGCGTTGTTAGCACTTTCTCTATGTCGTCCGATACTATTTTTTCTGCTATCTCTAGGTATGATATCGCGTCATCATAGTTGTCTTGATGTGACCTGTCCCCAACCATGCGAGATAGTTTTACGAGAACCATCATGCACGCAACTTGATGGGGTTGTATTTCGTGGCCCAGCCAAGCGCTCCACATCTTAGCGATACGTCTGTGGTTCTCTACGGGATCCCCGTAGTTGCTTCTATCGGCAATCAGTTCGTCACTCATCGTCATCGTCCAAGTCTAGTACTTCTTCCCAGGTGTTCGTTTCAACCATCGCCTGTAGCGACTCTTTCCACAGCCTACTGAGCCTGGATATCATGTCGTCTACTACGTCTGGATTCCATGACGCTTGTTCAGCGGTCAGTTCTACGCGCAGATCACCAAACATCACTCTTGCTGTGACGTTTTTCCCTACCGCCACTTGTATTCCTTCTGCTCAAATATAAAGGACTTGTTTACGACGGGCACCAACTGTGGGCTGTATGTTCTCCCGCTGGGATGCAGGATGCCAAACGCTTGTTGCCAGTTCATTGTCTTGAGGTAACTGACCTTCTTGTAGTCCATAGCGTGACCGACTTCCATTCCCCATAGCGTGCGGGTGAGCCTGCCGTTGATGCTTGTGGTGTGGGGGACTAGACCGGCGCGGTGTACGTGACCGCAGGCTACGTTTAGGCCGGTCTTTTCCGCTAGCCTCCGCGCCGTAGTGCCCGCTATCTGCGACGTTCCTGACTCGTCCCCATGCAAGAGAATCCAGTCTGCTAGGCGCAGTCCTTGGGGATGCCAGTTGATGTCCAGTTCCGGCAGCCCCATGAAGTTGGGTAACTCAAACTCTGGTACGTCTAGCAGGCCGGGTAGCCGACGCATAATCCCCGCCGCTAGGCGATCTGTGTGGTTGGATCGGATGGTATCTGTTACCTGTAGATCTTCAGCGATCTTTACCCATTGGTCGCGCTCGTTGCCTAGTTGCCTGGTGTAAGCGAGTGGCGTTGATTCGCTCCAGCGCCCCATGCTAGTGAAATCTAACTCATCTCCCATTGTTACTACACGGGTGATTCGTTTCTTGTGGTCTGCGATAAATTGGCAGAGGGCGCTGACGAACTGTTTGTCATGTAGCGGTATTTGTAGGTCTGGTATTAGAACAATCATGCTGGCCCCTTATGTGTTGGGAGTGGCGCACACAAGAGCACTTTACCACAATTTTAAGGAAGGTCGGCCCCCCAGCAAGGAGGGAACTGGGGGGCCTCATCAGGGACAGAATAGTCGCCCCTGGATGCCGGGTCACCACTCCCGGCAGCCTAACGAGCCTTCCGTACATCCAAGCGCAGGTTGCCGCTTGGTTGCATTGTCGTCCATCGTACCTGATGGTCACCCACAGTTCCGTTCACGCCTCGCAGACGAGACTGGGCTTCAGTTTTCAGGGCCTTGGCTTCTTTCTCTGCCGCCCTAGCGTCAACGTATGCGGCGACGGCTTGGACGAGCCCATCTTCGGTGTAGTTCTCTTCCTCGCTTGTCTCTAACCCTCCACGGCAAACGGTGTAGAAGGAGCAGATGCGTTCACAGACGGGCGCTGCTATGTCACGGCTAGCGTCTTCGTTATTTTCTACCGCGTAGATAACGTCCTGCACCCAGTTGTCTATCTCATATGTGAGTGACGGGTCGAACGGCTCCATCTCTAGGATGAAGTCGTCTTCTGCGCCGCTGCGATCCATGTACAGGTTGCCGACTTTGGTTTCTGCGGGATCCCAACCGTATTCTTGGATCATGCCTAGCGCGTACAGGTGTCGCTGGTACTTGTGGCTGTCGCTTACGCCAGCGCGACGCACCCATGAGAAACCGTTGACTGTCTTGATGTCGATGATGGTTTTCTCATCAGCGATCACGATGTCGGGATGTCCACCAATCTCTGCACCAGAAGGCAGGATGGCGGTAACCCTCATTTCGTGAATGCTGCCTAACTGCCATGACGGGTACATATCGTGCAGGGCTGCCTCAACGTAATTGTGCAACGCGGTGCCAACTTGAGCGGCCCAAATCGGTACAGCGTCCGTTGCGTGTGTGCCCTTGGCGGTCAGGGTTGCTTTTTGCCGACAGAAACCTATGTCTGACGGCCCTAGAATCCCCATTCGTGACTGTATTGAGCGGGGAGAGTGGTGTTCTTGATTGTTGAGCGCTGCTTTTACTTGTTCGGCTATGTTCATTGTTTCCTCCTGGTGGGTAAGTTCTTACCCCGTGTTCGCTGGAGCCGGGGCCACGCTCCGTCCAAATCCGCTAACCATGACATAGCGGGTGCGTGATCTAGGTGCCTAGATCAGTCAAGGGTTGTGGTGACAACGGGCCTGGTGGATCCGTTGTTGTAGAGCGACAGCCCGAACTGGTCGCCCAGGTTGATAGCGGCACGCTTGAACGCATCGCTCTCAGCGGTCTTGATCGCCATGTCGTGAGCCTCGCCACGCTGGGGAAGGGTGCTAGCGCCGACAGCGGCTTCGCTGTAGACAGCGCCCTCAACTTGGAGTGAGCCGACGACTTTGTAACCGACGTTCCACTTGCCGTCTTTCTCTTCCTCAAAGACGAGTTCAGCGGAGGTCACGACCCATGACCATTTAGCGAAACCGAACACGCGGATCATGTGGGCTTTCACATCCCACGCCTCCAGGTACGACAGCATCCTGCCGCCGCCACCTTTGCGTTGCGCGATCCGTGACTCGTTGATTGGCTTGAGCAGTTGCTCGCGTTGCTTCTCATTCATCCTTTACTCCCTGGTGTTGGTGTTACCTCTAGTATAGTGCCTGAATGGGCTTAGCGCAAATCAGACTTGACTCCGGTGACGTTGCCTCCGTTGTCGCAGACTTCTTGTCTCAGTTTGACCTCCTTTCTCCTGAGGATCGTGCTAACGCTATGCAGACGATGATGTCTGACCTTCCTGACATGCTTAAAATTATTCGTGATGACGCTATTGTTGACCTAAAGAGAAGCGGGTGGAGCGCTGGACGAATTGCTGACTTGCTTCTAATGAGCGAGTGGTCTGTTGAGAACGTTCTTGCTCCGCACAAAGACTCTTTGCCTAGCCGTAAGAAAGTTCCGCAGGCTCAGCCAATCGGAAATTTCCGTCATCGTCCAGAATAACTCCCATTGTTCCAGGGGTTAGAACCGGAACGGTCTTGGGGTCTTTGTGTTGCGGGACAATAAACCCGGTGGCTATTGCGTGCTCCCTGTTGCTTTCCACGGTTCGATGGCACTCGTAGTGCAGCCAAAGACCGTTACTTGGCATCCCGGTCGCTTCATCCTTGCTGCCTCCCATCCCACGGGGGCGACGGTGGTGAGCCTGCATTGCTTCTGTTTCTTCACCGCCACAAAACTCACAAAACCCGTTTGCTCGTGAGCGGATTTTCTCTACCGCTTTTGGTGAGAACCTCATTCGTACCCAGCCTCCCTTAAAAGGTGTTCCAGCATGTACAGGGGCATCGTTGCGTATTGTTCTTTTGCGTCTGTCACCCCATGCTTTTTGTGTACTACTGCTCCAGCGGTTGCACCAGCGTTAGCGCACTCTTCCTTGAGTTGCTTGATCCAGTCAGGTAGGCAGTCGCGTCGTTGATTTTTACATTCGATGACGAACGGTACGCGATTATCTCCACCGCTGTCTCCTCCCATGTCTCGTCCAGATTTTTTGCTAATTCCGTGAACGTCTCCACGGTCATCAGACCATCCAACGCGAGTGCGATTAACTCCGTAACCGCTCTCTCTGAAATATCCCACGATGACTCGTTCATACCCAGCCCCTTTCGCCTTCTGTTTATTGGGCACTAGGCGTAGCCCTCGTCATCATCATAAAAGTCATCATCATCGAAAAACGGCTGGCCTATTTCTTCCTCTCCCATAGCGTTAGCGGCGTTCTGCCAACCGTCGAACAGTATGTCGATCATGTCTTTCTTGGTGATGAAACCTAACTGCTTGCCGTTGTGGAAAAGGGCTAGGAGCGGAGTACCGTTTTCAGCGTCGAAACCGTAGAAGAATGTGATGAGTTCTTCTGGTCGGCTCACATTCAGGACGGTGGCTGATGTGGGGGTTCTGTGCAGCATGTTGGCTCCGCTCTGAATTAGGGTGCTAACCATCTTACCTCATGGTCGCTTGCCGTTACAGTACGCGCCACTCCAATGATGCCACCCGCCTTCGGTAACAACGGCGACAAAACCTATGTCTTGCCAGTATCCGTGCCACTTGTAGATGGGCTTGCTTTGTAAGTAGATACGCACTTCTTTCGCCACTAACTTGGGGACGCCCGTGTCTTTCAACCTTGCTGCCACCATGTAGGGCAAAGGCTTGTTCCAACTGCTGTTTAGGAACTGCCATCGTCCAGACGCAGACGACCTGGGGTTGCGAGCCCCGACTCCTGACTGGATTTTGTCCAGAGTGCCGCCGCTCTCACGGTCAACTACGCAGGCTGCGAACGGTCGCCATTTCTTCGGGACTTCAGCGGCCTCAGTTATCACACCTGAGAACGCACCCTTGTGTGGCTTGCTCATGTTCACTTGCTGCGTGGACATCGTGTGATGTTCTGGGCCGCCACCTGCGAACGCTGGAGTAGCAGAGATAACGGTACTTGTAACTATCGTTGTTAGAAAAAGTAGTTTACGCATTTCATCTCCCGTACCCGGTGTGCTCCCCCGAATTGTCGAATCGGGGATGCAAGCCGTCACTTGGGTCGTGAACGATTATGTTTTTCTTCTTGCGGATTTGGTCTCTATCAGCAGGCGTCATGCCTGCCCAGAACCCCCACCGCTCGTGCTTGATGGCCCATTCGCCACAGGCTTCTAGTATCTCACACCCCGCACACAACTTACGGAACTGTTCTGTGAGAGCGCTGTTGGGCGTGCGGATCTGGTCTTCGTAGAACATCTCCGTGTTGATGCCAGCGCAGGCCGCTTTACTGTATTTTCCGTGAAGGTTCATTAAGCGTCTCCGTACTTGTCTGCGTATACGGCTTCCCACTCGCCTGCGCTAATCGGTGTCCAGGGGTAGACGCCTCCGCTTCGTAGTGCAACGGGCCAATCGCGTCCTGTGAAGCGGTCGCCACGCCAGGGGCTTAGTTTGACGATCCGCTGATCGGTGTTGGTCTTGACCCTTGCTAGGCCGTATCCAGCGTCAGGCCAGCGCAGGAAGTACGACGATCCCTCTGGTCGCATGTTGTTCCTGTCGTTGTTGAAGCCGTGACCGGCGTGGTGTTCGACCACCATCGCACAGCCAACGTGGTCACGCACCTTGTCCCCGAACACTTGAATCGCTCGCGCTGTCCGGTGAACGTTGTCGTCGGTGTCGGTGAGTTTGTACACCGTGCCCATGTACAGGATGTCGGGGGCGTAGTGCCTGACTCTGGCGATGAGGTTGTTCCTTTCGGCGGGGTCTAGCAGGTTGATTACTCGCTGCCTGAACCAGCGCCACTCCGGTTCTACGTCTGGGCGTGCCTCCCTCAGTAGCGGCACGATGTCTACGACGTTGCGCTTGGTCTGGATTTCGTTGTTCTCAACGTCAATGAACATGACGCGCTTGGGTTCTGTCGGCTCTAGGTGGAGCGTGTCGTATCCGAACGCTGCTCCGGTGAGCATCTGGTAGACGAACATGGATTTGCCGCCACCCTCGTTGCCGGTAATCATCAGGCGCTCGTTCTCCATGAGGAGCCGTGGGAAGGCCCAGTTGTCCTCTTTCTCAGGGGTGTCCAGAATGTCGCTGAGAACCAACGTGTCGTTATTTCTGTCTATCGGGGTACTCAGGATACCAAGACGGTCTGAAAGGGCCTCTAAGACCGCCTCAGGGCTTGTATGGCCCTTCTTGGTGTCGCTGAGAGCCTGAGTCAGAGCAGTCTCCAACTGTCTGGAGCGGCTAGCCTCAAGGATCTTATCGGCGTAGTACGTCCAGTCTGCTGTGAAGATGTGACCGTAGACCTTCTGGACGTAGGCAGGTTCCGGCCTGCCCACCTTCGCAGACTCAACCTGACAAAAGACGTAAACGTCAGGCTGATCCTGGTCAACGGCGGCGGTGATTAGTTCAGCCAGTTGCATAGCGTTACCTGGCGTGAAGTCATCAACGGTCACCTTGGTGAAGGCGTCTTCGGCTACGTCACGGCTCCATAAGGCGCGGTTCAGTAAGCCATCCTCAAACTCTTGCATTAGTTCATCCTCCCGTGTGAGCAGGAACAGCGCTTGCCTTCTGGTATGTCTTTTCTGCCACACCATGAGCAATCGCGTGTTTCCGTATTGGTGGTTATTGATGGTTCTTGATGGTTATTAGGCAGGGGATTTCCGGTGTCGTAGGAACTGGGCTTCCTGTTAGTAGGAACTGTGGCTCCTGCGGAAATCTTTTCCGGTGGAACTGGGGTTCCTGTGGATAACTTGATTGGTTGCAACTGATAGCGATTGTTGCCGCTGTTCTCAATGACGCGAACCACACCATCAGCCACAAGCGTCTTCATAAGTGACCTAACGTGACGCTCAGTACACCGACATTTCTCAGCAAGTTTCTTCTGCGTTGGGTAGCAGTAGCCAGAGTCGTCGGCGTAGTCGGCTAGCGCCAGCAGCAAAAGTAACTGCGTTCCGTCATACGGCGCGTCGCGCCAGTATCTAGACATGATGGAGATAGACAATTGCGTGTCCTTTCTATAGGGGGGCGGGTGAACGCCAATTCCCCGCCCCCCGACTTACTTCTAGGGGCCGTTGTACGACCCTCGCTTGGTGAACTTAGGTTGATCCTTCCATGAGTGCAACTCAAAGGCAGCATCACCTAAGTAACTTTCAGCCATGCCGAACTCCTCGTAGTTAAGAGTCTCTAGCAATTTCATCGCTAAGTCAACATGGCCTATGACAGCGCTGATGTCGGCCCTGTCAGAAAGGTGCGACATCCTGCCCCCAGTCGTCAGTAGCGCCAAGAGCGGCTTTTGCTGAAGCGATGTTTGCTTGAGCGTTGTCCATGCTCTTAGAGCGACGAGGCCATCGGCTAGACAACCCGATGGAGTCATCCTGGTCACCCACGCTAATCTCCACGCTGGATCGCTTCTCGCCGTCTTTCTCAAACTGACGCTCACGTATCTTGCCGGAAACAAACACGGTGTCACCCTTGCTAGCCCCAGCCTCAATGAGATTGGTGGCAAACGGATCCCACACGACTACGTTGAAAAACGAGGAGTCCCCGTCAACCCACGAGCCGTCAACCTTCTTGCGTGTTTTAGCGACGACTCGCAACTTCACCATCGTCTTACCGCTGTCAAGGAACTTAGTTTCTGGATCCATGACAACATTGAACTCACCGTTGAGCCTTGGTAAAGGCATAACTATTCCTTTCTTGAGAAGGGTCTTACTGCGGATATTTCTGCACCGTGCGCTCGCAACAATGGGACAAAAGACTGCAACCTCATCCCTATGATCGCGTTTGCAACATTTGGTATGTGCTTGTCGTAGCGGATAGCCGCTGTCAAACTGTCAGGGTCAATTGGTAGTCCGTCCTGAAAGCGTGACCACTTCATGTCGGTGACAAGTCTGAACTGGTACGGGGACGGCGCGGTAACGCCGCCACGCGAGTACTCTATCAGAGGTATGTCTGTAGCGCGAGTTATGTAGTTTGCTACAGACCTACCCCTGTCTCTTCGGTTACTCACCTATATACCTACCCCGCAAAATTGCTCGCGTTCGCAGGCCCTTGGCGTTTTTCTCCCCGGTCATTTGGGAATGAAACTCCCACGAATACTTCATGTATTCGGCACGCTTCTCTTTGGATATACCATCAGGGACGAAAGCGGTATACGCTCCACGACGTATCTGTGACGCTACGCCAGCGCTCCACTCCCCAATCACATACCACTCTCCAGGGTTATCCCGCAAGAAAGCGGCAGTCTCCCTCCAGAAAACGTTGCTCTTTTTTCCTGTTACTGGTGGATCGGATTTTTCCAGCATTACTTTTCCTTTCTGTGACAAAGGCACGAACAGGCTCTCTGTACGTCGCCATTACTTTTCTTCTCTAGTAGAAACTTTTTTCTTCTTGGTACCCAACATCGCAACGACACTCGTCCTCAAACTCGTCGCAGTTGTCGCAGTACGGGTATTCCTTCGGCTCTAGGTGACTATCTGGCGTAGGTACGTGTTCGATCACTTACTTGCCCCTTTCGTGGCACTTACAGTTGCAAGTCATCTCGATATCTAGGACGACCCAATCGGGGCCAGGGCAGCGTTCACACTCAGGCTGCTGCCCCGCCCACTTCTTGCACCAGGACGACGTACTCATCAGTCTCCCGGCTCGTGGTTCTCAAGCAACCACATCAGGTAAGCCTCTTGTGACTTGATAGTGACCTCGTAGCCCTCACGCGCCATCTTCATAACAGCGCTCGCTACAACAGCATCAGCATGGGGGCCTTCGGCAACACCGAACGGCATCGTCTTGGTGTCCCATATTTCTGGGATGAACGGGTCGCTCTCCCAGTAGGTGCCACGGTCGCTGTCTACTTCGTACACGGTGACTTGTTTCATTGCTCCTCCTAAAACTTGTGCCCACACTCAGGGCACTTGTGCTTGCGGCCTTGATTGTCTGTGTCACGGTCACCTACATGATCTAGGTGGACGTATACGCGGCACTTGTCGCGCTTTTCTGTCAGGCGAGCGATCTTGTTTGCCTTGTGCAAGACACTAAGAACGCCGCTTGCTTTACCGTGATGCCAGCCCGTCAGCGTGGACAATTCTTTCCACGTTAGGCCGGTCATGTACGCCCTGTCTAGGGCTGCAATAGCCTCCCGCTGGCGCTTGCTAGTCTCGCCAGACTTGTCAGCGTTTACGGCGCGTTCTTTGCTGGTGTCCGTGCCTGACCATCCACTAGTCCCGTTATACGGGAGAGTTACTTCTACTATCACTAGTCCTCCTTCGGTGGGAATATGGACGGAATGAAAATGTGCTTGTCAATGATCCATACATGCGGTGCGTACTGGACTGGTTCCTCGTTATGTTTACGCACAAATGACTCGTACTTGTATGGATTATAGGTAACTTCATCGTAGCGCGCATCTTCACGGAAACGATCTACGCTGAGGTCAATGTTTACGCCGTCGTAGTCGTGATCGCGCTGGCGTTGTTCGCCACCACTAAGCAGGTTTCCCCTAACGAAAGCGTGAACGTTTTTCTTCTTCTCTTTCAGCACCTTTTTACGACCGGCAGGCTGCACAGAGAAACTTGCGTCATCTAGACACAGAAACTCGTAGTGCTTTACATAGCCGCCAATCGGACGCGCCGATATGCACTTTTTGTGCAGGTTGTAGTAAGCCTCTAACCTCATCAGTTTTCATCCCTCCATGACTCAAATTCCATGTCTTCAGCAAGTTGCTTGTATGCCGCGTCAATATCCAATTGCGGCTCGCCGGGGCATTGGGGGTGAGTGTTTGGGCCGTCGTACTGACCACACTCAGCGCATAGCCATTTATCGTTAACCTTTGACCAGTAGTGGCCGTACACCTCAGACACAAAGATCTTGCGAGGTGACTCCAACGCTGCCATGAAACGCATCGCTGCCTCAGCACTATCAAAGTGATGGTGGCTTCTTTCTTCTGTATCGGTGAAGAAAGGCTTTTCGTGAATTGTTATGCGGTACATTCGTTGCCCTCCTGGTGAGTGGGTAAGTTCTTACCTGTTTGGTAAGGTGGGTCTGGTGACCTTTACTAAATTATACCGTACATCCTCTACTATCGCAACATTACCACAACATCACAACATCACAACATCACAACATCACGACATCACGACATCACGACATCACGACATCACGAAACCGGGAAAAGCAGACCGCCCTATCAACCAAGTTGAGTTTCAGCGTTTCATGCGGCAAGTCATCAAAAGCGTGAACGGTTGTTGGTTGTTCCAAGGATCAGGGACAACAGACGGCTACGGCCACCACCGTCAGGGGCCAGGGCAGCCACGCGAAATGGCCCACAAGTTCAGTTACCGCCTACACAAAGGGGACGTACCGGACGGTATGCAGGTAGATCACAAGTGCCACACAGAAGCGGTTGAGCAGGGGAAATGCGACGGAGGTGAAGCCTGCACCCACCGTCGTTGCGTAAACCCCAATCACCTAGAATTGGTTACAGCCTCAGAAAATACGACGAGGCAGGCACACGCCAATCGCATGAAAAACGAGTGTCCCAAAGGGCATGAGTTCACTCCTGAGAACACAATCGTATGGAGCGACGGCAAAAGGCGTTGTCGAACGTGTAGAACAGCACAACGACATGCAAAGGACGG
>Ga0208898_1001692_pt1 | contig 14243 bp, 21 predicted proteins | sample VirMetDEL_Mar_4_FD_184513 | JGI IMG/M metagenome (GOLD analysis project Ga0208898, IMG submission 184513) | Aqueous microbial communities from the Delaware River and Bay under freshwater to marine salinity gradient to study organic matter... | ecosystem: Environmental > Aquatic > Marine >...
ATAGCTTTCATGTCCGCGTCAATTCGGTCTAATAGGGCAAAGACTCTGTTGACTAGCCACCCAACAACAAACCCGGCTAGGGCGATTGCTACGTTAAACATCACTTGATAATCCATCGTACTACCCTACTACTAAGCCAATCATCCAAAAAATTATGCCCATTGTCGATCCTGTCATTATAAGGATCAAAGCCCCGTCAATCAGTAACCGTTTTTGCTTAGCTCTTGCCTCTGCCGCAGCTAGGCGTTGTGCGCGTATGGTGCGCCGTGTCTTCATCATTTCATTATAGAAGGCTTCGCCCGGCCCGTATAGTACGATAATTTCTCTGAGCTGAGTCTCCATCTGCTGCGTCTTGTGCTTCGCCATCTGTATTTCTAAGGCTTGAGCCTCTACCGACGAGCCTCGCAGGAACTTAGGGCCGTACTGGTTTTCTTTCTCTATCTCTAAGATTTTCTCTTTAGAATCAAAGAACTTACCTATGTACTGGGCGGTATCCTCTATCTCACGTCCGGCATTTACTGCCTTGGCAACGAGGTTGTACGCTCTTGTCGCTCCTGCTATACAGGCACTTATCGTTACGGGGTCCATTAGTACGGCCTCACTGCTTCGGGGTCTGCCCTTCGTGGTAAACAATAAGCTGCAAGGGCCACGCCTCTCGGCTCGTAATTAAGTGTCCGTTCTACCTTCCCCCTAACGATGGCGTTTGCGAAGAAGTTGCATCTATGGACGTCATAGAAGTACATGTCCGAAGACTGTATCTGGCCGTTGACCAGAACATATAACAAAAATAGATGCGTCACTTGTCATACCTAATTGTACACCGCGTAGGCTTTTTCCCAAGCGATTAAATCTTTCTCTAAAAGCATTAGTACGTTCTGCTTCCTATCGTCAGACAGGTTTGAAATATAGTAAGTAGGGTCATAATCATTATAGCGCAGGGCTATTCTTTGTGTCGGCACGTTGCCGCCTTTATCTTCTATAAACTGACACGCATGCTCGTGGATATTCTCCAAATTAAAAAGTTGAGCATGTTCTGGATAATATTCAACCTGTGCTTTTACGCTAATAGCTACGTGTGGGTTGTCTAAATTTGAAAGTACGAAATCACACGACGCATTTGGCGTAGAAAAGTCCCTTGCTAAAAGCAAGTCTATCTCTGAGTAACGACCATATTTTTTTAGATTAGCTTGCGCCATTATTTTTCTTCTGACGTTTGCCGCATTAAATAAAGAAGCAAGCCACTCTAAGGGGTGCCTTATTCCACCAATACACGGCATGTCAGAAGGTATGCGGTTTTGGGCTACAAGGTCTTCAAACGTAATTTGAACCTCCTCTAACCTTTTGCCGTATAAATTTTCTGGCAAATCGGAATATCTCAAATTATTGTTGGCTGCACTATACTGTTTAAACTCTTCCCAAGTTTCAAATCCTCCTTCTAGGGTGTAGTTGTCGTTTTCGAAGTCAACCAAACCAGATTCTATAATATACATTTCTAGAGAGGTTCCGGCAGTTCTTTGGGCGCGAGTTACAACAAAATTATTAGTATTAGATATAATCATTGGATTACCGCTGTGTCTGTGTCGTCAAAAAATAACATAGTGCCTTCGCAAACTATGTTCCAGTCAGGGCCTTCTTGCTCGCTTCTGGACGGAACCTCGATGATAACATGTCGTGCAAGCCACTCTGTATTGCCCTGTAGCACTCGCCACACATGCTCTTCTGTGCCCCTGCCCGGTTGACCTCGGGACTTGTTAAACCTTATTCGATACTTCACTCTGGTTTTTTAGGCCAAAATACATTTGTTGGGAAGCCTGATTGAGTTTGTATTTCTCGCAAGACTTTACGGTACTCTATCCATTCGTCTTTTAACTCTTTAAACATTATAACGTCTGGCAAAACAGCCCAGTCTGAGTCTCTTAGTAATTGCTTGGCTTTTTCCCAAACTAGTTCGGCCTCACTAGAAGTTTCTAACCCCTCCCCCTCTACCTGCACCCAACCTTGGTCCGCAAACTCTTCTCCAAGCCACGAAAGATCGCCAAGGTTATCTTGGATATTTTCCATACCAAAAATAGGCCCCCAGTTACTTGGTAGTGGACCGGCTTCGTTTAGGGGTTCGTTTGTTGACAGCTTTTTTAGTTGCCACAGCATCTTCTTTCTCCTTCTCTACTAGTTCCAACTTCTCTTTGAATTCTACTTTGCCTTGGTTTTTTTGGCTTGGTAGAAGGGGAGACCCCGTGCCTAATCTAAAACTATTTCCCATATGCTCAGAAAAAGGAGGAAAACCATTTAATCTTTCTCTCTGTTCGTCTGATATTTCTTTCCATTGCCGCCAACTTGAAAAGTCTTCCCTTGGTTGTATGTGTATATGACAACCTATATTAGCGGCTAACTGATTGATAAGCTCCACTACTTCTACCGGTTGGTAAACATTCCATAACGACCCGCCAGTTGTGCTTCGCATGGTTATTTCTGTTACTCCCCCACCGGCGTTTCCAATAGTTATAGATTGCGCGCGACTGTCTTCTTGAGCCATAGATTTTAATTGGCGCTCTTTCATTTTTATTACTATCTGCTCGTCAAGCTGTTTTAGAGTTTGATTTACTTTAGTCATTTTATTGTGCATTCCAAGAAATAATAATTTGTCCCCCCGTCCCTACTGAGACTGGATAGGTACCAGAGGTTACAGGGGCGGAATTATAAGTAGCAGGGGTTCCGACACTGCCCGGATTTCCTGCGCCGCTTCCCGGATTACCACATGAACCCATTCCTCCACCGCCACCACCATTAGAGGACTGTGCGCCAAGACCCGGAGAAGGAAAAGGCGGACAGGCGGGAAGTGATTGGTTAGGGTTAATCGTAGTAGCGCCTCCGCTGCCTCCGCCGCCTCCTCCTTGCCCATAATCAGGGGAACATTGCCAACATCGCCCGTCTCCGCCGGGGTTACCAAAAGGGGGACCAATATTATTTTGGCTAATTGAACGCTGCCCGGTTCCTCCGGCCCCAGACCCCCCTCGGGGAAAGCACCCCGGGCTACCCCCTCTTTCAACCAAACCCCCACATGTCCAAGGCGGTCCAAAGCAGTTATTTCCGCCACACCAAGGTCCGCAACAACCTGTCCCAAACCGATCTTGGCCTGAACCACCGCCACCTCCATAGGCTTGGTTTGCAATGTATTTTGTATAGTATTTACCGCAGGGGTTTTGGCATTGCCCTGTACCCGCCGCTGCATAAGCTGATTTTCCGCCTTTTAAAAGAGAAGGAGGAGATATTGAAGCATTGGATGCCCCGGTACCCCCAGAAGTTCTATTTCCAGTAGCCAGTAAAGTTTCGATGGGTCCAGAACTACAGGAACAATAGACGTTTCCGTTGACAGTTGCACCCGAAGTACCCGGATTCCCCACAACACCGTTAACCCCTCCAATACCCCCGTTACCCACCGCTCCGCAAGTCCAATTATAGCCCAGAGCAGAAGTAAGCCCGCCCGGATTGCCGGGATTGCCGGGACCCCCCGGAGGATTACCTATACTTCCTATTCCGCCCGGATTACCATTGATACACCAAGAAACGGGGTGAGGACTAGTAGAGGTAGAACTCCAAAAAGGACTGCCCGGATCGGTAACTGCGCCACCAAAACCCCCGTTACCTCCCGGTCCGTCTCCGCCGGGGTTTCCCGGATTTCCGGGATTTCCTGTTGATCCATTTCCAGTGAGAGAAACAATTTTTAATGCGCTCGGCACAGTGAAATTTCCGGGAGCATTAAAAGTTTCACTACCGGCCTCTATGCCAATACCGCCACCAAATAACCCTACTTTTCCAGTCCCAATAGGCATGATTAACTCTCTTGAATTTTAGGGGGTAAGCCTAGACCTGCCCTTTTATCAAATTTGTAGGCCACATTAGGGCCGTCTTTTGTTACATAGTGAAGCATAAATTGTGGGTTGATCGCTCCTTTTTCTAACGGCCTTCTCCAGTGCATTACCTCGCACCCTTTGTATATAACCGCATCTCCCGGTTTTAGCATGCACTTTACGGGGTCGTTGTTTTTATACTGCATCCATATAGGCCACGGCTCATTCATAGTGCAGGCTACATTGACCGTGACACTTATTTCGCAAGACTCACGATCAGTATGCGGTTCTAATTCTTCGCCTTCTTGGTATACGCGACTAAACGAATAAGTAGGCTCTAGCTCTAAACTTGTTTCTTTTTCTATAACGGGTAAACAAGATTTTAAAAGCACTTCTATTAAAGGGTCTCCATAGGAGCCATACTTACTGCTGTCAAAGCGGGTCAATAAAGGTGTTTGTACCCATTGGCCTAAATTTATTTTATTTTCAAAATACTGAGAAATTGTCGCAATAGTCTGCGCGTCTATTAAATTTTTTACTTTTACATAGCCTGCGGTTTCTAACTTATTCATGGTAGAACCACCCAGTGACAATGTATTTATGGTTGTCTCCGTATACCGGATTACCTCTATGGGCATGAGTAAACGCAGCGGGCCAGATAACCATAGTGTTTTCTACAGGGCTAATCCTTCTTTGTTGATACAAAAACTCTGTTTCCCCATTAGCCTCTTGAGGTAAAGTATTCAAGTAAAGGCTGTAGACTAACCCGCGATGAGCTTGATCCCCATTGCCTTGCTCAGAATGCCAAACATGATACCCACCGCCAGAAGAAGTTTTTTGCATCTTCAGGTTATTACACGCAATATTTATATCTTTAAGTACCGAATACTCTTTGGCATATTGATCAAAGCAGTGCTGCAAGCCCTCGAAAAATAATCTTTTAGCGTTCATGGAATTAAAAGACTCAAAGAAAATATGTTGGCCATTGCAAAAAATAAAATAATCATCCTTTTTATGTTTTACAACACCTTCTAAGTTTTGCCGATTTGACCCTGCCCCTAATTCACAATGCCTTTCAAACTCATCTACTAAATGCTTGCAAAATCCTTCTGGGTACACGTCTGAAAAAACACCGATAAAATCTTTATATTCTGAATTCATGTAAATGCCGGTCCCGATATCCACGTCACTAAAGTTTGCCTTGTTCCACTAGTCACCGGAGTTACTCTGTGTAGTGTCCAAGAAGGAAAAACGACCACTAAACCCCTCTGTTTTTTTATATTTATTGGGTTTTTAGAAGTAAGAAGTTGCAACTGTCCGCCTTCATATTCTTCAGGGTTAGAAAGCTGAACAACTACTGATAGCTTCCTAGACACTCCTGTTGAACCAAAATCTTGGTGCCAAGTATAGTGTCCTTGCTTTTCCCCGTTGTAATTTGTCAACTGCAATGCTTCTGAAAAACCCGTTAAATTAAACTTAAAATGCTCGACGTTTAAGGTAGAAACTATATGGCTCAACTTATTAAAGACCCACGCGCTTTCGTCGTTTTTGTGAAGCCAATTTAATTCTGACCGTCGTATTTCTGAATTACTAACGCCTTGACCTCCGCCCCCTACTTGCGCTTCAATTTTTGCATTTTGGGCGTGATTTTGTAACCAGTCTAGCTGCTCTTCGGTAAATCCCCCTTCCCACCACGCAAACGGCTCTATTGCTTTCGAGTACGGTGTCAGCAGATGCTGCATTAAATAAACCTTTTTCTTTGAGACAAAATAAAGTGAATAAACTTTGTCGGACTATTAGATTGGTTTGGTGTAATCATATGTGGCAACCAAGAGTTAAATAACATCATGGTTCCTGCTTGCACGTTGTTAAAATGTATCTGCGGCGTAGCCATTGTTACTTGATCGCTTGGCTTTGCCCACAAGTCTGCCATCCTCTTGCCCGCTCTTGGATCGTCAAATATGGGGTAGGACCCGCCCTCCGGTACTTCTAAAAAGTAAAACCCCGATATTTGGCTATCGCCGTGTACGTGCATAATGTTACTGCCGGTACACGCAAACTCCTGCCCCCACATTCCGTTAACGTAAAACTCGTATTCATCTGTTAAATAACCCTGATCCTTTAAAATACTAACACCCTTATCTCTAAAGTAAGATGCTAAGTACCCAAGGTCAGGGTCATTTGCCATATGATGCGTCTGCTTAACTACGCGTGGTTCTATTTGCTCATAATATTTATGGGTATGCTTAAGCGTTTCTTCTACCCACTCTGGTCGCTCTTCACGGTATATAGGGGAAGAAAAATAGGCATAGGCTTCCATTTTATACCAAAGATGCTCTTAGTTTTTCAGTTATGGTCAGCACGTCTTCCGCCGTAATAATAGTTCCCGGAGGAGTTGATCGGTGGTTTTCCATAACAATGTCTTTTGCCATGCGGAGGGTTTCAAGCTTTGCCCTATCTTCCTCTAATTGTCTTACGGACGCGTTTCTATTGTCGTCCATATTTTTTTGCATCGCTATTTGTTGCTGCATCTCAATGGGTAAATCTTCAAGATTCATTTCTATAGCCTCCTAGGCTGTTTTAAACTACGCCGGTTTCTCGGGCCAAGTTACTTCTTGCGGGAAGCTGTCTTGAGTGGTTATGTCTCTTAATGCTTGGCGATACGTTGCCCATGCTGCTTGGTCTACTGGCGCATCTGCTACTTGAGTCCAATCTGATTCAGAAAGTAGAAAGTCTCGTTTTTTTCTTAATGGCTTTGCCGCCTCTTCATCTGGTATTACTGGAGCTGCAAACACGCCGTTAGAATAAGACCATCCAATAAACCCTTCAGTAGCCTCTACTAAATTCGGCATAACGTCTAAAGAGTCTACTTCAATGGTATTTACTATAATTCCATTTTCTATAATATGCGCCTTCATTACAACACTCCTCTTAAACGAAGCTCGCCTCTGGCCCCATCGCCAGCGGCTCCAGATGCCCCTCCTCCACCACCACCCGCAGGTATTGTCCCCGCTGCTCCCGAGCTTCCTCCATCTCCACCAAAGGAAGAAGTACCGCCTGGTTCACCTATTCTTCCACCTCCGCCACCGCCATAAACTGAAGGGCCGCCAGAAAAATCATATGTATTGTATCCACCGCCATGTCCTCCGCCATAAACGGCGTAATAGGTTACAGACTCCGCGCTTATAGAGCCGCCAAATCCTTGGTTATTGCCTCCACCTCCGGCGACATATGGCAACGGCTCGCCACCTACCGCAGAAATGCCTCCCCCGTTACCTCCCGGCGCGCTGCCCAATGGTCCGCCCGTTCCACCGTATGCGTATGCTTTGCCGTCAAATGAAGAAGTCCCGCCGTCAGCGCCTGCCCCATTAAGCCCACCGGAAGCTCCTCCCGCGCCAATAACTACCGAGCAAGAGGCCGAAAATACAGAGCTAGGAACACTAAAGGAATGACACGCCCCGCCACCTCCTCCTGTACCTCCAAGTCCAGAACTCCCGCCGCCGCCGCCACCCCATAGCATTCCAGAAATGTCACTGTAGCCGGGAGGTTTTGTAAAAGTTCCTGTCGCGCTAAATACTTTGTAGAAACTAGTTAAGACCGTGCTTGTTAGGTTGGTGCCATCAGACTTTATAAGGCGTACTTCTTGAGGGTACATTATAAAAGTAGCAAGGCCGTCTATAGTCTCGCTTCCGTCAGGGTCTAAAGTTATGTCGCCGGTGCCACTGTTTCTAATGTAACAAAACCACCCATTTCCTAGCGTCGCCGCAGAGGTAAATGTTTGCGTAAACGTACCTGAAGTTATGTCTATAAAGTTAGAATTGTTAGAGGCCGTAAGTGTAGTGTCGCTAGTGCGAGTTACAGTTTCAACAGCTATGTCGCTATCGGCCCACTCAACTTGAGTACCGCCTGAATTAACTTTTAGCACTTGCGTTGCTGAGCCTAGCCCTAACTTAGCTAGTGTATCTGTGCCACTTGCGTAAAGGATATCACCGGTAGTGTATCCGGTTAGGCCTGTTCCGCCGTTTTCTTCCCCTAAAGTACCCGCAAGGGTAATAGTGCCCGAAGTAGTAACCGGACCACCTGACGTAGTAAGGCCAGTAGTACCGCCAGAAACAGCAACGCTAGTCACCGTACCACCTGCGTCCGTGGAGGATAACGTAGTGCCTGTAATCTGAAGGCCCGATCCTACAGTAAGGAAGGCAGTCGATCCGGCAGAGTCGTCCCAGAAAAAGATGCGGTCCGCATCTGGGTCTGTAAGTGATGCGCCTGTGCCTCCGTTAGCAAGAGGCAGGTTGCCTGTTACCTGTGAGGTTAAATCTACCCCAGTCAAAGCACCGCCAAGTGTGAGATTCCCCGAGCTAGTGACTGTTCCAGAAAGGCTAATTCCGTTGATTGTGCCTGTACCACCAACACTAGTAACCGTACCACCAACTTCGGTGGGGTTAGCATTAAAGACCGCAGCGCCTGCTCCCGCGCCGTCTGTGACGACCATGACTTTAGAGCCGTTGGCTACGTTAACCGTAGCGCCTGAACCTTGCTTGATCGTAATGATCTGACCGCCGGTAGTAGCGTTCTCAATGATCCACGTCTTAGATACCGTGTTTGGCCCAAGTGTAATTTCACGAGTTGCTGTTAAGTCTACCGCCGAAGTAAATTTAAGGTACAGTGAGCGCGTGGCATCTGCCGTAGCATCAGGCATGGTAAAAGTTTCGTTGGCGTCAGCCGCCATCTGCTTTGTACCGTAACTAAAACCGTCGGTAATTAGCTCAAGGTTAGTGTTGGTACTGGTGCCCCAAGTGCCACTTTCATCACCAGTAGCAATTTCTTTGAGCCGGAGATTGTTTAGATAAGTAGCCATTTGGGCTCTCCAGTTATACTAATGTGCTCCCGCCTGCAGGCGGGACGCTTGTTGCGTAAATCTTTGTATTCTGGCGCAAGTTTAGTGTTTCACCACAATCTGAACAAGTGTCTGCTGCCATTTCTGCTTCATCAAGATCGTACCCGCAATTGCTGCACAAAAGTTCAACTTCGTGTTTGGGATCGATTGCTGTTCCTAAATCTTTTGCGTCGTTTACTATTTTCATGCTGCTATTTCCGTCCAATTTGGTGTTTGGCTAGAATCTACGTCTACCCAACCCGTAGTTTGACTATTGTCTACGTCTACCCAGTTTGCATTCTGGTCGGGGATAATTTCGCCCCATACTAACACATTTCCAATTATACCCGTGGCCTGTACGCCAATTGCGTACACTATGGCGGTCCCTGTTTCGGTAGTTTCACCTAGTGCAGTCGTGCCTTGGACGCCCGTAACATTGACATTAGCGTCTGCCTTTGCGGTCGCCGTACCAAGCGCTGTAGTGCCTTGGACTCCAGTAACCTCTATGATATTGCTAGTTACTAGAGAGACATTCCCTAGCTGAGCCGTACCTACAACGCCTGTTGCGTTAACATTTGCTCCGGCAGTAACGGTCTCTTCGCCAAGGACTGTGGTTCCTATCACTCCGGTAACTGCAACAACGGCAGTGCCAGTTACCTCAACCGTTCCAGTCTGCCCAGTGGCTTCTACGCCAACAACCGCAATATTGGTGTCGGCTTCTACTTCAACACTACCCGTAGCACCCGTGGCTTCTACACCGGTAACCGCAACAATCGCACCTGCTTCGACTGTTGCTGTGCCTAGTGCGGTAGTGCCTTGAACCCCAGTAACGGCAACAACTGCTTCGCCTATTACAGCGACAGTGCCTGTCTCGCCAGTGGCGGCATTACCAATGACTTCAACTGCCCCATCGGCTTCAGCGGCGACGTTGCCAAGTATTGTGGTGCCTTCTACACCCGTAACATCAACTATGGCAGTGGCAGTAACGACAGGGGTGCCTATCTCTCCAGTGCCCTCTACGCCTGTTACATCTGTTCTGGTAGTTAGGTCAACAATTACTGAACCGGTATTACCTGTGGCCGCAACCCCTGTAACTAAAGCATTAGCGTCGGCTTCTACTGAAACGCTGCCCACCGCAGCGGTAGCAGAAACCCCAGAGACGTTAACAATGGCTTCTGCATAGACCGCAGCAGTACCAAGCTGCCCCGTAGCTTGAACGCCGGACAGGGTTACGCTAACAGAAACATTACCGTCGTCTGCTAAAGGGGCTGAAGCTATAGGATAAAAGCCTAGCATTAAAGCACCTAATTAACCTAAGTAGTTAAATTCGCAGCCGGTATAGTTACGTACCATGTCGTTCCATTGTCGGGCGAGAAAAAGAACCAAATATCTACTGCGTTTGCGTCTGTTGTTCTACTAATTGATCCACCGGGATATTTAAAAGTTCCGCCAGAAAGTACGACAGTTCTACCCGCAGTCGCATCATTAGTTAAAATCAACGTAAACGAAGTCGCTCTGTTTGCCGTGCTATTTGGGGTCGCTAGAGTAAATGTACAGTTACCAGTTAACGTGGCTGTAAATACGTTACCGTTGCTACATGTAATCGTCTTAGCAGTTCCGGTGCTGCCCAAAGCAGTTACTTCGTCAGAGAATGCGCCAGAGAAGAAGCTACTAGAGTCGAAGTTGATCTTACCTACGCCACCACCGTCGGCTAAAGCGTCTGCTTGTAAAGTTCCGTTAACGTCTGCACCTGTGTTTGTCGTTTGTATTCTTGATGTACTGCCGTAATATAATTGTGTTGCGCCATTAAAGGTGTTTAGAAGCGCCCACTGGTTATTAACATCGTTGTAGATACCCATAGCTGACGAGTTGTCGTGCATAAACACCGCGCGACCGCCGATGCTATAGCCTTCCCAACCGGTATGAGCGCCGCCGTCAATCTGGACAGAGCCGTAGTCACCACTAACAGGTTGGAAGTATCCGTTGCCTGTGTCGCCTAGACGCACACCCGTGGTGTTAACGGTTATCTCGGAGCTGCCGCCCGTTTGAAGGGTAATAGTGTTTGTGTCAAACAACAGCCGAGTATCGGTGTCGCCTTCGTGGTAGAGCGAGCCTGCGAGGTAGATGTTGTTTACGCCGTTGATGTCCGCGTTAACGTCTAGGTTGCCAGTCAGCGTACCGCCAGTTAAAGGCAGTTTGGTCGCGTCAGCTACGGTAATGTTTGCTGATCCGTTAAAGCTAACGCCGTTGATTGTTCTAGCTGTTTGCAGGGTCGTGGCAGTTGAAGCATTTCCAGTAAGGGCGGCTGTAATAGTGCCCGCTGCGAAGTTACCCGAGGCATCGCGAGCTACGACTTTGCTTGCTGTGTTTGTAGTAGTGGCATCGACGTTTACAGTTACCGTACCAGAAGTACCACCGCCTGTGATGTAACTACCCGCAGTAACTCCCGTGATGTCGCCTACGTTAGAGGTCCACCCCGCATCGTTGTTAAACCCTGTCAGGTCTATATTGGCTTTGGTTAGCTTTCTCTGTACACCGCCGGTATCGACAACTACAAAATAATCGCCATCTCCATTTGCGGTGGAGGTTGTCAGCTCGTTTAGGTTCAGGGTAATGGTCGGGGTTGCCCCCTCGCTTGAAGCGCTTCCGTCTAGACCCGCACCAGTTGCAATAGTCGCAACGTAGTTACCGGTAGTATCCGTGCCCAAAGCAACAGAGTTAGCCGCGATAGTCGCCGCTATGCTTACATTACCCGTGCCGTCAAAACTACCCGAAGTGCCTGTGACATCACCGGTTAAACTGATTGTCCTGCCTGTAGCCAAAGCAGTAGCGGTAGCGGCATTTCCCGAGGTATTTTGATTACCTGCGGTATTAACACCGGGCAAGTTAATATTAGCTGTGCCATCAAAACTAACCCCACCAATGGTACGAGCAGTTTGAAGGGCGGTTGCCGTTGCAGCATTACCTGTGGTGGAGCTTGAAGTTGTAGCGTTACCCGACAAAGCAGCCGTAATCGTACCCGCACTAAAGTTACCAGAGGCATCCCTAGCAACTAATGTAGAGGCAGTATTGGCTGTAGCGCTTTGCAGGTCTTCTGCGGCAGCAGTGACAAAGATAGTCGCGCTACCAGAAAGGTTGAGCAAAGACCCCGTACTACTCTCGTCAAGCGTACGGGAGAGCGTCGTACCCGACGCCGTATAAGTGCCTGTACCTATTTCCCACGCAGCCCCGTCCTCGATGGTGTACCTAACAACATCAGCATCAGATACGCCTGAAGCGGCAAAAGTCTGAAACCCTGCTATCGCAGAGCCGAGCGTAACTGTTCCTGTCCCCGTCGTAGCGGTGGACATTTTAGCTCTATTTACTAACGTCACCATAGTCGGGGTCTCGCGGTTTAGGCAATACGGATAATAGCGTTGCTCGCGTCAGCAGCAGGGAAGACAATAGTAAAGTCACCCGCAGTTGAAGACTTATCTGAGCCAAAATCCAAAACCGCAACAGCAGGGTTAGTGCCGCCGTCAGCCAAATAAATCAGAGCGCCACGAGCAGTAATGGTCGCTGTAGACCACGTAGTGTCCGCAAAGTCTAAGAACGCTGTAGTGCCACTTGAGGCAGGGTTAGCTGATATAGTCAGCGTGTTTCCGCCCGCAGTGTAGCCTGTGCCGGATACTTCGTTAGTCGCGCTGTATGCCGTAGTAGTCGCATCCAGAGTAGCTGATGAAGTAAACAGAGCAATCTTGAACGTCTGTGCTGTACCGCTGCTGAAGTCAAAAGTGCCATCAAGCACGCCGACTTTGAACGATGTAACCATAGCTTGTGTGATAGCCATTTGTATTTCCTCTTAAAATATTACGGGCCGGGCGATTCCGATTTAATTGGCAGTCTAATCATGCCGTCTCTAAACTCATCTCGACGGCGGCGACCTTGCTGCTCGATGCCGAGACCTTGAATTGATTGCTTATAGCTGCTCTCAAAATATTGCAACATTTCAAGAGGACCTTTTGTGTAGCTATATGCTTGTATCAGGCAGGCATATAGAAGCGCTTCAGGGGCGTTAGTGCTAATCCATGTCGTCGTATTGGAAGACGATAATTGTTGCGGCCTATGTATATACCCCAGTTGAACCTCATAGTTTGCATCTGGAGTAGGGGCAATATAAAAAGTGCTTTGATTCCACACAGAGTAATACTTAGGAGTGCCTGTTTCAGAATAATCGGGCCAATACTCTTTCATGAAAGAGGTGTCCCTAAATTCCAAAAAGGTCTGATCTCCGTTAAACGTCGCCATTATGTAGCGATGCGTCAAGATGTCGCTCGGCGCTGTAAGAAACCTATTCCCAGATGACATATTGGCAGTGGCTTCGACCTTAAAAACGTCAAGATCGATGTCTCGAAGAATCCTGTTCTCCGCCATCAAAATAAACGTGTCTATCACAGAGTTGGAAAAGACATTGCTGTCTACCTCGGTGTAGTTACGTATATTTGTTACTAACTCATCATAGGTCATGTGGTCACCACCGTAACCGTTCCCAGTGTGCCTATGCCTTCAACTGCAATTGCAGGAGGAGCAGGCTGCATTGATCCCGGCACTGTCTCAAAGGGTGTATCTCCGCCAGTGTTATTAACATAAACATCTAGTGGTTCTGTTCTGTCAGGACGAGGGTCCTGTAGAGCTATCGCGTCACCCCTGTATTTTAACGGGGTTAACTGCGGCTCCTTTGGCTCATAGTCCTCAGGGCAAACCATAAACCCTTTCCAGTTCTTTTTTAGAGTCTGGTAAGGGTAGCGCTGCCCACAATAGTCACAAAGGGCGTAAGAATACTTACCCGTTGCATGAGCCATTTTAGTACCCTACGTCGGGAAGAAAGTACGTGCTTGCCGTATCTCTGTCTTCCTGTGCCGCTCGAGTAAAGTCCTGCTCGTACATCTGCTGCAGTGCGCCAGTGCGGTCTGGGGCATACTTTAAAGACAGCATATAGGCTAATCCCGATGCCAAGCAGGGCAGAAATCGGAAGTTAACATCCGTGGTATTGGTGTAGTTTCCGGCGTCTTCCATGCGGCGTATACGGTAGTAAACCAACGTATACGCCTTGTCTGCTGCAGGATACAAATAAGCTTTGGGCGTATTTGTACGCTCAATGTATATCTGAGATGGTCTTGCCTGCGTAAGCTTGTCAGGGACGTTAAGATACTCCTCCCGTCCAATACGCTCGATGTTTATATCCTGCTGCTGTCCGTTAGTTGTTTGACGGATAACTGCGGTCAAAACATTTACCGTATCTGTTGGCAGGGATATCTCAGCGTCGCCTTGGACCAAAGCATAAGTAGCTTGCTCTATGGTCCAAAGATTAAGGCCTCGGTTAGCCCAGTCCAAGAACAACAGGTTTAACGAACGACGAGCCGAGTTAAGCTGATAGCCTGCAGTCATCTGCATGCCACAACGCTCGAACGCCTCTTCTACGAGGTCGTCAATCGAAAGGTTAAAGTCTGTTGTTCCTGAGGTAGCCATTACTTACAGGC
>Ga0208898_1001695_pt1 | contig 14233 bp, 14 predicted proteins | sample VirMetDEL_Mar_4_FD_184513 | JGI IMG/M metagenome (GOLD analysis project Ga0208898, IMG submission 184513) | Aqueous microbial communities from the Delaware River and Bay under freshwater to marine salinity gradient to study organic matter... | ecosystem: Environmental > Aquatic > Marine >...
GACGTAGAATTTAATTCTACGTCAACGTAAAAGGGTCCGTGTCCTAATGGGGTGAACCCATTAGGACCCTGTCCCATTTTACGTCAACGTTGAATTAAAGTCTATATATAGGCTACTCACTAGGCATAATGACCTTGTCGGCTACTTGTTTAGCTTTGTTGCAGTGTGTAGAAGTCGTGATGCTATAAAATACACCCTTGGCAGTGAATTCCCCAAGTACCTTTTGTCCGTCATTATTTGTCTCGCCCATGCATAAATTGTATGAGTACAGGCGGTACCCATCCGTGCGCATGTTGTTTGACTTGAACGGCCTTGTCATTATCCACGCCAACACGGTCCTGTCGTTTGTCCGTTTACCTCCCATGGTATCCCATTGGTGTTTTAATATTTGACATTTACACATGGTGTGGCCGTTTAAGTGGTCCGCGCAACCCACATACCGTTTAAGTATGTCGTCCACTAAGTGCTTAGGCAAACGGTACAGATACGTGTCTTTAAGGATGGAAGTTGGAGATGGCATGGGCGTCTAACGACTTCTTGGCAATGGGTGTAAAACTACCGTATGCAATACGGGCTAGGCGCGAGCGTTTTTTACGCTTAGGATGCTTGTATGTTTTTACCTCACCAAAGGGTGTATTGGCCCGGAATCCTAAGGAAACACTATCGTTTTCTATACGATGATGGGTCACTTTACCTTTTAACTCTTTGCGCGTCTTTGACCCTACCTTTTGTCTGTTTGTAAACACGGGGTTCGCGGCCGCATTAAATGTGTGTGCGCTGGTCATTTTACTGCGTACCAGCTTAGAGTTTGCCACGGTGTGATTGACGGTACCACCCCCTAGACTGTGCCCAGTCAAGTGCAATGTGGTGGGGTTTGTGGCCTTAACTATATCTTCCGTTTTCCGTTGACGGTTCTTCATACGCTTGGTGTGCCCACCGAACCCTGCCATAAAGGCTAGGTCGGATGTGAGGTCCTCGCGCCCTCCCTTTGACCCCGGGTCCGTGCCCCGGTGTGCAATGACGATGTGTGACGCGTCGTTCTTGTGTACGTATGTGGTGATACTGTGGTCGGAAAAGTTCTTGTTTGGATGCAATATGTAATCGGTGCCGGCTGTGTGGGCACTGCGGTCGCCTTTGGTGTCGTATGCTCCAGCTGCTAGCTTGGAAAACTGTTCACGGTCCTCCATATACTGGTACTTGATATTTTAAAAACGGTGGATTCCCGGTAAAAAATGTTACAAAATAAGTGTAACAAAAAAAAGTTTTGGTAAAAAAAAATTTTTTTGGAAACGACATGATTATGAATTATTTTTACAAAACTCTTTTTGAGGTCCTATAAAATGTAACAATGTAACAATCATAACAAATCAATCCATGGCAATGTACCCGTCGAGCACCGTTGTCAGGCGCGGAACCGGGTCTGGGATGCGGTGAAGCTGCTCCTGGCGCTCCTCCTCGCGAATGAACTCTGCGAAGTCGTTCTCCTGCTCTTCGTGTTGAATCTCACGCCAGGTGTCATGTTGATTCAGCATAAATGACGAGATCAATGTGACAATGCGGCGTGCGAAGACCCTCGCCTTGGCCAGGAACGCTGCGAACCGGTTGATGAAGAAGTCGTCGGTGTCGGTCAACTCCCGGAGCTGCTCGTCGTATGCCCGGAACACGATGAAGGCGTCGTCAAGGTCGGCCAGGATGGAGAAGGAGTCACGGGTGCTGTCACAGTCGTTGGGCCAGACCCGGCGCCGGATGGTGTGTGCCCCTGCTGCCTGTTGGTCGTCGTCGAGCATGTTGAACAGCGCGGTGCTGCTGTCGCACATGGTGGTGAGGTCGGTGACCGCTGCCTCGCACGCCTGGTGGAAGAGGCCGTACACCTCGTCGTCCCAGTTGTCCCAGAGGCTGCCGTGCCAGTTCTGGATGTAGTTGAGCAGCTTGTTGACGGAGGTGGAGGCCAGGTTTGCGTCGGTGCCCTGCTTCGCGACGGCCTCGATGAACTCCGGTGACGGCACGCGCTTGAGGCGCTTGCCAGGGCGGGGGCCGTTGGTGATGGTCTTGGTGCGGGCCATGGTGGTGGTGGTGGGTGGGCACGGGGTGTGGGCACGGGGTGTGTGGGTGTGGGCACGGGTGGGGTTTGAGTTGTGTGGGGCATGTGTGGGCACGTGCCCAGGAGGGAGGGTAGGGGGGGGATGTCCACAGAAATTCTTCAGCCAATCAAAATCAAGGCAAGCCCTCATATGTCTCTGGCTCTCAGTGAGCCTCATTTCATTGGAAGAACGAAACATTGCTTCCAGCCAATCAGATGGGACCTTTGTATCATATGATAGGGGCCCACGTCAGGGCACGTACCCAGGCCTGGGCACACAACCGTATCCACCGCACGCACCCCAACCATGTCCGCACCCAGCACCCCCGTCAACCAGCTCCCCACCTGCTCCCCCATCGTCTCGCCCATCATGCCGGGCAGCGCCGACTCCCGCAGCGCCTCCCAGGACTGCCACACCATCGACAGCCGTGATGACGACGCCTACCGCGACAACCAGGAGTACCTCCTGCGTGAAATCGAGATTCGCGAGGCGGACCTGGAGCGTTTGAAAGCGCGTGTCAACCCTGAGTTGCTCTCCGACTCCACCGACGACGAGTTCGTGTCCGTGTCTCAGCAAACACCGCGCGCGGACGGCAAGGACACCGACGACGAGTGGCTGATGACCGATGCCGAGCGCCGCCAGGAGCAAGCCTGGATCAACGGGACCGCCAACACCCCGTTCATCAAGAAGGAGCCCACCACCGTCAAGCCTGAGGTGTGCGTCAAGCCTGAACCAGAAAGCCCTGGCGACTGCGGTTCGGTGTGCTCCACGAACTCGGCCACCTCCACGCTTTCCAACCACTTTTCGCGGCAAAGGCCGGTCGACATGCTGGACCTGAAGACCGGTGAGATCGTTCACACCTATCCGTCCGTCCGCTCCACCGCAGCGGGTGGGCACCAGCCCCAACACGTGACGGCCTGCGCCAAGCGCAAGCGCAAGGAGCACAACGGCTTTGGTTGGCAATACCACCACAAACGCCACCGCCTCAACGCCCACAAAAAGGCCAACAAGCGTGACTTTGGGCGCCTCGCGGAAAAGAAAGCGAGAAAGCAACAGCGGGCGGCGGCAAGGGCAGCCGCCCCGGCCCCGGCCCCGGCCCCTGCCCCGGCCCCGGCCCCGGCTCCAGCCCCGTCGCCTACCACCATGGCTGCACCGATCCGCAGGTCCGCTCGCCAATCCGTGCCCACCGAGTTTTACAACCCGGACCAGCGCGTGTTTACCCCTGGCTGCCAACGCGACGTCACCTGCTACGGCCACTCCGCCAGGGACGGTCACGGAGCGCTTGTGTACCCGAACTGCGACTGCACAAACCGGACCAACGCGCACTGCCTCCGGTGCTACGACAAGGGCCTGGCGATCAACCCCAACCTCAAAAAGTGCTGGAAGTGTGGCATGACGGTTACCGGTTTTAGCTTTTAAGGACAATCACTCGTGACAATCACTCTCTGTTTTTTATGCATAAAACTGTACGTAGGTTAATAATGAATAAAAATTGATTCATTATTAAACTTTCTTTAAGTACCTAAACAAGTGCCGGAACCCCAATGGACCGTAATGGCCACCCGCTGCGTAACGTTGCACCGTCCTGCCCGTGCGGTTGTGAGGCGAAGCCGACGCAGCCGCCGCCCAAATACCTTGACTACGACGTACCCTTGGACTGGGATTTTGACCCGTTGGAAAACGAGCAAGCGTACCCAAATCTTAGGGCAACGTCTGCTCCAGACAGCACGGAATACATTAAAACTTTCTTTGATTCTCTGCTACCTTACGTTGTCCAATATAAGACGCTACCGCCCACTATCAAAGGACTTACGGACATTTACACGCTGAAAAATTTGTTGCGCTTGCACAAGCAGCAATGTATGTACTGCTCACAGATGCTGCACCGAGAGACGGGCAAGTGCAGCCTTCTCGTGATTGTCCTGTCGCTGGGGTACGCATTTTACAAGGAATATGACAAGGGTCATTTATTGGTTGAAACGTTTGAGGAGCTTTACAACCAATATAAAACCCATACGTACCACCTGAAGCCGTCCCAGTACAGGGTGACAAACCTTAAAAAAATCGAACGCTTCGATAAGGTGTTGCGCAAGAATCGGTTTATGTGTCAATTTGACGACTATCACAGCAAGCTAAACGACAAGCCCCCTGCCGAGACCCATGCTACCGATATTGACGACGAATATGAGAGGCGGGAACTGGAGGGGTATTACTGCTTATAATTTATTGTCGTAAGTGTTGTAATGCGTGTAAAGCGTGGATAACGCGGTACCGCGGGTCTTGCTGAGCTCCGCGACCGCTTCGTGATTGTCCGTGTCAATTAAATGTTTAACCAGTATCTTTGCAATCCGGCCTTCACCGTATCGATTTATGCTTTCCTTCATAGCGCGCACGTTCATGTGATTTAGCGTAGGCTTTTTACCGGTTTGGGTACCGAATATGTACTGTTTATTTTTGAGGTTCATACTCTTGAGCTCTTCAAATAAGCGCGGGTCCTTCATTTCAATCTCTTTGGGACCGTACGCATTGGCTGTCTTGTAATCGACTATCTTTAGCAGCATGCGGGGTTTCTTGGCCTTGGGGTTAAACGTAAGGGTGTTCTCGGTCACCTTTTCGTCCTTGCCTACCCGGTTTCGGTACACGCAGTTAATGTCCTGGTTACGTAACCCGTGCTTGGCGTACATGTAATTCATAAAGTACTGGGCGCCGCTGAGCTTGTCCAGTTCCGTCATTAATTCGTCGTAGGACACGAGCTTGTCCAAGTTTGCCTTGGCTTGCAGCTTACGGTGCTGCCGAATATCGCTACGTATACCCTCGCGATAGGATTGAATGCTCTGGTACGGCAGGTCCAGGCTCTTGCGCAACCGTATGATGGCGTTGGCCTTGTTGGAACGGGTGTTGGGGTTGGCCACGGTGTTCAAATACGATTCAATGTCATTTTCATCGGCGTCAAATTGAACATGCTTCATGAGGTTCCTTAGCTTTGCATGATAATCATTCTTTGTGGTGTTGCTTACATTGTCCAATCCGCACATGAATTGCGCTAACAGGTTTTCATTGGTTTGTACCATTTCACTCGGGGACAGGTTTGCCGCCATTTTTATGTTTGAATTGTATACCCATGGCTTTAAACCAATCACCCGTTTACTGGGCACACCGTGGGCACATAAACGGTTTGACAATCATTCACCTAAAAGGGAAGCCCTCCACTCTTACATGAATGAACGAAAATTCACAATTAAAATTTCTCACCCAAAGCATACAGACCATGACCCACCAACTCCGATTCACCGAAACTGTCAATGTCAGCAAATGCATTAAGGTGATGCACCTCTCGAAGGCCGACCTGAAGGACACGTTTTGGGAACGCGATTCATTCGACCACAACTTTAAAAAGCTGGATTGGACCAACTACTTTCTGATGTTTCGCAAATATCTACGCGAGGCCATCGAGTCCAAGACGGGCAGGATCGTCCGCGATTACAAGTACGCCGCGGGGCAGACCGACGGCCGCATCTACGTCAAGGGCAGCGGGGTCCAGACCATGCAGCGCAACCTTCGGAATTACATTTGCGGCGAATATTATTATGACGTGGACATGGTCAACTGTCATTTACGCATTCTCAACTCGGTGTGCATCGAGGAACACATCATGGCTCCGTTACTGCAGGAGTATTGTGACGAACGTGCGCAGATATTGGCCGACAACAATTTGACGAAGCGTGACATACTGATCGCCACGTACACGGACCATAACCGCAAGAAGAACAACGATTGGTACAACGCGTTTATTTTTGAATTGGCCCGCGTCAAAAAAGAAATTCTACCCTTGATTCCGGACGACGTGAAGACCACCAACACCACCAATCCGGACAGCAGCCGCATCTCCCAGTTCCTGTGTCAAATTGAAAACAAGATACTGCAGCAGGTGATTCAGTACTTTGGAAAGTGTGCCGAGGTGCCCATGTTTGACGGCGTCATGGTACACCGTAGCTTTTGCTCAGAGTCTGAAATCGAGTCCCATGTGAATACCTTAAACGCCATGTTCGAGGAGGAGTACCATGGGTGCATAGAGTTCGCCATGAAGCCGACCGAATGTGACATTGAAATACCGGACCTGGACAACGAGCCTAAGGACTACATGACCGCTAAGGCCCTGTTTGAGGTGGACTTCTTTCATACCAAGCACCCGTTCGTGTTTTGGCAGCAAAGCCGCCGGTCGGACGGCTCCTACGCGTTCAACCAATTGCGTGCCGAGGAATTTAAGATTGCCTGTAAGACGCACCAGATTATCGACTTTAAAGACAACGGCGACATGTTTGTGACGTCCATTTATGACCGCTGGATCAAGGACCAGACCAAGCGTCAGTATGAATCGATTGACTTTATTCCGTACGGAAAGGAGAACGTGTGCCCGTCCTTTATTTACAACACGTTCGAGGGCTTCGAGGTCAACAAAATCCTGAACCACGAAAAGGTTGACACCTCGAATTTCGACCACTTAATCTACCACTTGTGTAACGAAGACAAGCCATTGGCGGAATATTTAACCAAGTTCATCGCGCACATGTTCCAGTACCCGAACCGGTTACCGGAAAAGGTCATTGTGCTTAAGGGGTGGACCGGGTGCGGCAAGGACACGCTGTTCCGTACGTTGCGACGGCTTATGGGTCACAAGTACATTAGCATTACCGAGAACCCTGACCATGTGTTCGGCAATTTCAACGAGATCATGCAAAATAAGCTGTGTGTGTTCCTGAACGAGATGGAGGGAAAGCACGGCATCAATTACCAGGAAAAGATCAAAGGACAGTCCACCGCGACCGAAAACCGGGTGAACGGTAAGTACGAAAAGGCCGTGACCCAGCGCAACTTTGCGCGGATGTTTTTTAACTCCAATCAGAACGCGCCGGTTAATGTACAGGTTAACGACCGCCGGTACGTGATTGTGCAGTGCGGCTTTGGATTGGTCAAAAATACCAACGACAAGCGTGTGGCCGGCGAGGTCGAAAAATTCTGGGAGGAATACTACAACAACATGAACGACGCCAATTGGTGCAAAAGCCTGTACGAGTACCTGATGAACATCGACCTGGAGGAGTGGAACTGGGCACACGACCCCAAGACCGTCGCGAAGGAAGTGTTACGGTCCAAGAATATCAACCCGCTGCATTATTTCCTGCACGAGATCGACCAAGCCGACGACAAGCAGCAGTACGGTTTTTTGACAGCCGCCAGCGGTAAGCATATTATCAAGTGGAAGACGTTTTGCACCAATTACAAGCAATACGTGGAACGTGTACACCCGCAGGTGGACTACGTCATAAAAGACACCACGGTCAAATCCAATTTGACGGCGATGCCCAAGGACACCTTCGAAGGGGACAAGGTCATACGGTACAGCACGCCCGACGGTGACACGAAGACCGGTCGCTTTTGCATATTTGACTTTGACCTTATCAACAAGTTCTTTCACAACTTTATTTTTAATGACGTGGAGACAGTGGAGGACATTGGGGTGGTCGACGACCGCTTACCCAAATATTCGTTAGGCTTTATAACTAATAATTAATTGTATCGTGAGGGGCGTTGGCCTCGCGTACTTCGATTACTCCTTCTAGTAGGTTGGCCTCCGGCACGGCCTCGGCCGCCGGTACGGCCTCGGCCGCGCGCTCTACCGGTGCCGCGCCGGCGGTAGCGCCTTGCGGGTCGCACACCCTCGGCCGAAGGCGGGACCAATCGTGCCCGGTGCGGGCGGCGTACATTCGCGGGGCGTACGCATCTCTTTACTCTTTTACCTGCTTGGCTACATAGTGCACTGTTCGGGTTTGTTCTGCATGCGCGTAAGGCGCGGCCCATACTGGTACAAGATCGTGTGGTAACCATATTATATATTAGTCATATATTTTATTATTTGGTAACTTTACGTTTCAAAAACGTGACATAGTCATTGAGCATTTTGACACGTACGGTTTCTGTCATGGGGAGCTTGCGCGGCGGCGTTTCTTCGTCGCCTCCGTACAGGATTTCCTTGTCAAATAAAATCTTTCTCAGTGTGCTGTCAATGTCGACATATTTGATGTCAAATTCCATGTCCTCAAACGTCTCGTTGACCGCAACCGTGTCGACGTACTGCACAAAGCCCCCCTCCGGGCTACGGACGGTGTGGACGACCTTGCGGGTCTGCGGGGCGTCTCTGTTCATCCTCTCTTCTTCTTTTTTGTTGCGTACCCAAATGTCGTGAGTTTCGTCGGAATACGTGGAAGAGGACATTTTTTTTTGGTGTGAGGGAGCTGGCAAATTGAATAATGACGGCCGGGCGGTGGACTGGGGTGGGGCACGTGCCCAGGTGGACACGGCGCTGATTGGTTGGATCTTTATTGCGAAATCCCAAGCATGTGCCCAGCCGTGCCCAGAACCCGTTCTTTACTGGCGGTGCTTCGTGCCACAATTCAATTTCCTTCCTTCGCCATGACCAGCTTTGACGAGTGCACGTACCCGACCGTCCGCCTGACCTTGGCCGTCTTGGAGCTGTACTGGTCACACGACGACTTCCCCACCTCCATGGTGCCCGACGACGGCACCGAGCTTAACCAGGACCTGGAAAAATTTCTAGACATGATTGCACCGGAGTCTACCTTGACGGCCGTGCGCGCCTTAAAAGCGGAGTTGATCGTGTCCAACATACCGTACAAGACCGTCGAGTGCCGAGATCCCATCCATGAATTTCTGCGTGTCAACGGTTCGAACAACAAGCGCATGCGCCAAATGGTGACGACGTACGACATTGAGGTTGACCGCTGGTTGGGCACCAACTTTTGCTTGCAGTGCAACTGCTTTCTGTACTGGCGCAAGGGACAACGCGGCGACATGGACCGCAGCAAGGGGCGGCTTTGCCACAAGCGGACCAACCAGTGTCTGTACCCCAAGTGTTGGTTCAAGTACTTGGTCGTGCCGGCCGGTTCGCCCAAGTTTTCCGAGTACGAATCGTACAATTTCTGCGTGGAATTGAGCGCGTACTGGCCACAGCGCGTCATTATGCCCCTGCGTTCCGACAACCTCAACCCTATCCTGTTCAAACTGTACGCGGAAAACAAAGTCATTATGGAAAACCTGCACCTGTCACCCCTTGAGGAAACGTACTTTGACCCTTTGTGTTACAAGGTAGAATGATGCCTTAAAATTTATCTTTGTTAACAATATAAGATGGAAGTTGTAAAGCTAGAACACATACCCGGTTTCGACAATGAGGAAATTAAGGTGGTGGACGACTACAAAATGGATGTGCCGAAGGAACTGCCCCAAGGGTTTTTTAGTCTTTTAAGTGTAGGGGCCTCAGGGTCCGGCAAGACGAACGCCACCCTAAATCTCATAAAAAAGCTAAAACCGTATTACAACCGGTACATTCTCATCTCTCCTACGGGGTGCTATGACGAAGAGCGCCAGCAGCGCGCCGAGAAAAAATACGACAAGCTTAAAATAGACTTTGACGAGGAGCATTCGTGCTACCACCGCGGTCTGATTGGTCAAATATTGCAGCGGCAGCGAGAAAAGCTTATCGAGTACGAGACCTGGAAGCGGTACAAGGACGTGTATGCGCGCTTTATTCGGTTTATGAAAGCCAACAAGAAGCTGGCCCAGCTCGAGCCCGTCATGTGGGGCTTTCCGGACCTGGACATACTGCTGGCCCACGACTTTGCCGACCCGAAGGATCCGTACTACTTTCCGACCCAAATAGCCCCGACCGCCATGCTCATCATCGACGACATGGCCAGCACACCCATCTACAACACGCATTCCCTTGGGGAACTGACCAACCTGCAAATGAAGAACCGGCACTACAAAATGTCGGTCCTAAATTTGGTACAGGCGTACAAGTTATGCCCGCGCAGCATCCGCCTCAACTCTAGGGTCATGATGCTGTTTCCCTGCAAGTCCGAAAAAATGATTAAGGAGTTTGCGGACACGTGTAACAACCAGTACAACCCCGAACAGTTTTTAAAAATGTTCGAATACGCGACACGCGACAAGCCGTACGACTTTTTGTACATTGACAATGCCGAGCCGAAGGGCTTTCGTAAAAACTTTAACGAGCGCTTGGACGTGATTGGCGGCGAGGCAAAACCTGTGACTTTAAAAAAAAATGTTACCAATAGTATAGATGACGTCGAAACAGGGGAATTACTTCAAGGACAAGCAGGAAGCCATCGAGTTTTACAAAAACAGTGAGGAAAACCTCAAGGATAAACCCGATTGGATGATTGAATGCATCATCGACTTTGCCATACAGTACCCAAACTACAAGGAGTACTGCGAGGTGGAAGCCAAGGTCAAACGCGGCGAAAAGCTCACCGCGCGTCAAGAAAAGAAGTACGGTCATTTAAAATGGGAAAAGGAAATGACAGAGTACAAAGACGGAGATGTGATCCGCGACGCCGTAGAGTGCCACGCGGCCGGTACGTATGACGACATTGCACGAGACCCTGTCGCCCGTGAAAAGTATAATAAATTTAACTTAAAGTTTGGAGAGTCCTTGCAGCCGGACACGAAGGTGGGGATCGTCTTTGAAGACCTGGACGGTACCAAGACCAAATGTGAAGTACCGGTTAATGACCCGACCACGGCGACCGAAACCGTGATTCAAAAACCCGACGAAATTAAAGAGGAATAAAATATATATTGAATATATACAACATGGAGTGGAACGACGGAACCATTTTTCGGATTTACATTAATGCGGGTCAAGATCCGGTGGTCGATTGCAAAGTCGACATCAGTCAACAAGAACTGAACAACAACTGCTTTATTGGTGTGGAAAATTTTGTTTTAAAACCCAATGTAGGGACAGACACTGCGGTACCCCCGACGGAACCGGTCACGGTTGCACTGCAAAATTATTGGGCCAAAACAACCTACTTACAACTGGAAAGTTTTCAGTTGACGCCGTACATTGATTTTAACAGCCAAAACGCGGGTACCTTTGAAGAAAACAGGGACCAATCGCGCAACACGCAAATATTTGCGCGCCTGCCGCTGGTGGCGTCCCCTACCCTTGGTAACGCTTTGCTTACCACGGAGGCCACGTTTGCCTTGGACCGGGTCCTGAACAAAGACAGCATTCTGTACGAAATGCGCAACAACCCTCATGCGTTGTCCAACGGGCGCTTGAGGTTTAGAATGCTAGACCAAGACGGTAAATTGATGAGCGGCGTGGGAGATTTGTTAGGGGTCAACTTGATAAACAGTTTTTCATTTACGCTGGTTGTATACAAAGCGTCTGAAAGGTATAATTAAAATTATATGCATAAATAGTATACAATGGTTTATGAGACGGTGAGGAGTGTGTTGTTTTACCTAGACACGCGTCTAAGAAGCGGGGGTACAATTGGGTCCCCTCGATTTACATTTCCCAATAACTTGATCGGAATTAAACCACAGCAAGGGGAAAAAATACGCCTTACTATGCAAGAGGCGTCTATAGAGTACACATTTTTTCAAACCGAAGAATTTAACAACAAAGTGTATGTAAAAGAAATACTTAATGGGATCGAAAACAATCGGATAGTGTCGATCCCGATAGGCAATTACAATTTAATTACGTTTGTTGTTGAGTTGACCAATGCGTTAAACAACGGGTCTTCGTACACATACAGGGTGGATTACATTCCGGAGACGAATCAACTGCGCTACATCGCCACGCCGCCGGTGGGGCAACCGATTGGCTCCGTTACATTTATCTTTGACACGGATGTTGCCTTTGCTGAGACGAGTGTGCCTTTAAACGAAAGCCTCAACGAAATGATGGGCTTTCTAATTGGCAGGATTATTCCCTTTAGTCCCAATGCCACGGATACCGCACTGCAAAGCACTTCTGCCGTACCCGTGACAATGTCCCCGGGTGTCGAGAATCTATACGTGACGGTGCAAAATAGCTGTAGCAATTACGGCAATGCAAACATTAGCAACACCTTTTCGGCGTCTAACATTTTAGCAAAAATACCGGTTTCAAACCCACCCTTTAGTACCTTGTATTTTTATGACCTCAACTCGAACTTTTCTACAATCATTAATAATAAGTATATTGACAATTTAAATTTGACGTTATTTAACGAGCGGTTTACCTTAATCGAACCTCGGAAGAACTGGACATTCACCATTAAAATAGACATTATAAGAGGACGTGCAGAAAATCAGACCGCCGAAGCCCTTCGTGAACTTGTGGATCTGGAAAAAATGAAACTTATCCGGAAGGAAAAAAACGCAAAAAAAAGTAAAAATAATAACCTAACATCTTAATATATAATCATGGCTAGAAGACGAGGAGGCATTCGTGGCTTCGGCCGAGGCTTTGTAAAAGGATTACGAGGACAGGCAAGTGTACTTGCCAAAACAGGCAGGGCCGCAAAGACGATTCTAGGTACAGTTGATAAATATTCAGGAGGTGCGGGTACGGCCGCACTGCAGTCCCACCCGTACGGTCAGGCTGCGTTGATGGCGATGGAGGCGAGTGAGCAGGCCGAACAATACGGCGTCTAAGAAATTAGCGGAGAATAATTTCCGGAGTATATACATATAGTGATGGCTAACCAACAAGCTAACAATGCTCCTTTTCTCTCGCAACAAAACTACGCTGCTGTGGCGGGGGTTTCTAATAGTCCTTATACTGATGAGCGTGCAGTGGCCTCAGGCGGGGGACCTGGTCCTGGAGCTGCTGGCAATATGGTGTTTACTGCAGATGGTGTCACCCCCGGCTTTGGAAAAATAAGTTACGATGACAACGGTACAAATGAAAGTATATTGGCGATTAACCAAACAACCGATTTTATTAGCCTTAGTAATAATGGTAACCAGGTATCCCTGCAGCCCAATGCAAATTTGATTTTTAATACCGGCGCATCTTTGCAATGTACAGCTCAAGACACCATTACCAGCACGGCTACAAGCGGTGACCATATCATAAATAGTTTTAATTCAAATGTCCAACTGAATGCACCCGCTGGAGTAGTGGATGTAAATGGAGAAACCGGTGTAACAATTGACGCAATTAATGGCGACGTGGACATTACAGCGCAGAATAACGATGTAAACATATCTGCGGACAATGGTCTCGTTGACATTACCGGTAACATTGTAGAATTAAATTCCGCTAATGCAAACGCATCCGTGCAAGTCGACGACGGTTCGTCGTCTGTAAATGTTACCGCTGGAGTAGTGGATGTAAATGGAGAAACCGGTGTAACAATTGACGCAATTAATGGCGACGTGGACATTACAGCGCAGAATAACGATGTAAACATATCTGCGGACAATGGTCTCGTTGACATTACCGGTAACATTGTAGAATTAAATTCCGCTAATGCAAACGCATCCGTGCAAGTCGACGACGGTTCGTCGTCTGTAAATGTTATAGCGGACGACAAATTTCGTGCAGAAGTAGGTCAAAATGCCTTTCCTCTGCAAAATCCGTATGACTCATTATTGGATATGACGGGGAGCAACATAGATATGCAGGTTGTGGATCCTCTTTTTCCACCTGGAACTCTAAATAAAACCGCACGTCTTCAAATGATAGAGCCAAATGCTTTACTAGAATCTGAAATAAAAATGGAAGCGTCCGAAATAGATTTAATTTCTTATGCGTCGGTAACCAATGGTATATCTCTACAAACTAGAGACATTGCTGGTGGCATCATATCAGAATTTGCCCTCAACAGCTCATCGGCCAATAACGTTCCTCCTGCCGTGGTGGGACGGAATGTGCAATACTATCAATTTGCGACAAGGGATCCAAACTTTGCACCGCCGGGGGGGGTTCCGGTACCGGATCCGTTACAACCGACATATAGGTTTAGTACAAATACGGGCGCTTGGAGATTTATTGCTAGTCCAAATGCTGCAAGCGCCGGTCCAGGTTCGGCATTAATATGGAATGGAAATGGGGGTGGAGGTCAAGCAAATCCATATGAGTTGACATGGCAGCCGGGCGCGGATTTAAGCACGCTGGTGGTAAATTTTGACAAAGACAATTCGACTTTAAAATTGGAAGACACCGCAGGGGGTACCACCACAACGCTGTCCACCACAGCGGTGGTACCGGGTCGCACCGTTCAGATTGCACGCCATACCATCAATACATACGGTACGGATATTTC
>Ga0208898_1001697_pt1 | contig 14228 bp, 27 predicted proteins | sample VirMetDEL_Mar_4_FD_184513 | JGI IMG/M metagenome (GOLD analysis project Ga0208898, IMG submission 184513) | Aqueous microbial communities from the Delaware River and Bay under freshwater to marine salinity gradient to study organic matter... | ecosystem: Environmental > Aquatic > Marine >...
CATTAGGTAATCGCTACATCGCTAGTTCTGGTTTAGAGAGAACATTAAACGGATATATTCATGAGTTTATTATTTATAGCCGAGTATTGACTAGCGGAGAACGTGCAACATTGCAAACTTATTTAGCTACAAAATATGGTTTATAAAATAGATTTAAGCGTTTACGAAACGCAGTTGGAGAACTTAAATAGTGGTTGGATAACTCAATACAGAATTGACAATCCAAACGATAATATAACGCAAAAATACGCCGATAGTTTTACTTTTGGTGGTTTTGGCTACATTATTAAAGATAGTGTTACCGATCAATACATAACGGACTTTGTTGCTGTTGTTGATGATTTTCCATTTTGGCACGAGCCTGAAAAAACAATACAAGTAAAGCAGTCCAATGAAGATTGTTTAGCAATGTTGGACGAATACTGGCAAATTGCTCAATATAGGAGAGAAAATAATATAATAACTTACCGAGAAAACGGATTTGTTTATGTTTATGTAAATACTTTATTTCCTGAACACAGAGCCTTATTTGAACAATTTAACGCTGAAATAAATGAAACCCAAATCTAACTTAGAAAGAATTGCATTTATAGTATTAATGGGTATATTTATGTACCTATTTAATAGTTGCACAATTAATAAAAAAATAGATTATAAAAAACATCCTCACTACCCTTATATAATTGAATAACTATGGAATATAAACCTTACACATCACCTTATAAGAATCAACTATTTGGATATGAATTTAGATTCTTTAGTGAAAAATCAGTTTGGAAAAACTACTTAAAACAAGCAGAGGATTTTAACTTAGGTATATCATTTAGGAATAATCTTGAAATGATATTTAGAAGTAGGTATTGGGAAACTAGAGGGTTTGATGGTAAGACATTTATCAAAGATAGATATGCAGGTAACTTATCTGTATTCTTTCACGATTATCCTTCACGTATGGGATTTGGTTGTTATGAAAATGATGTTATATTTTTATACATCGAATTATGCAGTGGTAATAGTAAAGCTTGGGCATTAACGCAATTTCAAGTAGTAAGAATGGCTAGACCATTTTTTAATTTAAGAGATTACATAAAAGGTAGAAGGCAAAAAAAACCACAATGGATAATTGATTTGTATAATGAAGTTAGTGCTAAATTATTTGAAGAATTTAATTTAATTTACTAATATGAAAAAGTTTGATATTTTTACATTAGAAGAGTTTTTAAAAAACTTTCCTACTATAACACAAAAGTTAACACGTTGCACAATTCATGTAAGTGATAGTCCTGTTAATAGGGGAGATAAAGCAGAACAAATTGAATTGTGGCATAAGCAAAGAGGGTTTAAAGAAATTGGTTATCATTTAGTTATTTTACCTAATGGTGATGTACAAATAGGTAGAGATATTAATAAAACAGGAGCACACGTAGGAGGATTTAATACTGGTAACTTAGGTATTTGTTTAATTGGTGGATTTAAAGGTAAAGATGAAAGAACTGATGAACAGAAAAAAACTTTAGCATATTTGATAGTAGAATTAATTGATAAAAAAATATTAAGTCAAGAACAGTTTTTTGGGCACACAGATTTAGATAAAAGAAAAACTTGTCCTAACTTTGATGTAAAGAAATTCGTAAAGGAAGAAATTGGCAATTATATATTTTAACTAAATAGTTATGATTAATTGGATAAAAGGTATCTTTGATAAAAACTCTAACGTATCTAGTAAAAGATTTGTAGGAGTAGTATTAGTGTTATGGGCATTATTAATTAGTTCGTACTATATAATTAAAGTTCAATTTGATGGTGTTGAAAGCAGTACTACTATTTCAATAATTGAATTTAGTATAGTAACTGGTGCAAGTTTATTAGCAGGTGGCACAATTGCAGAAAATATAAAATTAAATAAAGATTAAAGTTGTGTAAATATTAACTAATTTTTTATTTTTGTAAACTTTAATATATATCTATATATAATAATGAAAGAAATAGACGACTTCACAAAATTAATATTAAACGAATTAGAGCGTAATAGAAATGCAATCGACAAACTTAAGGCGGATATTGACTTAAAATTTGAGAATTTACGCCGTGACATTGCTAAGGTTCATACCACCGAAAAGGAAATTCAAGATATAAAAGTTTGGCAAAAAGAGGTAACCGAAACATGGTCACCTAGACAAATGAAAGAAGTTAAAGATGAGGTTTACGATCAAAAAAACAAATGGTCTAAAGCAATAGGGTTATTAATTGCTATTGAATTAGTCGTAGGTTTTATAATTTCGTGGATTTTAAAACAAATTTAGTATGAAATCTTTGAGTAATATTGAAGAAATCAAGTCTTTAAGCGACAAAATAAGCTTATTATTTAAGCAAAATGAGTTGCTAAGGTTGGCAATTAATACCAGCCACGAGGGTATTGCTATCCTTAACGAAAATGGCGAGTATATTTATCTCAATGAAGCTCATGCAGAAATGTTTGGTTATACGGTTGAAGAATTGACAGGCAAAAAATGGGAGATATTATACAAGCCTAATGATGTTGAATATTTTAAAACGATAGTTTTTCCTATTATATTTGCTAATGGCAAATGGAACGGAAAATATATTGGTTACGCAAAAAATGGTGATGAAGTAAAAGAAGAAGTTTATTTAACTTTGTTGCCGAATAATTACTTAGTTTGCACATGCAGAAATATATGAGAAATAATATTATAATTATAGGTTTAATGGTAGTTTTATTTTTAATTACTTTTAAAAAATGTGGAGTAAAAGTAACTGAAACTAAGACTGAATACATACAAGGTAAAACTGATACTGTATATGTAACTAAAACAGTTTATGCACCTAGTATTCCTGCAACAATCGTTAGAGTGGTTAGGGATACGATAATCGACAGTATCCTAATTGTGCAAGCTAACGAATATTTAACTGAATATAAGGATACGTTAATTGATATGGAAATTAAACAAATTGTGAATGGTACATTACTAAATACAGATATAAAATACACAGCGAATATTCCTTCATACCACAGAGTTGATACGATTAAAATAACTAATGTAATACAACCAAAAGGAATTTACATCGGTACACAATTTGGATACCAAAACATCACTCCTAAAGCTTCTTATTTATGGGATAGATACCAAGCAGAAGCAGGGTTTAATATTTACAATAGAACCCCAATAGTAGGTTTATCCGTTAAGTTTTAGTTTTTCATAACGCTCAAATACCTTTTCCCATTTAGGTATCTTCCTTAACTTTTCTCTATCACTTGTTTCCCAAAGCATATGCTCTTCAATTGTTTTAAGCATTATATTATCTTTATTTAATCTATGTTCAGGAAAAGCACCTTTAGATAGTAAATGTGAAAAATAAGCAACATTAAAGCTACCTAGTGGCTCACCTGATACTTCTGAATAGTGAGGTCTTTCTTTCCATATCTCAATAAACATATCTAATTCTTTTCCCATTTGATAATGTAGTTTAAGGTTATAGCTTTTTTAAAGTGTGTAACCTTCTCGCTTGAAACTAAACGCTTACAAATCATAGCTTCGGATAGGTTATGTTTACCTGCACACACAATTTGGATATATTTCTTGCGTATATCACAAGGTAAACTACGTATCTTTTCTTGTTTAATTAATAAATACTCTGGAAGAGTAACGCTAACTGTTTCGATGTCTTTTCTTTCTATTATCATGACTATTTATTTTTTATCTCTTCAATTATTAATTCCTCTATTGAGTGTAAGGTTTTGCTTTCTAAGGTTATTTCCATTCCTAAGTGTGTAACCTCCTCAATTTTAACTGTAACATCCATCCATTTCTCTCTAGGTGTAGTAACTCCATCACCTGTTTCATACTCATCAATTTCATAAGTAAATTCAACTTCTAATTCAATTTCACCAGGAAAAACTAAATGCGAATGTTTATCAATTAGTTTTACGTTAGCAATACATCCTTCTACGGATACTTCTATTTCTCTATTGGTTTTTGCTAGTGCATTCGATAAGAATTGTGCAAACTTCAAAATAGGCGTGTACTTAATCTTCTTCATTGTTCCGTTTTTATTCTGTAAAAATTTATATGGAGTAAATGATTTTTTAAAAAAACTAGGTATCTTAACTAAATTCACAAAGATTTTATGTTTCTCGTAAACCCATTTTAGATTAATCATAACTTCCCTAGTCATATTTTTAAAATCAAATTCAGGTTTAATCTCTATGTAGCTTACATATTCTTTATCACAATATAATGGTGTTTGGGATTTTTGTTTTGCTTCAAATTGTGTAGCGAATATACCTATTGCTTTAGTATCCCAAAGTATTTCAAAATCGTATGTATATTCGTGAGGGTGCAACACAAATTGTGTAGCTAACTTACCTTTTACATTAACGATTCTTTCTACTTTATCCGATAACAATATTGGTTTAGGCTCATAAACATATTCAACAATAAACCCATGCTTGCACAATTCATCTAACCACAACGCAAAAAACTCCTCTTCCTTTGATTTATATTTATACTCCATAAGTAGTTAAGTAATCATACAGCTTACCTGCATCAGTTAATAATATTTTATTTTCAACTCCATTATCTATATGTGTAATAGATAAGTCTGTACGTTTACCAAAATCTAAATCGTACATATAGTATTCAATTGTGCAGTGTACTTTACCATCTTTATCAATGTAAGGAGGAAATACTTGCTGTAATGTTCTAACTACAATATCAACAAATTCACCACCGATAAAATCTATATTACCACCTAATTGTGTAGATAATACATTGGTTTTGTTTTGGTATTGTCTATAATGCTTTTCAATACTGTTCATTATAGAAACAAATTCTTCCTTTTCCATTATAAATGTTTAAAAGTGTTTAAAATATCTTGGTATGATCCTTTATTGATTAATTCATTAAATGATTTAAACTTAATACTCATTTCCGAAGCAATCAAAGCACCTATAAGTACATTCTCATCAAACTTCTTTACAGATTTAAGCCACGTAATAATCTTTTCTCTCTCTGCTTTAGGTCTGATACTATTATTTCCTAATTCAGCAAATACTGGTATGTTACTTTCATCAAACTTAACTTGTTTAGGTTTTACTACATCAGTAATACCTAATTGTTTCTTTTGTAAAGTTTGCTCAATTAAGTTTTGTGCAACTTCTTTACGCTTTTCAATGTTCACATCCTTTAATTGCTCTTTTGCAGTTTCTATTTCTTCTTTAGAGGCAATATCAGTAGTTTCTTCATCTTTGATACCTGCAAATGATAAAGCTCTACCCACAGCAGAAGTTTCAGCATTTTCGATAAAGTGTAAGTAGTTAATATCACCAACTCCTTCTGTTTCCATTGCGTGTGCAGTAAATGATTTACCACCAATTTCAACCGTAGCTTTAACAATAGCGTATAGCTTTTCTTTATTAACGCTATCTAGTTTTTTATCAATCTTAATTATTTCGGTGTTGATATTAACATCATCCCATAACTTTTGTTCTTTCAGTTCAACAATACGTTGTTTTACTTTTTTGTAGTTTTGATTAAAATCTTTGTCCATTTTTTAGTTTTTAAAATTACCTATTGAGTTTTTATCTAATATAAACCAAAGCCACCCTTCAAATTCACTTTTAAATGAATCATATATGTATTCATCTTTAGGTTTATTAGTAGTGTATATACCTTCTATAAGGTACATTTTGTTGGTTGTAATAGTCTTTTCGTTATCACCACAATTTGCAGTTATCTTCCAACTACCGTAACCATTCATTCTAACAGTAAAGTATATGTTTACATCATACTCATTGTTGTCTGGCATTGTTATTTTCATATATCTAATTGTGTATCGTTTACTAATTCTAATTGGTTATCATTAAGCCATGAAACTAATTCAGTAGCGTATTGCCCATCAGATACTTTTGTTATAATAGTTTCCTTACCTATTTTTTCTCTACTCATATCTGTAATGTAAAAATCACCTTCTTCTTTAATGATAGGAAATGTTATTGATAAATCTTTGTATTCATCTTTACGTATTTTTAATTTAGATCCGTAATTAACTATCCTTACCTTATCGCCTATTTTAAATCTCACTACTTATAATTCTTAATGTTAACTCCAAAATAAGCTCTACTACCTGGATTATTCCTATGTACTACCCTACCCTTATCACCAAAAGTAAGCTCCTCATAATCTTTCATAATATAAAGCAAGTGGTTTTTAATTAATTGTTTCTTAGTCGATAATTCCTTTTCTTCTTCAAGAATATCTTTATAAGCAACAGCAATTTGGAAATCATCATCAGTACCAACTAATTCTTTAGCAATACTACCTTCCTTATATTTTTCTTTCCAAAAATCTTCGTAACCTTTATTTTGTTCAGGTTCAGGTTCTAGGTTATCTAATTGCTCTCTTAATTGTTGTTTTTTATCATTATCAAAAGTTATTTCTAACTCATTGTAAATAGGTCTAGCTTGAACAACTAAATCCCAAAACTCCTTAGTTTCTTTCAATACCATTTCCTTTACACTATCAACCATTTTAATAGGGTAAACTTGAAAATCAGTACCACCTTTTAGTGCAGCAATCTCACAGTAATCACATTCCCAGATAATCATTTGTTGGTGAGTTTGGAATATGTATCTAACAGGCAATCCTGTTTCGTACTTTTCAGCAGCAGCTAAAGAGATAGTTTTAATCTCTAAAGGATACGAAAAATTCACAACCTCACCACTAAATGGATTTACTTGCCCTTCTGGTACAAGAAAGTCAAAAGATGCAGAAAGATAAGGATACTTAATATTAATAGCATAACAGTTTAAATCTTGAAATTCACGAATAACATTTGCGTTGTATCTATTATCGATATACCCTTCTTCCGAGCCATCATAATACTTCCAAGCATTAGCAACATTACGTTCTAATTCTAATCCCCAAAAGGTAAATTTAGATTTTATTTCAGGAAATTTAGCACCTACTTTACTCCAAAACAATTTAGCTCTTACTCCATACTCATCATAACCACCTTCACAAGCAGTTGCAGTTTCAGAAGCACCTAAAGTGTTTTTTCTAAATTCATACCAGTCTATGTTCTTTGTACCATCAGGATTAAACTGATTAATAAAAAAGCCATATACTCCTTCCTTTAGTTTTTTGCAGTATTTAGCATATTGTGTAAGGTGCGCCAATTCTTTTGGAAAATCTTTCATTGTTTATTTTTTTTACTAAATTAAGGTTACTATTTTAAATTGTGCAAGGTTTTTAATTGATTGTTTCTATCAATAATAAAGCGTTAATAGATTTAGTCTATATATGCTTAAATAGTTTATCAATTATTTGGTGTCGTTCTTTATTTTCAACGTTGCACAATTTTCTAATTAGCTCAACTGTATGTATAGAAGCAGTTAAATAGTAATCGTTTTCGGTTAGGTTGTCGTGGTCTAATTGTGTAAGCTCCGAACCAAAAACTTTAGTATCTTCACCATTGGTATAAATATACGCTATATCCATTACTTATCCTTTACAAAAGTACCGTTAACCATTTTACCTGTACGCTCTTTAATTACGTTGTATGCGATGTTTACACAATTATTAATATCAACTCCCTTTAACTTACAAAGAAGCGTTAATACCACTACACAATCACCCACAGCATCTTTAAATTCTTTTTCGTTATCAGTTACTATGGCTTCGTGTAATTCTAATACTTCTTCCATTAATTTTTCAAATTGTGTACGCACCGTAGCTTTATCTAAAATGCCACGTTCTTTACCCCATGCTACTATAAGGTCAAATAATAAGTCTGTATTCATTATCTAAAAGGATTTGCTTTAATTTCACTTGGATTAATTTTCTTTACTTCTCTGTACTGGTTTCTGTACTTCTCATATATATTCATGCGTGTAATATATTCTGGAGTACAAAATCTGTAATCACATTCGGAATGAAACGGATCATCTTTTAATGCTTTAAACACTTTTATATCATCCTCCGAAGTGTAACCTGCTTTTCTTAATGATTTAAACTGCCTTTGTGCCTTTTGGTCTGCATACTTAAAGTTACGTTCCAATATCGAATTAAAATCATCAACAAATATGCGATAATCTTGTTCCTTGTTTGTACTATGGATTAAATCCCATATCAAATCAAAATGTGTTTGTTTAGCATCTTTAAAGCTATCCAAATAAATCTGGTTAATCTTTGCCTTTTCCATTTTCTTTTATTGTTTTAAGTTTTTAAAAATATGTGCAATAACATCTACTGTCCAGCCGTTTCCTATTGCGTGGTGTGCCGCAATTTTTGATACGCAATTTGTATATCCATTAGGTATAGTTTGCAATCTTTCTACTTCATCTCTTTCTAACATTCTCGCCATACTTCTATCTCTATTTAAATAGTAATTTTTACTATGACTTTTATTTGTTGTCAAACAAAAGCTTTTTTCCGCATCAATAGTTCTTAAAGTATCTATTTTTTGTTTTTCACCCCATTTAGAGAAAAACCATTTAGTCAAAGGTTTAAATTTATGATTAGTGTTTATCACATCCTTCAATTTAATACCCTTGTCTTTTGGTTGTTCTATGTTGGGTATGTTAGTCCAATATAACCTCTCTCTATTTTGAGCAGAAAGTAGTGAGCTATTTATTAAGATAGGTTCTACACCTAAAGCATCTGTTATAACTTGTTCCCATTCTTTTTTCATTTTCACATTTTCAAGCATAAAATACTTTGGTTTAGTTTCTTTTAAAATTCTTACAAACTCCCAAAACAATCCACTTTCACCTTTAAACCCATCCCCTTTACCTGCGTTACTAAAACTTTGACAAGGGCTACCCCCTATCAATAAATCAATTTTTGGTAAATTATAGCCTTTCACAGATAGTACATTTCCAATTTGTTTAGTGTTTGGGTAATTATGTTGTGTTATTTTTATTGCGTTTTCATCAATTTCAGAAGCAAAGTAATTATCATACTTAATTCCAACTCTATTTAAAGCTATTTGTCCACAGGACATTCCATCAAATAAACTTAATACATTCATTTTTCTTTTATTACTATTCCTTTAGTTATTAATTGTTCTGTGATTTCCAATTGTGTATGCACCAAATCAATTGTATTTATAAAGCTTTGTAAACAATGTTTTCTTGCTGTTTTACCATCATTATCAAAAAATACTTGCTCAAATACATAAGTTAAATAGCTTTCGCCTTTATAAAACAATCTTACGTGCGTTGATAGTTCAAATGAATTGTCTGTTTCAACTATCTTTAGTTCAGGATATATTTCCATAGTATTATTTAGTATCGCAAAATATACCACACTCCCAAGACTTTATTTTACCCCCTTTATCAGTTGGTAGTAATTCATCTAAAAAAATTCTTTTACCTTTATGCTTAACAAGTTTTGCTCCAATTCTTCTACTTTGTTCAGATCTTTCTTCAAAAACTTTTGGAAATGTATTTCTAACTAAATTCCAATACGTAGGACTTTGTGATTTTACACAACCTATACAGTTAGCGTTAGGATAACCTAATGAATATATTTCAGGTAATTTTATCCCTTCTTTTTGAAGTATTTTAAAACAATCTTCTTTTGTTAATAACTCCGTAACTAATACTGGTATAGTATTTCCTCTTTCGTACCTATTAAATTTACGTTGCCTTTCCCATTCGTCAACTGTGAAACCTAAAACGTGCCAATCTATTTTATTATTCTTCTCAAAATAATACCTAGCTTCTTTTTTTAATTGCGATGTGCATGGTGCGCCTTGTACCCCACTAATATATTTTCGCTTATCAAAAACATCTCTAATATCACAAGTTGGATATTCTGGGTTTATAGCTCTTATTATTTTAACGCCTAACCATTTCTCAACATCACTCAAAAATCTTTCATTATCAGGATGTTCATTTACAACTGGATTATTAACTATCAAAATATTATGTGTATTGCTATATTTTTCAATTGTTTTTTTCGCAGCCACAGCCGAAGCTGCTCCACAACTAAACCAAACTGCTATTGTTTCTTTTTCCATAGTTTTATTTTTATATACCTCCCAATAAAGCTATCGGGAGGTGTATTTGTTTTTAAAATGGTAAATCATCATCACCCTCATCTTCACTAGCCTCATATACATTAGGCTTTACAACTTCCGCAGGTACACTATCTTTAACAGTCATTATACTTGCTTTAGGTTGTTGCACAATTTTAGATATGACACCAGGTAAAATTTGCGTTAATAAGTAGTTATCCAACTCCTTATACACTCTGATAATATCATCACCTACTTTATGTTCAGTAACATACTTAGCAGATAACTCCTTCATATCTAAACCCCATTGTAGTTTATCACTACTATTATTGGCTTTAGTTACTAAGATAGGAAAACCATTATCTCCCATTTTAGTCCAGAATGATAAATGATTTAAGCTCTCTGCTGAATGTAAGCAAGAAATTAATTGCCTTGAAATATTACTCATACCCATATTCAAGAAATATCTTTCTGCTGCAATATCATCACGCAGGATAATTTCTAACACAGGTTTTTTCTTACCTTCATGCTCAATTTCTTTAACCTTAATAGTTTCTAGCAAGCCTTCAAAAGTTTGTTGCTTATCAACAACTTCGTACTTGTCGCCTTTTTTTTGTTTAAATTCAAAGAAACATTCTTTGCTTCCTTTTTTCAATCCTACCAACTTTACATAAAAGTTAGTGTAGTTGTCTTGCTGATTTCCTCTAGCCATTGTTTGATTTGATTTAGTTATTACTTGATTTATTTATTTTTAGAAAGGAGCTGTTATATCAGTCCATTTAGATAATCTACTTTTAGGCTTTTCTTCAATTTCTTCTTTAATTTCCATTTGCTCCCCAAAGATAAACCTTTTTTTGAATATACCCAATAAAGGATTTCTATTTTGTTCATCAAAAAAACCTATAAAACCTCCGTAGTTAGTTAATCTTAATTTAAAAGCATTACCATCTATCATTGGTTTACCACCTGTAAAGGTTTCTTTTACTTTGTGTACATCAAAAAACGTTACGTTATTTTCAGTTTGGTGTTTAGTATAACGGTGTAACACTACAAAGTTATCTGCTTTAGCTACCCATTTACCACCACCTTCTGCTTGTGAAGAAATAGGAGGTTTTCTTAATCCTTTAAAATCTCCTGATGCTTCTACTGTTCTTAACGCATCTGTTACTGGGTGCATATTTAACCATATACTGCAATTCATGTTTTTGCTCCATTGTTTGAATTGTGTAGCCACGTGGTGATGATATTCGTGTAACCCCATGCGCCTATCTAATCCTTCCCAATTGTATGATAAAGTGTTGTATGGATCTATCATTAATACCTGATATTCGCCCTTTAGTAAAAACGATTCAGAAACTTGTAGTATCTGGTTATACGCTAATAACTTTTCATTTTCAATTATCACAAAGTTTTTATCAAACCATTCGTAAGAAATCTCTTTTTCCTTTTCAGTAAACAAACTCATTTTTTTACCTACTAAAAATTCCATCATTTGTTTCTGTACTACCCAAGCATCGTTTTCTGTTGAGTAGATTATACATTTCCAATTGTGTAAGATATTAGCAAGTACACACATATACCAAAGTATTGTAGATTTACCTATATTCTCATGTCCTAAAAACACATCAAATTTACCTTGCTTAAACATATAGTATTCATCTAATGATTCATACCCAGTTGATAAACCCATTGCATATTCACCACGTAAAAACTTCTCAATCTGTTCCTTATTTTTATTAGTTTTAGCGACATATTTTTCAGGTTCAAATGTTTCGGATAAAATCTCAAAATCATTTGATAACTTCTTTTTAGGCTTATCACCATATCCCATTTCAAGTAACTTCTTACCTGCTAGTGAAAAATCACCACCACATTCCAATACAGCAAATACTCCTGATGCAGGATAACCTTTACCAACTTCAAAGGGCGTATTGCTTGAATGAGCTACAAACAGTTTAACATCTTCTTTAATGTTTCCTGATTGTGATTTACCTCCTGGTCGTTTGATGTAGATTTTATTTTTAATGCGTTTAGTAATTGTGTAGCCATTACGAGTAAACAAATCAGCCATATCAGAAGCAGTAGTTTGTTCGTTGTAGGCATCCCAAGGCTTTTTACCTTCTTCCCAAACAGGTAGGGAAACTTTTTTCTCAATTATCGTTTCCTCTTCCATTAAGTCCATTGCCTTAGCACAACACATAATAATATCTCTATCCTCTTCTGTAATGGTAGGTATTGTTTCAAAGCTTCCTTGTATAATTGTGTAGCCATCACTAGGATAAGTTGCAACATAACCACCTTCTCCTCTAGTTTCAATCAATGTTGCACGTTTACTATTACAAGTATTTATAGCTTTTTCCTTTTCAACTCCATCAGCTTTTAACTGTAAAAACAAAGCGTTTTTTTCTTCCTTAGTAAAACTTCTTTGTGCAAGTTTTTTATTACCTTCAATTACATCACATTTGTAATAGATATGGTAACCGTTGTTAACAGTCTTAATGATGCACAATTTGGAATAGGTTTCCTCTGATAAATTATCTTTCAACAACTCCGAATACTCTTTCCATAAATCCTGATTTAATTCATACTTACAATCAACATCAATAACCTCTAAATTGTTTGAAGCTTTACCACAAGATACCCCTAAGTATATAAATAGCTTTTCTGTTTCATCATTTAATGGAAACGGATTAGTATGATTAAAATCTGCCCATGAATAGGTATTAATGACACCTCCTTTTTTAAAGTTAGGTTCTTTATTCCTGTTTAGTGGGAAAATTGTGTAGCCTAGTGCTTGTATTTTTTTTATATATTCAATCATTACCAAAGGTATTTATATTCTTCTCTTTTCTGTATGTTGTAAATCTTCTTAAAATTCGGCAAATTGTGTACCCTACAAATATCTGCTTTTTTTTCTTTACGCTTTAACCTTGCGATTATATCCTTAACTATTTCAATATCCTCACTTTCAACTATCTTTTTATCCACGTATTTAAAGCCAAATAGTGCTGTACCATTGTATTGCTCACCTCTACTTTTTTTACTCCTTAAAACCGAAGTAGTACGCTCTGCAATAATATTACGCTCCAACTCACTAAAGCTTGAAAGCATTGTAATAAACCACCTACCTAAAGAACTTGAAGTATCCATACTCATACCTCCCATATCAACAAAGGTCAATGCACAATTATTCTCTGTGAAATGATCCAAAGAATTTAAACAATCCAGAACATTCCTAAACATCCTATCTAGCTTTAATGTAATAATATTTACATCTTTAATACTTTTAAGTTGTTTACCTCCCTCTCTAGTGAATAGTTTACTGCTTCCTGATATGTTTATATCTTTGATAACGCCATCAATTGTGTAGCCATGAAAATTACAGTATGCTACACACTTTTCTTCTTGCATCTCAACCGAATTAGCTTGGTCATCAGTTGAAACTCTTATGTACACAATTGCCTTCTTCATATTATTTTAATTGTTCATGTAATAATTGTGCAAGCATCTCACACATTTTTCTTCTTGTTGTTGGTGTCTTAAATACTTTAACGTGTTGATTACCTTGTAATCTTTGTGGTGAAACATAGTGAGGAACATTTAATTGTAACCAAACAAAGTAATCCTCATAAGTTTCACAATCCTTAATTGTTTTCGGTATCTTTGTATCCATACTTTTCTAACTGTGGTAATATCCTTAAATAAAACTTCTCTGTTAATTTTCCTCTGCGTATAACTACATCAACTAATTCACGCCTAATTCCTATTTCCCTAAATAAACCATTCCTGTTTATACCTGGTTGTTCAAGGAACTTAATTAAATCTGGTAATTTTTCGTTTACTTTTTTCATTGTATTTTTTTTCAAAGTTACTTAATTTGTTTCTAAAAATAAAATAATTTTATATATTATTTATCTATTTTATTTTGTTTTTAATAGATTTTTCCTAACAATAAGCTTCATGGTCAACAAGCTTCATTTGTTCTTTTAGCATTTCAAATTTGCTAAACCTCCAAGTTGCAAATGCAGGTTCTTGTACTCTATTAATTAATTTAAAGAATTTAGGAAAATTGTGTACCTCTTCTAATAATAGTGCTGGTACTATTCCATCGTTGTCTAGGATTTCTCTAATTGTGTAAACTTCTCCTTTTACAATCCAATTTTCAAAATCGTTTTTAATTTCTTCTAATT
>Ga0208898_1001699_pt1 | contig 14222 bp, 9 predicted proteins | sample VirMetDEL_Mar_4_FD_184513 | JGI IMG/M metagenome (GOLD analysis project Ga0208898, IMG submission 184513) | Aqueous microbial communities from the Delaware River and Bay under freshwater to marine salinity gradient to study organic matter... | ecosystem: Environmental > Aquatic > Marine > Coastal...
CTCGTTCGAAAGCTATCGTTGGTAAGCTCTTCAACGACCTGGGCAAGCGTTACGCTACCCGTGAGGGTGGCTACCTGCGCATCCTCAAGTGCGGTTTCCGCGCTGGCGACAACGCGCCTATGGCGTATGTCGAGTTGGTTGATCGTGCTACTGCCGGCGAAGCTGTAAGCGCCGAGTAAGACGACAGTCTGTTACGAAGAACCGGGCCTAGCGCCCGGTTTTTTGTGCGCGTAAGAAAAGCGCCATGGATACAAGCGTGCATCGATCTGGCCGCGGCATTATGGGCGTCGGGTGTATTGGTAGTAATTTTCTATTGATGTCCACAATTTAATGAATTTGTAGACGTCATGTTGATGATCAATACTCACTGCAAGCCGATTAGCCGGCAGTTCCAAGTCCGACCTGAGGAAGATTGAACATGAGCCAGAACAAAATTCTTACCACCGCCAGCGGCGCTCCCGTGGCGGATAACCAGAACTCCCGTTCCGCCGGCCCGCGTGGCCCGTTGTTGCTCGATGATTTTCACCTGATCGAGAAGCTCGCTCACTTCAACCGCGAAAACATCCCTGAGCGTCGCGTACACGCCAAAGGTTCGGGTGCTTACGGCACGTTCACCGTCACCCGGGACATTACTCAGTACACCAGCGCCAAGCTGTTCGAGGCCGTTGGTAAACAAACGCCGACCTTTCTGCGTTTCTCCACGGTTGGTGGCGAACGTGGTTCGGCGGATACCGAGCGCGACCCTCGTGGCTTTGCCTTGAAGTTCTACACCGAAGAAGGCAACTGGGACATCGTCGGTAACAACACCCCGGTGTTCTTCATCCGCGACCCACTCAAGTTCCCTGATTTCATCCACACTCAAAAACGCCTGCCGCAAAGCAATCTGAAAAGCGCGCAGATGATGTGGGATTTCTGGTCGCACTCCCCGGAGGCGCTGCACCAGGTCACCATCCTATTTTCCGATCGTGGTATCCCTGACGGTTACCGCCACATGCACGGCTTCGGTAGCCACACCTACAGCTTGATCAACGCCAAGGGCGAGCGGCACTGGGTGAAGTGGCACTACAAGACCAAGCAAGGCATCAAGAACCTGGCACCGGCCGAGGCGGCACGTTTGGCCGGTACCGACCCTGATTACGCACAGCGCGATCTGTTTGGTGCGATCGAGCGCGGGGATTTCCCGAAATGGCGCGTCTGCATTCAGATCATGACCGAGGCCCAGGCCAACGCACATTACGAGAACCCCTTTGACGTGACCAAAACCTGGTCGCAGAAGGAGTTCCCGCTGATCGAAGTCGGTGAACTGGAGCTCAACCGTAATCCGCAGAACTACTTCGCCGAAGTGGAACAAGCGGCGTTCGGCCCGAGCAACATGGTCCCGGGTGTTGGCCTGTCGCCGGACCGCATGCTGCAAGGTCGCGTCTTCGCTTACGCAGATGCCCACCGCTACCGTATCGGCACCAACCACCAGCAACTGCCGGTGAATGCCCCACGTAGCCCAGTCAACAGCTACCAGCGTGATGGCTCGATGGCCTTCGGCAGCAACGGCGGTGGGGCGCCCAACTATGAGCCAAACAGCTACGCCGACGCGCCGAAACAAGCGCCACAGTACGCCGAGCCCGCATTGGCCCTGAGCGGTGCCGCGGATCGTTACGATCACCGCGAAGACACCGACTATTACAGCCACGCCGGTGCGCTGTTCCGCCTGATGAACGATGAGCAGAAAGCCTTGCTCACCGGCAACATCGCCGGCGCCATGGCGGGGGTTTCCAGTGATGTGGTCCAGCGGCAGTTGCAGCACTTCTTCAAAGCCGATCCGGCTTATGGAGAAGCAATCGCAAAGGCGCTGGGTGTATCGATTAACTGACTCTAAACGATAAGCAGAACCGCCCTCATTTGGGCGGTTTTTGCGTTAATTCAGCTGCTTTTCTCAGGAAATCTTCACTTTTCAGCCGTTGGCTCCGTGACCTATGGGTCAGCATGGTTCAAACTAAAGACTTTCAAGCAGGGAGATGTAGGGCGATGCAAGGTCACCCCGACGTAATCGATTACCTCAACACGTTGCTGACGGGCGAACTCGCGGCTCGTGACCAATATTTCATCCATTCGCGTATGTACGAAGACTGGGGCTTTACCGAGCTCTACGAGCGTATCAACCATGAGATGGAAGAAGAGACCCAGCACGCCGACGCACTGATGCGCCGTATCCTGATGCTCGAAGGCACGCCACGCATGCGTCCCGACGACTTGGACGTAGGCACAACGGTGCCTGAGATGCTCGCCGCCGACCTGCGCCTCGAGAACAAGGTCCGTGCCGCGCTCTGCAAGGGCATCGAGCTGTGCGAGCAGCACAACGACTATGTCACTCGTGAAATTCTGCGCGTGCAGTTGGCCGATACCGAAGAAGATCACACCTACTGGCTGGAAAAGCAGCTGGGCCTGATCAAGCTGGTCGGCCTGGAGAATTACCTGCAATCGCAGTTCTGATTCCCGGCTGTAAAAAAGCCCCTGTCACCGTTGAAGTGACAGGGGCTTTTTATTGGGCCGGATAAATCAGGCCCGGTCGCGCGCGAGCAACGGTTTCAAGTAGTAACCCGTGTGCGATTGCGGCATCTCGGAGACCTGCTCCGGCGTACCTACCGCGATGATCTGACCGCCCTTGGAACCGCCTTCCGGCCCGAGGTCGACCAGCCAGTCGGCGGTCTTGATCACATCCAGGTTGTGCTCGATCACCACCACGGTGTTGCCGTGGTCGCGCAGGCGGTGCAACACATCCAGCAATTGCTGAATGTCCGCGAAGTGCAGGCCCGTGGTCGGCTCATCGAGGATATACAGGGTTTTACCGGTATCGCGCTTGGACAGCTCACGGGACAGCTTGACCCGTTGCGCTTCACCACCGGACAGCGTGGTCGCCGATTGCCCCAGCTTGATGTACGACAAGCCCACATCCATCAGCGTCTGCAGCTTGCGCGCCAACGCCGGAACCGCGTCGAAGAACACCCGCGCTTCCTCGATGGTCATCTCCAGGGTTTCGTGGATGTTCTTGCCCTTGTATTTGATCTCAAGGGTTTCGCGGTTGTAGCGCTTGCTCTTGCACACATCGCACGGCACGTAGATGTCCGGCAGGAAGTGCATCTCCACCTTGATCAAGCCATCGCCCTGGCACGCTTCGCAGCGCCCTCCCTTGACGTTGAACGAGAACCGGCCCGGCCCGTAGCCCCGCGAGCGGGATTCCGGCACGCCGGCGAACAACTCGCGAATGGGCGTGAACAGCCCGGTATAGGTCGCCGGGTTGGAGCGGGGGGTACGGCCAATTGGGCTCTGGTCGATATCGACCACTTTGTCGAGGAGCTCCAGGCCCTTGATGCTGTCATGCGCAGCCGCTTCCAGCGTGGTCGCGCCGTTCAGGGCGGTGGCGCTCAACGGGAACAGCGTGTTGTTGATCAGCGTCGACTTGCCGGAGCCGGAAACACCGGTCACGCAGGTCAGCAGACCCAGCGGAATTTCCAGGTCGACATTGCGCAGGTTGTTGCCGCGCGCGCCCTTGAGGTGCAACGCCATCTTCTTGTTGCGTGGCGTGCGCTTGGACGGCACTTCAATCCTCACCCGGCCGGACAGGTACTTGCCGGTCAGCGAGTCTGGATGGGCCATCACTTCGGCAGGCGTGCCTTGGGCGACGATATGCCCACCATGCACGCCAGCGCCCGGGCCGATATCGACCACATAATCGGCCAGGCGAATCGCGTCTTCGTCGTGCTCGACCACGATCACCGTGTTGCCGATGTCCCGCAGGTGTTTCAGCGTGCCCAGGAGGCGATCGTTGTCGCGCTGGTGCAAGCCAATCGACGGCTCATCGAGGATATACAACACGCCCACCAGGCCGGCGCCGATCTGGCTGGCCAGGCGGATGCGCTGGGCTTCACCGCCCGACAAGGTATCGGCGCTGCGGTCCAGCGACAGGTAATCCAGGCCGACGTTGACCAGGAACTGCAGGCGCTCGCGAATCTCCTTGAGGATCTTGTCGGCAATCTCCCCACGGCGTCCGGTCAGCTTGAGTACGCCGAAATATTCACAGGCGTCGCCAATCGGCAGGTTGGTCACCGCCGGCAGGGTCTTCTCGCCAACCCATACGTGTCGCGCCTCACGGCGCAGGCGGGTGCCTCGGCAATCCGGGCAGGGCTGGGTGCTGAGGAACTTGGCCAGTTCTTCCCGCACGCTCGCCGACTCGGTCTCGCGGTAGCGGCGTTCGAGGTTGGGTACGATGCCTTCGAACGGATGCGAGCGTTTGACGATATCGCCACGGTCGTTGAGGTATTTGAAGTCGACGTTCTGCGAGCCGCTGCCGTTGAGAATGACCTTCTGCTGATCCGCCGGCAGTTGGTTGAACGGTACTTCCAGGCTGAACTTATAGTGCGAGGCCAATGAGCCGAGCATCTGGAAGTAATAGACGTTACGCCTGTCCCAGCCGCGTATCGCGCCTTCCGCCAGCGTCAGCTCGCCATTGACCAGGCGCTTGATGTCGAAGAACTGCTTCACGCCCAGGCCATCGCAGGTCGGGCACGCGCCGGCCGGGTTGTTGAAGGAAAACAGCTTGGGTTCCAGCTCGCTGATGGCGTGGCCACAGATCGGGCAGGCAAAGCGTGCGGAGAAGATGATCTCTTCGCCCGGTTCGTCGTCCATCGGCGCGACCAGGGCGATACCGTCCGCCAGCTTCAGGGCTGTCTCGAAGGATTCCGCCAGGCGCTGCTGCAAGTCGGCGCGTACTTTGAAGCGGTCGACCACGACATCGATCGAGTGCTTCTTCTGCTTGTCGAGCTTCGGCGCTTCGTCCAGCTCGTACAGCTTGCCGTTGATCCGCGCACGCACGAAACCTTGCGCGCGCAGTTCTTCAAACACTGAAAGGTGTTCACCCTTGCGCTCGCGAATCACCGGCGCCAGCAGCATCAGCTTGGCGCCTTCCGGCTGGGCCAGCACCAGGTCGACCATCTGGCTGACGGTCTGGGCCTCCAGCGGGATGTCGTGGTCCGGGCAGCGCGGGATACCGACGCGCGCATACAGCAGGCGCAGGTAGTCGTAGATCTCGGTGATGGTGCCCACGGTGGAGCGCGGGTTGTGGGAAGTCGACTTCTGCTCGATGGAAATTGCCGGCGACAGGCCTTCGATGGTGTCGACGTCGGGTTTTTCCATCATCGACAGAAACTGGCGGGCATAGGCCGACAGCGACTCGACATAGCGCCGCTGGCCTTCGGCGTACAGCGTGTCGAACGCCAGCGACGATTTGCCGGACCCGGACAAACCGGTGATGACGATCAGTTTGTCCCGGGGCAGGGTCAGGTCGATGTTCTTCAGGTTGTGGGTTCTAGCCCCACGAATCAGGATCTTGTCCAAGATGGCCTCGCACGGCGGGCGTAAATAATGCCGGAGTATACGGCTAAAGACTGGATGAATATACACTGTCAAGGTGCCAGGTGCAGCCTTACATGAAACCTGCGCGGCAAACCGCCGCATATACCCTCTCAATCGATGGGACTGGTAGAATCGCCGCCGGTTCACACGAGGTTTTTCCATGCACGATCCCCACAGCGAACGCATGAGTAGCGGCGAGACCCGAGCAGCAAGCGGTCTGGCCCTGGTGTTCGCCTTCCGTATGCTTGGCATGTTCATGGTGTTGCCGGTGCTGGCGACCTACGGGATGGATCTCGCAGGCGCGACCCCCGCCCTGATCGGCCTGGCCATTGGCGCTTATGGCCTGACCCAGGCAATTTTCCAGATTCCGTTCGGGATCATTTCCGACCGCATCGGCCGCCGCCCGGTGATCTACCTCGGGTTGATCGTGTTTGCCCTCGGCAGCGTACTCGCGGCCCAGTCCGATTCGATCTGGGGCGTGATCGCCGGGCGTGTCCTACAGGGCGCTGGCGCGATTTCCGCAGCGGTCATGGCCTTGCTGTCGGACCTGACCCGCGAACAACACCGCACCAAGGCCATGGCCATGATCGGCATGACCATCGGCCTGTCGTTCGCCGTCGCGATGGTGGTCGGCCCGTTGCTGACCCGCGCCTTCGGTTTGCACGGGCTGTTCCTGGCCACCGGCGGCATGGCGTTGTTCGGTATCGTGATCGTGGCCTTCATGGTGCCGCGTTCCACCGGCACCCTGCAGCACCGTGAATCCGGCGTCGCGCGCCAGGCGCTGCTGCCGACCCTCAAGCATCCGGACCTGCTGCGCCTGGATTTAGGTATCTTTGTATTGCACGCGATGCTGATGAGCAGCTTCGTGGCCTTGCCCCTGGCCCTGGTGGAAAAAGCCGGGCTGCCCAAGGAACAGCACTGGTGGGTCTATCTGACCGCGCTGCTGATTTCATTCTTCGCCATGATCCCGTTCATCATCTATGGCGAGAAGAAACGCAAAATGAAACGAGTTTTACTCGGCGCCGTCGTGACGCTGATGCTCACTGAGCTATTCTTCTGGCAGTTCGGCGACAGCCTGCGGGCGCTGGTAATCGGTACGGTGGTGTTCTTCACCGCGTTCAACCTGCTGGAGGCTTCGCTGCCTTCGCTGATCAGTAAAGTTTCACCGGCCGGCGGCAAGGGCACGGCGATGGGGGTGTATTCCACCAGCCAGTTCCTGGGCTCTGCACTGGGCGGCATCATGGGTGGCTGGATGTTCCAGCACGGCGGTTTGTCGGTTGTGTTCCTCGGATGCGCAGGTCTGGCTGCCCTCTGGCTAGCCTTTGCTGTTACCATGCGCGAACCTCCCTATGTGACGAGTCTGCGCTTGCCGTTATCGCCTGAAGCGATACGCGAAGCTGGCTTGGCCGAGCGTCTTAAGGCCGTTACAGGGGTTACCGATGCTGTGGTTATTGCTGAAGAAGCCGCCATCTACATCAAATTGGACACCGAATTATTGGATCGCGCGACGCTCGAGCAACTGGTCAACCCAGTGCCGACAGCGCGCCCAGCTTAGGAGAACGTTATGGCCCGTGGGGTTAACAAAGTCATATTGGTCGGTACATGCGGCCAGGATCCCGAAGTTCGCTACTTGCCTAACGGTAACGCCGTGACCAACCTGAGTCTGGCGACCAGCGAACAGTGGACCGACAAGCAGACCGGCCAGAAGGTCGAGAAAACCGAATGGCACCGTGTGTCGATGTTCGGCAAAGTGGCAGAGATCGCCGGTGAATACCTGCGCAAAGGTTCGCAGGTCTACATCGAAGGCAAACTGCAGACCCGCGAGTGGGAAAAAGACGGCATCAAGCGTTACACCACTGAAATCGTGGTCGACATGCAAGGCACCATGCAACTGCTCGGCGGCCGTCCACAGGGCGACCAACAGGGCCAGGGCGGCATGTCCAACTCGGCACCGCGTCCACAGCAGTCGCGTCCGCAGCCAAGCCAGCAACCACAGCGTGAGTCGCGCCCAGCGCCACAACAGGCCGCTCCGCAACCGGCCGCGGATTTCGACAGCTTTGATGACGATATTCCGTTCTAGCGCATACCGCAGCAAAACAGTTACATACTAAAAGAACCGCACGACCTTGAAGGTCGTGCGGTTTATGTACAGTACCCAGCCTAGAGCATTGCGAAACGCAACATATCTTCATTGGCTCGTTGCTTGTGCGTGTCGGTCAACCCATGCGGAGCGCCCGTATAGACCAGCAACTGGGCATGCGGGATTAGGCGCTTGCTTTCCAGTGCCGAAGATTGGATCGGCACGATTTGATCGTCATCACCATGAATGATGAGGGTGGGAATACTGAAACGCCTCAAGTCCGCTCGAAAGTCTGTCTCCGAAAATGCCTTGATGCTGTCAAAAGTATTTTTGTGCCCTCCCATTACACCCTGCATCCAGAATGAATTGATCAAGCCTTGTGAGGGTTCGACGCCTACCCGGTTGAATCCATAGAAAGGGCCGCTGGCCAGATCGAGGTAGAGCTGCGAACGGTTGGCGATGGAGTCGGCACGCATCCCGTCAAAAACTTCGATCGGTGTCCCTTGGGGGTTACTGGGGGTTCTCAGCATCAGCGGCGTTACCGCGCAGATCAAGCCGGCCTTGGCCACGCGCGAAGTGCCATGGCGAGCGATATAGCGTGCAACTTCACCGCCTCCGGTGGAGAAACCGAAGAGGATCACGTTGGTCAGATCCAGGTGCTCGATCAGTTCCGCCAGGTCGTCCGCGTAGTGGTCCATGTCATTGCCGCCCCACGGCTGGCTTGAGCGGCCATGCCCGCGGCGGTCATGCGCGATGGCGCGAAAACCGTTGTTGGCGAAATGCAGCATTTGCGATTCCCAGCTGTCGCTGTTCAGTGGCCAGCCGTGGCAGAACATAACAGGCTGGCCGCTGCCCCAGTCTTTATAATAAAGCTCGTTGCCTTCGCGAGTTGTCAGATAAGTCATGGCGTAGCTCCATTGACGTGAACAGACTTGGCGGTGGAGACCAGAAAGCCGTCCGTGGACACTACGCTGGCATTGGTATTAACGATTCGCAGAGGATTTGGCTCGTGCAGGTCTAACCTAATCTTAGTTCGGGTTTGCGCACGCTGCGCAGGGTGTGCAGGCATCTTCCGATGGTGAGGTGATCCCTGGCGTTTGTTCTCATGGCTCACACGATTTAGGCTGTGGCCAACCTTTAAACACAAGGAACGCCGCGATGACCTGGTCCGCCAAGCAATACACGCTGTTCGAACAACAGCGCACACGCCCCGTCCGTGATCTGGTCGCGGCCATTCCCAATACCGCGGTGCAAACCGCCGTCGACCTGGGCTGCGGCCCCGGTAATTCCACGCAAGTGTTGGCCGAGCGTTTTCCGCAGGCTCGCGTCACCGGCATGGACAGCTCCGACGACATGCTGGCCGACGCCCGCAAGCGCCTGCCGACGCTGAACTTCGAACGGGCGGATATCGGCGCCTGGAGCCCGGCGCAACCGTTCGATGTGATCCTGGCGAATGCTTCCCTGCAATGGCTGCCGGACCACGCCACGCTTTACCCACACCTGGTCAGCCAGTTGACCTCCGGCGGAACCCTGGCGGTGCAAACCCCGGACAACCTCGACGAGCCCGCCCATCGGCTGGCGCGTGAAGTCGCCGCCGATGGCCCATGGTCCGCCAGGATCGGCGCGGTCAAACACAATGAACGGCACACGGCGAGCTATTACTACGAACTGCTGAGCAAACACTGCAGCGCCGTCGATGTGTGGCGCACCACCTACCTGCACCCGCTGGCGGATCACGCGGCTGTGGTGGAGTGGTTCAAGGCCTCGGCATTGCGGCCGTTCCTCGCACCGTTGAGTGACGACGAAAAAGCCGCTTTCCTGCAGGACTATCAGGCGCGAATTACCCAGGCTTATCCGGCCCTGGCTGATGGCACCGTGCTGCTGCCTTTCCCGCGCCTGTTCATTATCGCAACCCGCTAGCCCCACGCCCGCATGTGGCGGTCAGGCCGCCGCCGCTTGCGCCTGCAAGTATTCCTGCGTCGACACCACGCTCGCATACCCAAATGCCAACGATGCCATATACGCCCCATGCACCTGCTCCGCCGGAATCACTTGCCCGTTGAACTCCTGATCCCGCGTGGCGCAGGCGTCATGGAGCACGGTGACCTTGTAACCGAGGTCCGCCGCCGCCCGTACCACGGCGTCGATGCACATATGGCTCATGCTGCCGACCACGACCAGGTCAGTGATGCTGCGTTGTTCCAGCACCGTGCGCAGTTGGGTTTCGCGAAACGCATTTACGAAATGTTTAAGCACCACCGGCTCACTGCCTTCGTTCAGCACCTTGGGGTGCAGATGCGCGCCTTCGGAGTCTGGGGTGAAGAACGGTGCATCTTCCGAGGTGAACTCATGGCGCACATGAATCACCGCATCGCCCGCCTGGCGAAATGCCTGCAGCGCCTGCGCGGCCTTGTCTGCCGCGGCTTCCACGCCGTCGAGTGGCCACTTGCCGTGGGGGAAGTAGTCATTCTGGATATCGATTAGGATGAGCGCTTGCTTGGCCATGTGTGTTGCCTCGTGATGGGTTGATGGGCGCCAGTATCTTAGCTGGCGCACCGACCGGGGATTGGCTGCACCGACAATAGCAGGGGGAAAACTGACAATGGCCGTGGAACGCTCGATCATCGAGTTGGGTGTGTTGATCTATCAGGGCGCGCAACTGGCGGCGGTGCATGGCCTGACCGATCTGTTCGGGGTGGCCAACCGGATCGCCGCCGCGCACCAATCCGCGCAATTGCCGCTGCTGCGGGTCAGCCATTGGCAGGTGGCGGCAGATGGTACGCCCGCGCGCGTATTCGCCAGCCATCCCGGCCCCGGCCAACCGCTGATGGCCGTGCTGGTGCCACCGTCGATTGGCGAATTCACCGAGCAACAGACGCCACCCGCGTTGTTGCAATGGCTACGCCAACAACACGCGGCGGGCACCGTGCTCGGTGGCGTGTGTATCGGCTCGATCATGCTGGCGCGCAGTGGTTTGCTGGACGGGCGCAGCGCCACCACCCATTGGTCTTCCGCCAGTACGTTCGCAGAGCATTACCCCGCGGTGCGTCTGGAAGCGGATAAACCGATCGTCGATGACGGCGACCTGATCACCACCGCCGGGCTGATGGCGTGGTCCGAACTGGGCCTGCGCCTGGTCGACCGCCTCATGGGGCCGAGCGTTGCGGCGGACACGGCGCGCTTTCTGGTGATCGAACACAGCGACAGCGCCAGCCAGTGCGGCAGCAACTTTGCGCCGATTCTCGGGCATGGCGACGGCGCGATCCTGAAAGTGCAGCACTGGTTGCAAGCCAGTGGCGCGGTGGATGTCTCGGTGGCGGCGATGGCGCAGGAAGCCGGCCTCGAAGAACGCACGTTCCTGCGGCGCTTTCGCGGCGCGACGGGTTTGAAACCCACCGAATACTGCCAGCACCTGCGAGTGGGCAAAGCCCGGCAAATGCTCGAGTTCACCAACGGCACCATCGACCATATCGCCTGGACCGTGGGCTATCAGGACCCCAGCGCGTTTCGCGCCACCTTCAAGAAAATCACCGGCCTGGCCCCCAGCGAGTATCGCAGCCGGTTTGGTGTGTGAAGAATGTTTCGTCGTCACCGCCCGCGCTCGCCTCGTCAGCTTCCTATAGGCCTGATGATGTTCTGGCCTCATCGGGGGCAAGCCCCCTCCCACATTTGATTGTGTTCACAGATCAACGTGTGGGAGGGGGCTTGCCCCCGATGAGGCCTTCAAAGTCACCCTGACTCAATGCCTGATCAGCCTCTCCTGCACCGCCTGCTGATCCACATCCAGCAGTATCTGTTGCTTGCCAGCCACCATCACCGCCGCCGGCAGCCCATCGCGATACACAATCCGGTTACCACTCACCGCCGGTACTTTGCTGCCCGGCAATAGCGTGCCCACCAGGTTCAGCGGATCAGCCCCGCACACCGCGATCAGGCTTCCATCATGGGCCCGCCGCCGCACCTCACGCAGCAGCGGGATCGCTTCCGGCAAGGCGAACTGTTCGCCCGCCAACCCGCTGACGAACCGCCCGCCGCGAATCTCCCCGCGTGCCTCCAGGCGGTGAAAGGTGCGCAACAGTTCGCGCCAGCTTGGCAGCCAATCCGCCTCGCGCTCCAGCAGTCGCCAGAACACCACGCCGTAGCGGCGCAGCAAGGTCATCGCCACATGCTCCAGGGTTTCGGCCGAGTGCGGGCCGGCGGCGGTCGACGGGCGCCGGATCAGCGCCCAGCGCCCGGCATCGTCCATGCCGCCGACGAATGCACCGCGCCCGCGCCGGCTGCTGCGCGCCTGGCGTTTACTCGCGGGTGTGGTCAGCGCACGCAGCCCGGCGAAGCTGTCGGCGTTCACCAGGCCGGCGCCGACCAGTTCCTGCAGCGCCGTTTCCAGCTCGCTGCGCAGCAGATGGGCTTCGTGGGCCAGCTCATCGAAAAACAACGCGCCGTGTTCGCGCAAGGTCTGGTGGACTTTCTGCGCCTTGGGCGACAACGTCGTGCTGTCGGTCTGTTCGGTCAGCCCGCTCCACAACGGCACCTGGCTGCGCGGCAGCAGCACCACGGGCGTGCTGCGCAGGGCGGTGGCGCCGGGCTTGTTGCTCAGGCGTGTCCACACCAGCTTGCCGCTGCGGCACAGGTCGTCGAGCCAGGTTGATGTGTAATCCTTGAGCCGCGCGCTGAGCAAGTCACTGTCCCAGGCCGAGGTGGCCGCCGCGTAGCCTTCGAACTGGGCGACGATCTGCGGCAACATCGCGCTGCCCTGGCCACGCGTACCGTCGGACAGGTGCTGCCAATCGAACAGAAAGCGCATGAAGTCCTGCAACGCCACCGGCTCGATTTCCCGGCGCAGGCGCTTGACCGTGTAGCGATGAATCCGCGCCAGCAGGTGCCGTTCGCACCATTGCTCCTCGCGGGCGCCGGGGCTGAAACGCCCGCGCAACACATAGCCTTCCTGCTCCAGGCGGGCCAGGGCCTGGGCGATGTCGGTCACCGGCAGCCCAAGGGGCGCGGCGATTTCGATCAGGCTCAGCGGGCCGAACCCCCCGAGGCGCGCGCGCAGCACTTCCACCAGCGCGTCATCGAAGGTCCAGGGCTCATCGAAGCCGGGCAACAGCGGCAAGTCGTTGGGGTAAATCGCCCGCAAGCAACTCAGGCGTTCCACCGCCACCCACTGGCCTTGGGGCAGATGACAGGCGCGTCCGCCCTTGGCCAGCGTTTGCAACCACTGCCGCCATTGTGGCGTGACCTCGCTGTCGACGATGCACGCCAGGCTCATCAACGCTTCATGCATTTCATCCAGGCCATGGGGCGCCGGCCAGGCCTCTTCGCGCACGCCGGCGATGGCGTCGGCGTCCAGCGCGCCAAGGTCGTCGGTGCTCTGCGGGTCGCTCCAGCGCCGGTTGAGCACGGCCTGGGTGCGGCGTTCTTCCAGCGGCGCGTCGTCGAGAAAGGTGTAGGGCCGCGCGCTGAGAATTTCTGCGGCCATGGGCGAGGGCGCCGGCAGGTCGCGGCTGATCAGGCGTACCTCGCCGCGCTCGATGCGCCGCAACAGGGCCAGCCAGCCGTCGCTGTCCATCGCTTCGTGCAGGCAGTCATCCAGGGTTTGTTCGACCAGCGGGTGGTCGGGTACTTCGCGCTCGCCGGCGAGGTTTTCCAGGCACGCGATCTGGTCGGGAAACACGCTGGCGATCAGGTCTTCGCTTTTCATCCGCTGGATCTGCGGCGCCACCTTGCGCCCGCCGGTAAAACGCGGCAACGCCAGGGCCACCCCGGCGTTCCAGCGCCAGCGCACGCCGAACAACGGCGCGTCGAGCACGGCCTGGATCAGCAGGTGCTCGGCGGTCTGGCTGTTGAGATAACGCCACACCTCATCCAGCGCGAAACTGTGGCTGGTGGACAGCGACAGCACGATCGCATTCTCGCTGGCCGCCGCTTGCAGTTCGAAGTTGAAGGTGCGGCAGAAGCGCTTGCGCAGCGCCAGGCCCCAGGCGCGGTTGATGCGGCTGCCGAACGGCGTGTGGATGATCAGTTGGGTGCCGCCGGACTCGTCGAAAAACCGCTCCATGATCAGCGTGTCCTGGGACGGCAACGCGCTGAGCGCCAGGCGCGCGCGGGCCAGGTAGTCCACGATCTGTTCGGCGCTGGCGCGGTTCAGGCCCAGGGTGTCGGTGAGCCAGGCGAGGGTGGGTCGCAGATCGCCGGGCGTGGCGCCGAGCAGTTCGTCCAACTGGCCCTGCAAACGCGCGACCGCCGCCGACAGTTCGCGGCTGCGCCCCGGCGCTTCGCCGAGCCAGAACGGGATGGTCGGCGGCTGGCCATGGGCGTCCTCGACCCGCACCTTGCCGGCTTCGACCCGCAAGATCCGGTAGGACGTATTACCGAGCTGGAAGACATCCCCGGCGATGCTTTCCACCGCGAAGTCTTCGTTGACGCTGCCGATGTTCAGGCCCTGAGGCTCGAGCAACACGCTGTAGTCGGCGTTGTCGGGGATGGTGCCGCCGCTGGTCACGGCGGTCAGCCTGGCGCCCCGACGGCCGCGCAGGGTGCCGGTCACGGCGTCGCGGTGCAGGTAGGCGCTGCGGATGCCCTGGCGGCCGTTGTAGCCGTCGCAGAGCATCTGCACCAGCGCCTGGTAATGGCGTTCATCCAGCTCGGCATAGGGCGCGGCGCGGTGGATAAGTTCGAGCAGCGCCTGTTCCGGCCATTCCCGTGCGCTGACTTCGGCGACGATTTGCTGGGCCAG
>Ga0208898_1001700_pt1 | contig 14220 bp, 16 predicted proteins | sample VirMetDEL_Mar_4_FD_184513 | JGI IMG/M metagenome (GOLD analysis project Ga0208898, IMG submission 184513) | Aqueous microbial communities from the Delaware River and Bay under freshwater to marine salinity gradient to study organic matter... | ecosystem: Environmental > Aquatic > Marine >...
TTCTTTCAAACAGTTGGTGCAGAGTTAGGTCCTGATACAGCAAACCTTGACAGGTTACCATTTAGAGATAGTAGTATGAGTATGGATGAAGCCGTTCCATTGTTTACTGGGGATAAAGAAATATCTTTTCCATCAGGCTATGACAATGATGCAAAGATTGTTATAAGGCAAACACAGCCATTGCCTATGACAATATTAGCTATAATGAGAAGGTCTAATACGTTTGATGCTTAAGTTTAAAAAGTTTGATAAAGAAGACTTAGATATGATTGAAACAAATTTTCATTTTCCAGAAAGCTCAAAAGCAGCTATGATGAAAGAAACGTGTTTAAGTGCATACACAGCATTGCTAGAAAGTAAGGTATTTATGATTGGTGGTGTATATGGATTATGGCAGAATGTCGGAGAAGCCTGGTTTGTAATGTCAAAGCACGCCTACAAGATGCCCTTTTCAGCAGCTAAGTATTCTAGTTTATTATTAGATCATGTGCAAGAAGACAACGATTTACAACGTATTCAAGCTAGTGTTCACACAGGTGACAAGCAAGCGATAAGATATGTTGAGTGGTTGGGTTTTGAGAACGAAGGTTTGATGAAGAAGTTTGGTCCTGATGGATCAGATTATTATCGTTTTGCGAGGGTTGCGTAATGGCAAATACTATGTATGCAAATGATGCACAGGCTTCAACCTCTGGTGGTGGAGGTGGTGGAGGTGGATATGCTGCTGCTTCAGGTCTTGGTGCTATCCTGGGTTTCAAGGCAGACCAAGCTGCTGCAAAGCAAGCAAAATTGACTGCTGAATACAACGCTAAAGTTGCAGAAAACGAAAGAGTTTTACTACAGCGTTCTGCAAGAGATGAGCAAGCTAGGTTACGTCAAGGGTCAGAAAAGTTGGTTTCGGCACAAAGAGTAGCTGCTGCTAAAAGTGGAGTTGTTACTGGTACAGGTAGTAATTTATTAGCATTAAGAGATACTTATATGGGAACAGAAATGGATGCCATAGCTATAAGATATGCAAGTAGCATACAGGAACAGGCAAAGACAGCACAAGCTGCAATGATAAGAGCAGAAGGTGCTTCGAGATCATCTGCAATTAAAACTAGAGCTTATGCAAATTTACTTGAATCTGGTGCAAAAGCAGCAACTTTGATGGGATAAGATATGCCAAAGATACCTACATATGACCAACTAGGGCAAAGAGTAAAAGCACCTACTACACAGATTGGTGTAAGAGCAGACACACAAGCATTTGTTGGTGCACAACTAGCGACTGCTGATTTGTTTAAAAAGGCTGGGAATATAGCTTACGAATTTGGTATGAAAGAAAAGGAAGAAAATACCAAGGCTGCATTTGCTGAACTAAAGACACAGTACAATAATGAAGTGAACGATTTAATTAGAAATAGTAAAGCTACAAGCACGTTAGAAGCTGAGAATGAATTAAAAGATTATAATAAAAAGTTTGAAAGAAACTATACAAAAAAGAACTTAACGCCTAACCAGTTAAAATCTATCAAAACGCAAATGGTTTTGCATCAAGGTGCTAAGATGCAAGTTGGTAAAAATTTAGCTTTTGACAGAGGTAGAGATTATAATTCAACACTTCACAAAAACGCCAGTAACAATCTTATAATAGAAATAAATAAATTACCTATTGGTAATCCTTTGCGTAATGCAATGGAAGATGAGTTACGAGAAACAATTACTGTTGCCAACGAAAATGGTGAAACTGCAAACTTAGATTACAAAACAGTTGACCAGGCTTTTAATGCTATAAAAATAAATGATTACACCACTTTGTCAGGTAATGCTCAAAGTATTGAACAAATACAAGAATTAAAAGATAATCTTAAAAATGAAATGTTTATGCCTGACACAAGCCTTAAATTAAATGCGTTGTTAGATGCACAGGAAAAGAGAGTCCATGGCGAGTACTCTGATGCTATTGTAAGAGACATATTTCTTAGTAATGACAAGGCTTTGACAAATGATGTAGAATTTGAAAAAGAAATACAAAGACTTAACAAATCAGATTTAATTAGTTTTACCAATGATAAAGGCGTTCAAATAAATGTTAATCCAAAAAAATTGCCTGTAAACATTTTAGAAACCATAAAAGCAAAAGCACAAACTAGAAGAAACGAATTATTATCCAAAGAAATCAATGACATAAAAGTAAATCTTAGTTCAGAGGTTCAAGGTAAGTCTTTGTCTGAGTTGACACAAATTAGAGATAGTATAGATGCCACAGGTAAAGACAGGTACAGACCTGAGATTGAGAATTTTGCTTCAAGGGAGCAAATGAAACAAATAATTAATACAGAAATCAAAGATAAAGCTAAAAGAGAATTAGCTAATGCTATGCAGGTAAAAGATAATATTGTTTCTGACTTAAAGGTTGACGGCGTTATCAGTCAAGAGAACATGGCAAAAAAAGATGGCGTATACAATGCTTTGGTTTTAGCAGAAGAATATCAAAAAGCTAACGAATGGCAGCTTGCTATAAATGCAGAAATAAAAGCATCATCTTCATTTCAATCAATAAAGTTTAGCAGTAAAACTCAAACTACAGATAAGTTAAATGAGCTAAAATTAAATTGGCAAAGATCAGGTAAAAAAGAAGATGAGTTAATATATACCTCTTTTGCTAGTCAAGTTTCTGTTAGAGATGCAGAAATAAAAAAAGATTTTATAGGGTATTACAAGAGCCAAAATCCTGAAGAAGAAATCACAGTAGATAAAATGATTAGTTTGCAAAAACAAATGGATATACCAGAGCTTGACATAAGGGTAACAAGTAATGCTGAATTAGATGCGTTTGAAGCTGCTTTTAAGGCACCAGGATTGAATTACGCAGAAAAAGCACAGGTTGGTAAAGATTTTTTAAATAGTTATGGTGCAAATCAGAACAAAGTTTTAAGGCATTTAATATCTTCGGGCACAATAACACCTATTGATAACTTACTTTTAGCATATCCAAATGATGTAAGAATTAAAGGTGCTATATTAGCTAATGCACCAGAAACAGTTAAGAGATATAAAAGTGATATTCCTAAAGATGACAGAACAACTATTATGGAATCTGTTGCAACAGAAATGTCAAGTTATAGTCAAACTGTTTTAGGTGGTGGTTTTGATGATGTTTTAGGTGGTGGTTTTACAAAAGGCAGGGCAGGTCATGTAATGTCAATGAGAGACATAATTGTAAATACAGCGAATTATTACAAGATGATTGATAACATGGAACCAGCAGATGCAGCTAAAAGAGCTTTTAATGAGGTTATTGGAAATCATTTTAATTTAGCAAATCAAGTCAATAACACTACTGTTAGGTTTGGTATAGAATATGATTCTGTTGCAGAGCCTATGTCAAAAATATTAGAGACTTCAATAGCTAATAATATTGATTATTTAAAAGAAATCATAGAAGCACCACCAGCACCATTAGGTTTAGATGAAAGTGCTAAAGAACAATGGCGAAACACATACTATAGTGACCTTATTAAAAAAGGTACATGGAGAACCACAACCGATAACAGTGGCGTTTATATGGTAGATCAGTTAGGTAACATGGTTAAAAGAAAAGATTCAGCAATGGAGCCAGGAGACATAGGTGGTATGGCACCTTTTGTTTCTGTAAATTTTGATAGTTTAACAACAACGCTTGATAAATACAAAGAAATTCAAGATGGTCAAGGCACAATTTCAGCAAAGAAAGAAGCACTTATAAATCATTTTAAAACTACAGGACAATTATTCTAATGGTAGGAATGTATATCCCAGAACAGGGTGATGATCCTAATTTAACAAATCAATATTACGATATTGCCAAAGCTGGTACTTTAGATGTATTAGGTGCCACATTTCAAGAAACGCTGTATTATAATCCATTAAATGCTGTAAATAGACTTGCTGAACAATACACAGGATTAGGTCAAACTGGTAAAGTAATATCTAAAGATGATTGGAAAGAAAGTGAGTTTTTTAGAGATGGCATACAGGTTGACGATAATGGCATCAAAGAAGGATTAGCACAACTCTTAGCCGAAAGAGTTGATAGAAGGCGTGAGTTTCAAATAACATTACAAAGGTCTAAAGGTGGATTTGGATTAGGTGCTGCTCAGTTTGGCGTGGCTATAGCTGGTAGTTTCCTTGATCCATTGAATATAGCCAGTGCGTTTATACCTGCCGTTGGTCCAGCTAGAGTTGCATCAATGGCAGCTAAGATGGGCAAAAGTGGATCGAGGGCAGTCAAAGGTGCTGTAGATGGTGCTGTTGGTGCTGCTGTTTTAGAGCCATTAATCATAGGTGCTGCTGCTGCCGAGCAAGATGAAAGCTACACTTTAATGGATAGCTTTTTAAATGTTGCCGTAGGTAGTGCATTGGGTGGTGGTCTTCATGTAGGTTTTGGTAAAATATCAGACAGGATAAACAGAACGCCACCACAAACAAGAGCTAGGGCAGAGCAAACATCAATAGGTCAAGTTTTAACTGACCAGCCAGTACAGGTTGATCGTATTGTTGATGAAGCAGAAACAACAACAGTAAAGCCAGAAGCTGAACAAACTGACACAATTACAGTTTACAATTCTGATGGTGAGCCAAGAGTTGTAGAGAAGGTTAGGGTTGATGATGAGGGCATCATTACTATAAAAGATACTGATGGTACTGAAAAGGTTGTGGATCAGAGTGATGTTGTAAGCAAATCTCCATATGATGAAGACTTTTTAATTGATTTAAGCGAAGTTGGTTTAGATGATATGTCTGCAACTGTAGATGATTTAACACGAGTAGGTCAACCTGGAGGTATGAACAAAAAACAAGCCATCAAGTCATTAGAAGATGCAAAGTTTATTGTAGAAAATCAGCTTAAAGAATTAGAAGCAGGTACCAAAATAAAAGGAGGAATATTTAAAAAAGAAAGAATTGTTGTAGATGAAGCTAAAGTGGCAAGCAAAAAAACAAGTTTAAAAGCCTTAGATATTGCTTTGGATAGATTGAAAGGTAAGAAAGTTGTAAGACCAAAAGATCCTATAACAAAGCAAACTACCGAACCTGGTGCAAAAGATACAAACACAACAGAAGAAACTGTAACTACACAAGAGGGTGCAGAATTAACACCACAGCAAATAAACGATCAAAGAGATTCAGCTAGTATAAGCCAAGATAAGTTGGGTAGATTAGATGAGTATGCAGACAAAATTGATAAGATGGATGCAGATACTGCTGACTTAAGTGAAATAAAAGCAGAGGATATTGAAGCAGAAAATGAAGCTATGATGCTTGAGTTAGAGGATCCTGAAATAATAGAATCTTTACCAGATGTTGCAAAACAAACTTTACAAAAGGCAAAGGCAGCTATGAAAGAAGCAGATGATGCAGCAGAAAAAGCAAGAGTATCTTATGATACTGCGACACAAGTAGGTGCCCAATGCGTTATTAGGAGTAAAAGCTAATGAGTTGCGTAGATGAAGTATTAGAGGCTGGGAAAAGAGCAGGTATAGATTTAGGTGAAGATGAAGCTCAAGAAATAGTAGCTATTTTAGAAAAGAAATTAGCTAAGAGAATGGCTAACGCAGGTGCAGATCAAGACCTAGACCTGTTTAATTTAGCAAAAGAAATAGCAAAACAAGCAAGAATTAATGCAGCGATAATGAGAAAAACCAGGCTTTTAAATATGAGAGCCTACACTAAAATAATGACTAAGCTAAAAAACAATCCTGATAATCCAGGGCAAGCGTTAGAAGCTATACTGACAGGTGACATAAGGGTTATGGATGATGGCTTGGGAAGTATTGACAGGAGACAGCAAGCTATTAGCTTAGAGTATGCAGGACAATTAGTTGCAGCATTAAGGAAAAAAGATTTAGAAGCATTGTTTAAATCAGGTGATTTAGACGAGTTAATATACAAAGCAATGTTTGATGGTCCTGATTCTATGGACTTGAATGTTGCTGGTGCAAGGGAAGCTGTAGAAATAGCTGAAGTTGTGCAAAAGGTACAAAAACAATTACTACAAAGAAAAAACAGAAATGGTGCAGTGATTGGTGAGCTTAAAAATTATGTTGTTCGTCAAGGGCATGACCCAATAATATTAAGGAAAACTGGCAAAGATAACTGGGTTAATTATATGTTAGAGAAGGATGGAAATGGTGTTTATGTAAGATTAAGTGACCAAACATTTGAAAGCAAAAGCCAGTTTAAAGATGGTGTAGAATATACAGACGAACAATTTATAGGCGATATATACGATAATCTTGTTTCAGGTCAACATCAAAAAGTTGATGGTGGTGACAATATGGGTGACAAATTAGTTGGGTTCTCAGGTCCAGCTAACTTGGCAAAAAAGTTAAGTACGTCAAGGGTTTTACACTTCAAAGATGGGCAATCTGCATATGATTACGCACAAAAATTTACAAGGCAAAGTTTTAGTGAAGCTGTTGTAAACGGCATTTTACATGATGGTCAAGCTATTGGTCTTATGGAAACTTTTGGCACAAATCCAAGAGCTATGTTTGATAGAGTTATGAAAGATGCACAAGAAATAAACAAAACTAATTTAAAAGCTAAAGAGACAATCAAAACAAAAAGATTAGAAAATCAATTTAGAGAACTTGACGGCACCACAAGAGCTAGGGGGTCAGGTAGATTATTATTAGGTGGTACTGTTGACTTTGCTGGAATCAATGCAGCTTGGCGTATGTTGCAAAACATGGCAAAGCTAGGTGCAGCAACAATATCCTCGTTTTCCGATATAGCAACAAAGGCACATTTCATAAACTCAAGGACAGAAAGAAATATATTCACATCTTATTTAAGGGCATTTAGTGATATATTTAGAAATTATAGTGGTAAGCAACAAAAAGAATTAGCTTACTTGTTAAACGTAGGTGTAGAAAACTTTTTAGGGGATGTCCATTCAAGGTTTGGTGCAAATGACAGTTTGCCAGGAATGATGGGTAAAGCACACCAAATGTTTTTTAGATTAAATGGTATGACATGGTGGAACAATGCACAGAAAACTGGATTAGCTAGGATGATTTCAGCAGATTTAGCCATGTATACAAACAGAGCATTTGATGAAATACCAACAAGAACAAGATTAAACTTACAAAGATATGGAATAAATGCAGAAGATTGGGCAGTCTATAGTTCTATGGAAAAGAAGGCATTAGATGGAAATGACTATTTAGTTCCTGCTGCTGTAGATGATGTTGATGCTTCTATCTTGGAAGCAGGTGCTTTAAGGGAAGCTAACCTTACAAGAAAAAGAAAACTAAAAAATGTTACTGATGTTGAGTTGCAAAGATACAAAGATAATCTAAGAACAAAATTATCTTCATATTTAACAGATGCAGCAGATACGGCTATTCCTACACCTGGTGCAAAAGAACGTGCCATTATGAATCAAGGCACAGAAAGAGGTACTGTATTAGGTGAAGCAATAAGAGCATTGATGCAATTAAAAGGTTTTCCAATTACATATGTAACAAAAGGTATGTCTCAGCAATATCACGCTAAGAAACAAGCAGGGCAAAGTGGTTTATATGGCGTAGCACAAATGATGGTTGGTACTACCATTATGGGTTATTTATCAATGACAACAAAAGACATACTAAAAGGCAAGAGTCCAGCAGAGGTGTATGACGAGAGAGAAGGTTTGAACTATAAAACATTTGTAAGAGCATTTACGCAAGGTGGTGGTGCAGGTATATATGGTGACTTTGTGTTTGGTGAATTTAATAGATTTGGAAGATCTCCATTAGAAACATTTGCTGGTCCTACTTTTGGCACAGCAGCAGATGTATTAAAATTATACGCAGCGTTAAGGGATGGCAAAACAGATCAAGTTACAAAAAACGCATTTAGAACCTTGGTATCTAACACACCATATATTAATTTATTTTACACAAAGACAGCCTTAGATTATTTGTTCTTGTATGGAATGATGGAAAAAACAAATCCAGGTTATCTTTCAAGGATGGAAAGAAAGATAGAAAAAGAAACGGATCAAGAATATTACATATCTCCATCAAGGTCAGCAGTTAGGTTTTAATTTGATTATTTTAACAAAAAATATTATAACGTAGAAACGAGGTAGTTATGACAGTTAGTAGCACAACCACAAAAAACAGTTACAGTGGCAACGGAAGTACCACTACATTTGCATATGCTTTCAAGATATTTGCTGATGCAGACCTTACAGTCATACTAAGATCGGCTACTGGTGTAGAAACAGTACAGAGTCTAACAACAAACTACACAGTTACAAATGCTGGTAATGCTAATGGTGGTAATGTTGTGTTTGGAACTGCACCTGCTAGTGGTGTTACTGTCGTTATTAGACGTAACATGGCACAAACTCAGTCTACAGACTATGTGGCAAACGATCCTTTCCCAGCAGCTACACACGAAGATGCACTAGATAGGTTGACTTTTATTGACCAGCAACAGCAAGAAGAAGTAGACAGAAGCCTCAAACTATCACGAACAAATACTATGACATCTACTGAATTTACAGTAGGTGCAACAGACAGAGCAAACAAGGTCCTTGCTTTTGATGGTAGTGGTGAATTATCTGTTACACAAGAGCTAGGTACATACAAAGGCACAGACGCAACAGTAACAACAGAAGCATATGTTGTAAGAGATATTATCAAGTCAACGACTTCTGCACAGCTAAACAACGTGTATATATGTGTTGCAGACGCAGTTGTTGGTGACAGTCTAACAGATACAGATCACTTTGAATTACTAATAGATGCTGTTACAGCAGCTACAAGTGCAACTAACGCTGCAAATAGTGCTGCGACTGCTACAACGAAAGCAAGCGAAGCAGCAACTTCTGCAACTAACGCAGCTACAAGCGAAACAAATGCTGCGACAAGTGCAAGCACAGCATCAACAAAGGCTAGCGAAGCAAGTACATCTGAGACAAATGCAGCTGCATCTGCTTCAACTGCATCTACCAAAGCATCTGAAGCAAGCACATCTGCAACGAGTGCTGCTAGTTCAGCTACAACAGCAACCACAAAAGCAAGTGAAGCCAGTACGTCAGCATCAAATGCAGCGACTTCAGCTACGACTGCTACGACAAAAGCTACAGAAGCATCTACATCAGCAACAACAGCTACTACAAAGGCTTCCGAAGCTGCTACTAGTGCGACAAATGCAGCTACATCTGCAAGCAATGCTTCAACATCAGAAACCAATGCAGCAGCTAGTGCAGCAGCAGCAGCAGCTAGTGCTGATACTTTTGACGATACATACTTAGGTTCTAAGAGTTCTGATCCATCTGTTGATAATGATGGTGATGCTTTAAATGCTGGTGATTTGTATTTTAATACATCAAGTAATACTTTAAAAGTATACACTGGTTCTGCCTGGCAAGATGCAGCTATAGATAGCTCTGGCTTTGTGCAGACTACTGGCGATACAATGACAGGTGCATTGGTAATCAATAGTAACCTCTCAGTAGATGGTGGCACAATCAAGCTAGATGGTAATTATCCTACTGGCAGTGGTAATGTAGCTTTGGGTGATACTGCACTTGATAGTATAAGTGGAGCAAATAATAACGTGGCTATTGGAAATCAGTCACTAACTACAAATACTTCAGGTTCAAGTCTTACGGCAATAGGTGGAGCTTCATTGTATTCAAATACTACAGCATCTAATAACGTAGCTGTTGGATTTAATGCAGGTTACAGCATTACTACTGGTGCTAATAATTCTGTTTTGGGTACTTATGCTTTAGATGCAAATACTACTGGTGCTAATAATACTGCAATAGGTTATCTTTCTCTTTCAGCTAACACCACAGCATCAGAAAATACAGCAGTTGGGTATAACAGTCTTACTGCCAATACTACTGGTAGTCCTAACGTAGCATTTGGAAACTATTCATTAGAATCAAATACTACAGGTGCTTCAAATACTGCTATTGGATTGTCTGCCTTAAAGAGTAATACAACTGCATCTAACAATACAGCCGTTGGGCAAAATGCACTACGATTAAATGTTACTGGGGAAAGTAATGTAGCTATAGGTCTAAGTGCATTATATTCAAACACAGGCTCTAACAATACTGCTGTAGGTTATGAAGCACTAGAGCTTAATACAAGTGGAACTGCTAACTCTGCACTTGGTTTACAAGCATTAGAAAATAATACAACTGGAAGTAACAATACTGGTATTGGTTTTAGAGCATTAGAAGCAAATACCACAGGGGATAATATGACTGCTGTTGGTCAAAATGCAGGATTGTCACACACAACAGGAAATTCATCTACATTTATTGGCACTGACTCTGGAAAACTTACAACAACTGGAATTGGAAATACGTTTGTTGGAGATGGTTCTGGTAGACAAAACACAACTGGAGCAAGCAATGTTGCTATGGGTCAAAGTGCTTTACTTTCAAACACCACAGCATCAGACAACACAGCGATAGGATATCAAGCATTAGATGCAAATACTACTGGTGCAAATAACGTATCTATTGGTAAGGGTTCTTTATCAGCAAACACTACAGCAAGCAATAATTCAGCACTTGGATTTCACACATTATTTTCAAATACAACAGGAACTGGTAATGTTGCTATTGGATATGCAGCACTTGCTATAAATGGTACAACATCAAGCAACACAGCAGTTGGACATTCAGCTTTATATACAAATGCAGCACATAACAATACAGCTGTCGGTTGGTATTCTGCAAGAAGCAACACAACAGGTACAGGTTTAACTGCTATAGGATTACAAGCACTAGACCAAAATACTACTGGAAGTAACAATACAGCACTTGGTCTAGAGGCACTTAAAGCAAATACCACAGCAAATAACAATACAGCAGTAGGTAAAGGTGCATTACTTGCAAATACTACAGGAGCAAATAATGTAGCAATAGGTACAGCTTGTATGTCAGCAAATACAACAGGTAACGACAGTATTTGTATGGGTGTAAGTGCATTAGATGCAAATACTACTGGTGGTAATCATGTGGCATTGGGTAGACAGGCTCTACAAGCAAATACTACAGGAATTAACAACACAGCAGTTGGATTGAGTGCTTTACTTTCAAACACCACAACATCAAGCAACACAGCAGTTGGTTATCAGTGTATGATATCTCATACTGGTCAAAGAAATACAGCAGTAGGAAGCGAAGCTCTTAGAACAGGTACTGGTAATGCTAATTCAGCATTTGGTTATGAAGCCTTATACAATGCTACTTCAACATATGATTCTACATCTATTGGAATTCAGTCTTTGTATAATGTTACTACTGGGGAAAGAAATACAGCAGTGGGTAGAGATACTGGTGCAGTATTGACTACTGGTGCGAAAAATACATTAATTGGGTATGAAGCTGGTAAAGTTTTAGTAGATGGAAGTCAAAATACTTGTATTGGGTTTGAATCTGCGACACCAGCTTCAAATACTAATAATTCATTCACACTTGGAAATGCTGATATAACGAATTTACGTTGTAATGATACAAGTATATCTGCTTTATCAGACCAAAGGGATAAAACCAATATTGAGGATTTACCTAATGAAGCAGGATTAGCACTAATAAATTCTTTAAGACCAGTAACATTTCATTGGGATAGACGAGATTGGTATGATGATGGCACACCTGATGGCTCAAAAATTACTGCTAATTATGACAATGAAGTAGCAAATTCTGGATTAAGGCAAGGGTTCATAGCACAAGAAGTTGCAACTGCGATTAAGGGTATAAAAGCACTTGAAGATGAAAAATTAGTTTCTGATGAAAACCCAGATAAATTAGAATTTGCACCTGCAAAATTAATAACAAATCTAGTTAAAGCAGTACAAGAATTATCTGCACAAATAACAGCGTTACAATCTGAAATATCAACTTTAAAAGGAGAATAAAATGTCAGACGAAAAAACAGCAGAAGAAATAGCACAAGACTACACAGCTATGGGTCATAGTGTGGAGCTTATCAATGCTAATCATTGCAGGAACAGCAATGGCAGATGATGAAGCTGAAGATAAGCAAGACTGTGTTAATAGGAACGTAGCACACTTAGAGATTATGGTGGCTAAGGACTATTGGACAGATGAAGACATGACAGCAGTTAACTCTGCAATCACAGCAGGACAAGGGTATACAGCATGAGTGAGCAAGTAGCAAACGTAATCACTATTGATGGTAAAGAGTACAACCAAGATGATCTTACACAAGATCAGAGTTACTTTATTAATCAGATTAGAGATTTGCAAACTAAAGCAGGTAGTCTTAAGTTTCAGTTGGATCAAGTAACTGTAGCACAAAATGCTTTTACTAACTCATTGATTGAATCTTTAAAGTCTGAAGACAAAGAAGATGATGAGGTTGTTAATGGTTAAGGCTTCTGATGTAAAGGCACAGATAGATACGCATGAGGCTGTCTGTGCTGAGAGATGGAAAGAAACCATCTTACGCATTAAACGCATTGAACATATAATGATTGGTACAGCAGGTACTATGATAATTATGATGGCAGGTTTACTATTGAGGTGACGCTATGCTTGAAATGCTAGTGGTCGCTAATAGTGCTTTTGCAATTATCAAACAGACCATACAGAATGGTCGAGATCTATCTTCAGCAGGAGCAGCAATATCTAAATTTGTTAGTGCTGAAGAACAACTTAAACAAGATTTACATAAAAAAAAGAATAGTATCTGGACTAACTTTCTAGGCAAAGAAGACAATGACCTAGAAGAGTTTATGGCTTTGGAAGAGATACGAGTTAAGAACGAACAACTCCGTGAGTTCATGCAGATATATGGCAGGGCAGGTCTATACAATGACTATGTTTCTTACTGTGCTGATGCACGCAAAGCTAGAAGAGATGCTCGTATTAACGCAGAGAAACGTAAAGAAAAGATAAAAGAAACAGTAATGAAAGTTATATTAGCTATTCTTATTACTGCTTTATTATCAGGTGTAGTCACAGTCCTGGCAATCATAGCTAAAAAGAAAGGTTTGATATGACAGCCTTCTTACTAGCTTGTACATTAAATGGAATCGCTACTGGTGGTATATACTTTGAGAATGTGAATGTATGCTTGCAGTACAGAGATAAATTAAACAACCAATCCTACATGAAAGACGATAAGCCACAAGTATATGAGTGTATGTGTAAGCTCGTACCATTTGTGGATACAGAGAAAGTGAGGGTGTACTAATGGTTACAGTTGAACAGTTTCTTAAATGGAAAATACTACCAAGATGTATGATGCTTGCTAGTACAGTAATGTCATGGCGTTGTGCTGAATGGTTTATGGATTTAGATGCACCGACTGCTGCACAATCAGCCTTTGTATCTGTGGTGATGGGTGTAATGACAGGTGTGTTTGGTATATGGATGGGTCACGAACATAAGGAGCATAAGTAATGTTAACAGCGTTAATAGGACCGGTAAGCAACTTACTAGGTAAGTTTATAGAAGACAAAGACATGAAGAATAAGTTGGCACATGAGGTGGCAACAATGGCAGAGAATCATGCCCAGGAGTTAGCTAAAGGACAGCTAGAGATAAACAAGGCAGAAGCACAGCATAAGTCTATCTTTGTTGCTGGGTGGAGACCTTTTATTGGTTGGACCTGTGGTGTAGCACTGTGTTGGCATTTTGTATTAGCACCAATAACAATATTCTTGTGTGCTTATATCGGAGTTGCTATACCTGAGTTACCTACTTTTGACATGGGTTCATTGATGACTGTGTTGATGGGTATGTTAGGATTAGGTGGTCTCAGAACTTATGAAAAGCAAAAGGGGTTGACAAAATGAAGTCCAAATCTAAAGTTAGAAAAGTAAAAAAAGTTGCGACAGCATTAAAAAAAGCATCAAGAATGCACGCAAAACAAGCAAAGACACTGACTAAACTTGTAAAAGGTAGGTAACATGGCTAAATCTACAGTAAATAAATCAGGTAACTACACAAAACCTACTATGAGAAAGCAGTTATTCCAAAGGATTAAGTCTGGTGGTAAAGGTGGTAAGCCTGGTCAATGGTCTGCAAGGAAAGCACAAATGCTTGCCAAGCAGTACAAAGCTAAAGGTGGTGGATATAAGTAATGGCACTCACAAAAAGACAAAGATCACTGAAATCTTGGACAAAACAAAAGTGGAGAACCAAGAGTGGCAAGCCTAGTACACAAGGGCGAAAGGCAACAGGTGAGCGTTATCTACCTGAAAAAG
>Ga0208898_1001702_pt1 | contig 14214 bp, 10 predicted proteins | sample VirMetDEL_Mar_4_FD_184513 | JGI IMG/M metagenome (GOLD analysis project Ga0208898, IMG submission 184513) | Aqueous microbial communities from the Delaware River and Bay under freshwater to marine salinity gradient to study organic matter... | ecosystem: Environmental > Aquatic > Marine >...
GGCAAAAGTTTCAAGAGCGACAGCCGACGACGGAAGAAATTGAGAAATGGTTTAAGGGGCGAGATGATCTAGTCGTTGCTTTAGTCTGTGGCAAGTTTATTGTTATAGATGCAGACACGCCTGAAGCCGTAAACTGGTGTGAAGCCAACTTACCAATAACACCTTTTAAAGTAGCGACAGGCAAAGGGGTTCATTATTATTACAACAACCCAGAAAACTTTACTACTTGGGTAGCCAAAAGAACTGAAGGCTATGACCCAGCTAAGCTCATTGATATTAGAGGTGTCGGGGGTTTGATTGTTGCTCCGCATAATATTCATGCGACAGGTGCTATCTATACTCCTACAAAAATTGATGATTGGGATCTAAACGATATTGATGATTTGCCAAATCTAACTCAAGATTTATGGGTAAAAATAACAGGGGTTGAGAAACTTAACGGTCAGCCAATAGCTGCACCTTTGTCTATTGATGGTATATCAGAAGGTGGTAGAAATGACCAAGCCGCTAGACTTGCTGGTTATTTAATAGCCAAAGGTTTGAATACAGAGTTTACAGAATTCTTTGTTCAGTCTTGGAACGAACAAAACAAACCACCTTTATCAAGGTCTGAAATATCTACAACAGTTAATTCAATTCAAAAAACTCATGACAGAAAAAACCAACAAGCTCCAGCTTACATATCAACAACTAAAAGTGTAAATGAGCCTGTTAATCTTTTTTCTCCTCCAGGGGTTTTAAAAGATATTTACGAATACTCAGAACAGATAGCACATATTTCTCAACCAGCTATTAGCATGCAAGCAGCTTTGTCTTTAGGTTCGGTAGCCTTGGGCAGAATGTATAGAACCAATATGAATAACTTTTCATCTTTGTTCTTTATGTGTATCGCTAAGTCTGGTCAAGGTAAAGAAAATGTTAAAACAGTTGTTGAAACTATTTTAGATCATGCAGAGTACAGCGACTTAATGGCAGGAGATGGCTACACCTCAAGTGGAGCTATTTATAGTTTGCTTAGATACAAGCCAACTCATATAACTGTAATGGATGAGTTTGGTAAAAGATTGGAAAGCATATCTAAATCTTCTAACTCAAACAAAGAAGATGCTTTGCAAATACTTATGGAGACTTGGGGAAGATGTCATGGCGTTCTAAGACCAGATAACTATTCAATGATGACGTTGACCAATAAACAGCAAAAAGAAGTGTTGGACAGATCAACGATTAAACCTGCGATTACCTTGGTCGGTATGAGTGTGCCTAAAAACTTTTACGGCGCTTTATCAACAGGCCGTATTGTAGACGGTTTCCTAAATAGATTTATTGTTGTTGAGTCTCACGTGCCAAGAACTGTCGGTAAAATGGTTTCTTTTGTAGAGCCTCCGCAATCAACATACAACTGGGTTTCACATGTAAGACAAGTTGACAATGAAATGGAACAAATATCCAGAGACAATGCTGAGCTAGATTTTAAACAAAGAGTGTTGAAGTTTGATGATGATTCTAATGCTTTGCTAGATAGTCTAGCTTACAAGCTGGTAGACCAACAAAATGCTTTAGAGAAAGAAGGTCTTGAGGTTTTATTATCTAGAACAAGGGAAAAAGCCATGCGACTAGCCTTGATTGGAGCTTTGGCAGATGATCGCAAAGCTAGAACTATTAGGGGAGATATTACTCAATGGGCAATTGATTATGTTTATTACTACGATCAAGTGTTAATTGAAAGCTGTAAAGATAAAGTTGCAGGTTCTGAAATGGAAGGGCGTATTAAACAAATACTTAGCTTTATTAGATCGCAAGGAGAATGGGGTATAAGCAAACGTGATATTGATAGACGTGAAATATTTAGATCAATGAAGTCATACGAAGTAAAAGAAATTATCGAAAGATTAAAAAACTCAGGGGAGATACAAGAAAAAGATTTAAGAGCAAAAGGAACTGGGCGACCAACCAAACGTATTGTTGCGATTGATCCAGAATTTTTTAATGAAGATTGATAAACCAGCTTTAAGAGAAAGCCTCAGCGATGTAGCTGTTGGCGTGGTGATAGCTTTACCTTTATCTTTTCTTGTTCTTAATCTATGTAATTATTTTAATGTTAGCTTGTTAACCACATCTGTTGTTCAAACAACAGTATTTACACTTGTTGCAATTGTTCGCAAATATTGTGTGCGTATTGCATTTAAAAAAGGAGAGATCAATGGATAAGCCAAAACCAAAAATGGAAAACATCAATGACCAAAAACGCGAAGAACGTGTCGCTGGTTTTATAGAAGGCCTTTGGAATGTTAGATGCCATAAACTACCAGTCAGCTACGGCTTAGATTACTGGTGTGAATCAAGAGAAGTTTCTTTTTGGCTAGAAGTAAAATGCAGAACCTTTGGTATTACCAAGTATGACACTTTATTACTTTCTGCTAGCAAGCTTAGAATGGGTTCAGCTCTATCTTTAGCTACCAATCAACCATTTGTAATTGTGTATGCAATGACAGACAGCGTTTACAGTCATACTTGGAAAAGAGATCACATATACGATGTAAGATTTGGTACAATTGCAGAACCTGTTTATGAAGAAGACTCAGAACCTTACATTCATTTCAGTAAAGATGAGCTAGAGTGTTTATCTCCTCATCCATTAGGTTTTGATAGAGAAGAAATGGGATTAGTTAATAATTACAAAAAGGATAAGTAATGGAAGACCCAATGGAAAAGCTGCACGATTATAAAGGGTGGTTTTGGGATCATGTAAACAAAAGAATGTATCGCTGGCATGAGCTAGAGTTACTAATGAAAGAAAGAACTTTAAAGGAGAAGAAGGATGCCGATCAACTCAAGAACAAAGGGAGCGACGTTTGAAAGAGACGTTGCTAAAATATTAAACGAGTTTTTTGAGTCTGAAGGTATTGACTACGTTTGCAAGCGTAACCTAGACCAATATCAATCTAAAGATCTTTGCGATATAAACATTCCTCATCACGCCGTAGAGTGCAAGTTTTACAAAGAGGGGGATTGGTATCAACAAGGTTGGTGGGATCAAGTCTGCAAAGCGACAGACGGCCGTATTCCTGTTTTAATTTTTAAATACAATCGTAAACCTATTCGGGTTTGCGTTCCTTTATATGCGATTAATCCTGAGTGGGATGAAGATAACGATAAGGTAGCAGTTATGCCAATCGAAAACTGGTTGGAAGTGTTAAGAAATAACTGGGATCTTTATCTAATCAAAAACTAGGCTAAGCCTCTTAGCCTTTGAGCAATATCTATATTAGCTGGAGAGCCGCCTAATAGACTTGGGCTGACAATACCTTGAGATTGAGGTGGAGTAACAGCTGCAACTTCTGGCAAATCCTGAAGTGTAGGTGTTTGTAATTTTTTAGCCTCTGACTGTATACTGCCTTTTACATTTTCTATTATACCTTTGACTTCTTGGCCTTCTTCACTTTGTTGAAGTTTTTCTACCTCTCTGCTAAGAGCGTCTGATGCTTCCGCTGTCTCAACACTTAAACCTCTAATACCGCCAAACTTGATAGTGTTAGCAACAAATTTTACAACTTCTGCAATAGAACTTTTGTCTGTTTTAGCAAGCATTCCAGTAATTCTTGGATTTGAAAATATTGTTTTGTAAAGACCCATCATCGCAACTGTTGGCCAGAGAGCCACGTTAAATACGTTCAACGCAAGAGCTCCAGCTACCAAGCTACCAGCCCCACCTGTTATTTCATCACTTACAGTTACTCTTAATTGCCTTGCGTAACTTTTTAAAGATTGGGTCATCTCTTTACCAAACATCGCTGTCAATGTTTCGTCGTCGTATGAACGCAAAGCTCTTTCTAAATTGCCAGGCTTGAATATATCAGAAAGTTTGTTACTTCCTGTTTGAACTCCGTCTTTTAGTATTTGTTCTAAAGCTTGATCTTGTATGTCAAGAAAAGCTTCATCACTTACCAAATTTTTAACTCTTATAATATCTTCAGAAGACTTGGGCCTAAAAACTATTTTAGCCACTTCTTCTGGTGATGCAGATTCTAACCTTGTAAATATATTTGCTTTTTGTATTTCTAATGCCTGAGCGCTTGCTTCTGCTTTTTCTTTCAAAGCTTCTGCAAACCTGTTGAAACTAGGCGGATAGTTAAGTCTGCCTGCGTCAGCCATCGCCTCCATCTGAGGTATTCTGCCAGCAAGCTCATCCGCAACTCCTGTTAGTTCTTTAGCAGATAAATTAGGTCTAAGTTTAGAAAAATCATCCATCAGTTGAAAAAACTGATTTGCTCTTGGTCCTAAAAATTCTGATAACACTTCTTTGTTTTTTAACATTTTGTTAGCAAACTTAACTGGGTTAACAGCACCTGTTATTGGATCGTCAATTGAGCTGTTTATCTGTTCTTTTATATATCTTCTAAGCAAGCCCTGTTGTAACGCTGCCCTTTTCGCTGATGGAATAGCTTGAATTAAAGCCTTGGCATCTCCAACCTCGTTTAGTTTAAAGATTGCGTTGTATACATCATCGGCATCAATCTCTTTATTGCTCATTATTTTTCTAACTTTTGCTTTGTCAAAAGGCAAATGATTCTCGTAGTAAAGTTTATTTTCTTTTTTTAAATCTTCTATAATCTTTACAACTTTATTAGAGTCTCCTTTAATCGAGTGTAGATTGTTTGGAAGATCGTTAATTTTATTATCCAAAGCTTTAAAAGTTTCTTTTACAGCCTGGGTTGCATCTCCTGAAAGTTCTTTAATATCATGCAAGCCTCTGACAACTTTTCTTGTTTCTACCAATTCTTTTAAAGTAAATTCTGGCTTCTCTTCTATAGCTTTTTTTAATTTTTTTAACTCATCAGGAATATTTTTTTGCCCTATATTTCTAGCTCTGCCAATTATTTCATCTAGCTCTTTACCAATATCACTTAAATCAACAGTATATTCTGGGCTTAGTTTATTTAATCTATCGGCTATTTTTCCGTAAGCTTGTTGATGACCATCTTGTATTGCTTTATACGCTGCTGATATTGTCTCTTGAACATTTTGACCTAATTCTTTTTTTCCTGGTGTACCAGCATTCATTATCGCAGAATTGAAACCAGCTGTTTCATCAGCTAAATCTGTAAGCAATCTATTTAATTCGCTTTGAACACTTTTTTCTGCTTGATCCAACTCTGCTCTTCTAGCTTTAAGCTCAGATATGACTCTTGAGTCTGAGTCTGCAAAATCGGAATATGAGTCTAGCTTAGCTCTTTTGTCTGCAATTTTATTTTTTAATTGATTTAAAGCTGCAATATTATAATTAATAATTCCTTGCTCTCTTTTTGTTTTGCCAAAAATAGTTTCTCCAGCTCCTTGAAATCTTGCCTGAAGTGCTCGACCTGTAACTCTTTGGCTAAGTACGGCTCTTGCGTCTAACGGTTTTATTTCTCCGCTTTTGATTGCTTTTTTAATATCAGATTCAGTTGCAAGTCTGCCAAGTTTTTCGTCTAGTCTATTTACATCATCAATACTGACGCCTCTATTTGCAGCCCAGGCATCTCTAATATTTTCTATTGGAGCCTTTCTACCAAAGAAAGCTCCAACAGCTTTTAAGCCTATGTCGCCAACTCCTTGAGCAACGGTACCAACCCCAAATTCAAATTTAAGAAGGTCAGCTAATTCATTTGCATCTTTTTCTTGATAGCCTTGGGCTAAATCTAAACCTTCTTCAGCTGCTTTACCACCCGCAGAACCAAGTCCAGCTGCGATAGCGTTTGATACCATCGGAGATTTAAAAAAATATTGAATGCCTTTTGCGATTCTTAGTTGAGGACTTAAAGCTGCTATAGCTCCAAAAATTGGGCCAACAGCTCCAGAGAAATCTGCAAAGTCTCCAGCAGTTCCCATTTTATTTTCCTCTATAACAATATTTTTATCAGATATTTTTTCTTTATCTAATAAACCTTTATCAGCAAGAGCTCTTTGCCCCTCTGGAGTAATTGCAAAATCACCTTTGGTTGTTTCAGTAAATCCAGAACTATCAACGTAAGCTCTTAAAACATTTTCTTTTTCTTCTTTTTTCTCCTGCCTGCCAAGAGCTGCTCTTAGACTTGGTACGTTAATACCTGTTTCGTAATCAAAATATACTTTATCGAAAAGCGGAGATGCTTCTCTTTTAACCATTTCGGCTCTAATAATTCTTTGCGCTTCTTCGGCAGATTTTGCTCTGACTGGAATGGTTAGATCATCCGTCAGTTTAATATTGTAGGTGTTCATTGATTGAACTCGCCTGTCATATCAATATCAAAAGTTTTGCCAACAGTTTCCATTGATTTAATATCAGACGGGTTAGCATTAATTATTGCTTCTATAACCGATCTATATGGAGAGATAGCATTTATACCTATATTTCCATAAACTGGATTTTGTAAAAGTCTATAAGTTTTTTCAACATTTCTTTGTCTTTCAAGATTGCTATCCATTAAACTTCTTCTTGCATTTTTTAATTTTTTCAAAATTTCAGAAGGTTTATCTGTTAAATTCAAATCTCCAAACACCCTATCAACAATCTCTCTGTCTAGATTAGATATAGTTCTTCCTGATTCGTTTAAAATATCTCTAATGCTTCTTTGTTTTACTTGCTCAATATAGTTTGCAATTTTTGTTGCATCAGATACATTTGAATCAGACGCTCCCATAAATGCTGCTGCCTGATCTTTAAATCTATTTATTCTTCCTGGCAAACCAGTAATTGCAACTCCTTTTTCTGCTGCTTCTTCAAATAAAGCAATAGCATCATTCATAATTGCGACAGAAGCTCTGGACCCTTCATAATTTTTAATATTTTCATTTAAGGTATAAGTCATATCATCTAATTTTCCAATATCAGATGGTTTTAAATCTGGACTTTGCCCACTCTCAATAGATTTTAATAAAACTTCTTGCCTTAGTTTTTCTTTTTCTAAATCCCTTAAGCTTCTTTCTTCAGCAGCTAACGCAGAACCTAAAGCCAAGCCTGAACCAACTTCCCCAGTTTTAGCTATTCCTTTTGATACATTTGCTACGTAGCTAATAAAATCTGGACTGTTAAATATACTTCCAACTTGTTCTGGAGTGCTTGCTGCTGATATGACAGGAGGCTCCGCATCTGATTTTTTCTGTTCTTCGGTTTTAGAAGCCGTCTCAGCATCTTCTAAAACTTTTTCTTCAGCTTTAGCTTGGTCTTCGGCATCTTGTATTTCTTCTTCTGTTGCAGCTGTTTCACCTGCAACAATTTCTGTAGTTGTAACTGGAGCTGCTTGCCTTTCAAGTTCTTCTATTTCTTTTGTTATTTCGTCTGTAACTTCTGGTTGAGCTTGATCTAATTTTTCTGCGCCTGGTATTTGTAATAATTTTTTTAACGCTAGCTCTTCTCTAGATACGGAAAGATCAGGTATGCTTTCTTGGAATCTTTGTTTTAATCTTGCTCCTCCTCCAATCTCCCCTACAAGACCAGCTATTCCTCTAATAGGACCTTCAGCAAGACCAGCTAAGCCTCTAACAATATCTTGAGTTGCTGAACCTATATCTTCTGGACGTCTAAAAGTTCCTCTTCTTTCTTCAAAGGATCTACCGCCGCCCATCAATCCTGTAAAAGGCTCATCCATTTGTACGAATCTTTCTAAAGCAGATTGCACGTCTGGACTAAATTCAAAATTAGGATTGTTTATAATTGGATATAAAGTCATTCCATCTAATAGGCCAGAATCTATTTGCTCTACAAAATTGCTTGGTAATTTATAAACTTCGTTTGTTGATGTGTCTCTAATTGTTAGCGGCTCGGAAACGAATCCAGTTGCCTCAGCCTGTTCGCCAGTCATCACGTCTGCAAGTCCAGGCAAACCTGGGGTGTCAACAGCTGCTCTTTCTGGAACGGTTGATCCAGTTACTAAATCAATTGCTGAGTTTGCTTCTGCTTCAGACATACCAAAGCTAACGCCTAATCCTCTAACTAGGTTAGCTCTATCTAAAACTCCGCCAGCGTTTGTTATATAGTCTCTAACGCTTTTAGGAACAACGCTAATATCTTCTATTCTAGGAAGTTCTGGCTCTGCTGATGCTTCAAAAGATAAATTTCCAAGTGGAGTAGATATGCTTTCAGCAATAATATCTGCTCTTTGAGCTGGAGTAACAACTGGAGAACCTGTAAAAGATTCGCCTAAAGATACTGCTGGATTTAAACTTCCGCCTTCTTCTCTAGCTATCTGCTCAATAATCCCAAGATTGGCTGCTGGATAAACTTCTTGTATTTCTAAAGGACTGTAACCTTGTTGTACGTAATACCGTATAAGCTCAGAATTAACTGGCTCTATTTGAATCAGTTTGTCTGAAGGTCCGCCTGCTTGAAACATTCTCCTTTGAAGTACATTCATATTATTCCTTTAAGCGTAAGTTCCTCTTATGGTTTTAGGAAGACCAAACATTCCTTGCCCAACTTTTGGTAAATTTGCAATATTAGGTATTTGCGGCAAATTTGCAATATTAGGTATTCGCGGCAAATTTGCAATATTAGGTATTCGCGGTAAATTTGCAATATTAGGTATTTGCGAAATTGAAGACATATTATTTATAAAGCTAGGCAATTGAGGCGGCGTTGGCATGCTAATGGGCGCTGGAGCTGGAGCTGGAGCAGGTGGTTGATAACTAGCAAAAATTGGCGCTGGCGCTGGAGCTGGAGCAGGTGCTGGAGCTGGAGCAGGTGCTGGAGCTGGAGCAGGCATATATGCGCCTAACCCTTGTTGTTTAGGGGCTTGATATGGTATTGCTGCGTTATAAAAACCTTGTTGCGGTTGTTGCTGCGTGCCGAAATTAGTTTGAGGTTGATAACCAGTAAACATCATTCCTCCACTTTGTTGAGTTTGTGGAGGTTGAATGTATGTAGGTTGCTGTTGCTTAGGAGCCAAGGTAGCATATGTGCCAAGAGCTGTTGTTAAAGCGCTTGCGTATGGATCTGGCGGCTTTCTATAATCTTTTTCTATTATCGTTTGACTTGCTTGATATTGCGGCGCAAAACCTTGAATAAATTTAGTTGCTTGCAACGGAGCCATTCTTTGTTCTTGTTGTTGAGCATATTGTCTATCCAATATTTGTTGCTCAATTCCTCTTTCTGTCTGTCCAAGTCCTTCTAACAAACCAATATCTGCGCCTCTAAGTCTTTGTTGAGTTTCTCCCAATCGACCTAGTTGAGTTCCATATCCTGAAAGACCAGCTCCTATTCCAGCAATTCCAGAACCTACGCCAGAAATATCTCCAGCTAACTGTCTTGCTGCCGCTGATCTGCCTTGACCCAAGCCAAGTAAATCTTGAGCATATTGCCTTTGAGCTGCGGATTGAGTTCCGCCAAAGCCAGCTTCTAGCTGAGCTCCAGACCTTGCGCCAGATCTTAAATTTTCTAATTCTTGTAAAGCTCTTTGTTGAGAAGTTTCAAAACCACCCGATCTAATTTTGCTTAATACGTCGCCTAAACCTCTACCTAAAGATTCTTGTCTTTCTTGCGCTGTTAACCTAGCTCTCGAGCCAAATGCTGATTCTCCGCCTCTAGCAATATCAGAAGCTCTTTGTTGAATGTCTTGCATTTCGCCAGCTTTTAAAACGTCTTGAATGGTTTGTTGAACAACCTGTTGCTCAAAAGGATTGTAGAACTGGCCTGCCATTCTTGGATCGTAGCCTTGTAAAGATTGACCAAGAAGTTGTCTAGCTGATGGTCCTCCATATCCTAAACTGCTAAATAATCCGCCTAATCCTGCGCCGAGTTGACTTTCTGCTGCTCCAAAATAAGGTTGCTGAGCTCCAAAAGCACTTCTATATCCACCCAAAGCTTCGCCAAGAAGCCCTCTTTGAGTTTCTAAATCAGAAATTCCTCGACCAATTAATTGTTGCTCTCTTTCTAAAAAGGGTTGATAAGAACCAATACCCTGTTGAGCTAACTGTCTTGCTCGTTGTTCTTGCGCTGTTAAACCAGCTGTTCCTTGTAAAAGAGCAGGTTGGTCTAAATAAGATTTTTGCGCTGCTTGAGTTGCTTGCGCTATTAAACCTGGAGTATCAGTAGAGCCAAAATACAGTTCTCGTAAAGCTGGATCTGAAATAACCTCTCTTCTATCTACTAGGTCTAAAACTGGTAACATCGGTTCAGCCATTATATTGCCTCAAAAATATTCATTAATTCACGCATGTTTTTTACACCTTTTTCGCGTGAAGCACTACCACCTTTAATAAGTTCAATACCAGATTTGGTTTTGTTAACGTCAAATGCGCCTGCGCCACGTGTAGCTTTAGCAGTCATTACAAACTCTCCATCACTTAACATTGCTGGTATATCATCTGAGGTGCCAGTACCTGGACCAGCAGATTCACCGCCGTCTCGCATGTCAAGTTCTTCAATCATAACTGCGCCACCTTGAGCAAATTTTAAAGCTTGAGGAGCTGGAGCAAGTCCAAACTCTTCTCTAGTACCACCAGTACCTAAAGCTTTTGATAATTGATATCTGCCAAGTTGATCCATTGTTACTGCTGGAGTTTCTGCCAAGCCGCCTGATCTACTTTTCGCTTGATCGTAAGCTATCTTACCAACTAAAGCTGCAAGTCCGCCTGCACCTAGAGTGTTAAGCTTTCCTTCGTCAGTTGTAAAAACATCTTTAATACCACTTGCGCCACCTTTAATAAAGTCTTCTATCATTCCTATTCGACTTTGACCTGCTCCTGTTCTTGGATCATACCCAGATCTGTTACCTTTAATAAAATCTTCTATTAAACCAAGTTTACTCTGACCCCTTCCAGTTACTGGATCGTAGTCAGATGGGGAAGATGGAAATTGATAACCAGGAGAATAGCCAAAAGTCGGCATAAATCCGCCACCGTAATATTGTTGTTGCTGAGGCATGTACCCACCTTGTATTTGCGGAGGCATCATACCACCCTGCATTGCTTGGTTCATCATACCTTTAGGAGTAAACAAACCACCTATTCCAGATGTAATTGCTTGCTTGCCAAATTGTAAGGCGCTTCCTAGTCCGCCACCAGAACCTGCTGTAATTGCAGTCCCAACATTTCCTAAACCTGGAATACTTCCAACTAACCCACCAATACCGCTGGCTACGTTGCCTAAACCAACTTTACCTAACAAAGATCCACCTACAGCGCCTAAAGCCTGACCTACGCCAGGAATAAACATCGCTACAGGAGCAACTTTTTTAGCTACTTTTTTAACTTTTTTCCAAACTTTAGATAAAAATCCAAACTCTGGTAAACCTGTTAAAGGGTTTAAATCCATACTGCCATTTCCAACTACGAATTGATTAGGATCAATCCCATACTTAGAAATAGATTTCTCGATTGCTTGTTTTAAAAGTGGGTTATCGCGTAAAGCTTGAGCTGGAACGATCATCTCATCTGGCGCTACGTGAGCCAAATAAGTATCTTCGTTTCTGCCTAAAGCTGCAATTCCTTCTAGTTGCTGTCTCTGTCCGTTGTTTAGCATACCTTGTTCCATATGTTATATTATCATTTTACAAGGTTATTGTAATATTTCCATTTGTACTTACTGAAATATTACCAAGTAAACCTTGGGCTTCGTATCCTTGAGGATTGGGTTCATCCATCAAATCAATAAACTCAGTCCCGTTAAATACTTGCAACACTTGGGTTGTCGTATTAAAGATTAGCGTGCCAAGATTAAAATTTAACTTATCACGTTGAGTAGTTGATAATTGCAAAGTATTATCAGGGTCTACTGCTCCTAAGTTTATCTCTAAAATTCTTATAAGTCTATTAAAAGTAGCAGAACTGACGTTCTCTCCTTGCGCTTGCGGAAGCTGGGTTTGAAGCAGTTTGCTCATCTTCTTCCGTCAGCTCTAATATCTATTCTTGTTGCTCCTAGCCTCCAGCCGACTCCTAAGTTTCCATCATTTGCTGCGTCATCATCTGATTCAAATCTAAGAACCATTTGTCTTGCTCGGCCTCTAACGTATGCTTGCTGAGTGTTGGCTTGTATAGAGCTAGTAGAGTTAACCGTTAAAGAATCGCCTGGAAAGTTTCTTGTTTTAACAACAATATTGACTGAACCATTTTGATTGCTATTTTGAATAAATTTAAAATCAGGAATGATTCTCCTGATAAAAGTAAACTGCTCGCCATCACCTATATCAAAATCAGAACTTTCAATAAACACATTCGTCATCGGTTGACCGTCAGCATCAAAACCATTTTCTTGTTGGTATAAATACCCATTGCTGGTAGCTCTAGGATAGTTCTCTATACCTGCATCTAACCAAGCCGTTCTGCTCAGTTGACCATACACCCAAGTTTGTTCTGCGTAATTGTAAATAACATATCTATCTATTTCGTTGCTTGAAGCAGAACAATAGAACCAACCTACTTCATTTTTATCAGTAATTGTAAAAGCGTTAACTTTAAAAGATTGAATAAGGTTAATATCGCTGAATACGTAATTATGAACGCTGCAAGGCAGCGTTTGTACGCTACCGTTATAAGCGTAAAAGTTGTTGTAGCCCATCCAGAAAACAGCTGAAGGCGCTGTTACGGCTGCTTTAGGACCAACAAGACCAGTTCCTTCATTAATTAAATTAACAGCAAATGTGAACGGCGGTCCAACAAACTGCATGCTGTATAAAGCAGTATCAGTCCAAACCAATACTTCTTGTCTAGATTTAACAGCTCCAATAATTGAAGAGCCAGAAGACAATCTTAAAGATCCAGCAGTATTTGTAATCAAGGGCTCAAACTGTAAATTGTTTTCTTGATCGGAAAAAGCAATTAACATGGGATCTACGGCACCAGTTCTTGCTGTACCAGCATCGTTAATTGGGTCAGCGCCTAAAACAATTAGATGTCTGTCTTTTTCAGAGGTTATAACTTGAAGTCCTACTGTAGGAACTAAATTTGCTCCTGATATACCAGATAAATCCACTGCTCTTGTTGCAAGGCCATTGTTTTCAGTCCATTGATAAATACCACCACCTCTGACATTTATTATTAAATTTTCGCCAAAGTTATCATGAGTCCAAAGTCTTAATTGATTAGTAACTGATAAAGCGGTAACAGATCCAAAACTTCCCTCGCCCCATCCATTTAAACCCCAACCAGTACCAGGAATATAAACATCAAGACCAACATTTATTTGATAAGTTCCAACTGTAGAGCTTCCACCGTTACCAGTATCACTCGCATTAGCCGTTACAGTATCTCCGTTGGTATCTTTAGCTTCAATAGTATAAGAGTTGTCATTTATTATTGTTGCTATTTGATATTCTTGATTAAGAACAGCATCAGTAATATTGCCGCCAAGAGAAACAGCTCCTGAAAATGTTACAAAATCATTTTGTACTGCCCCATGAGCTGTATCTGAAACCGTAATGTTTGAAGATCCATCAGTTGCTGAAAAAGTAACATCTCCAGCCGAAGTAGTTAATCGTATAGGTGTAACATCATTAAAGCTAGAGCCTTCTTCTATATAATACTTCCAAGTAGTTCCAAGTCCTAAATATTTAGTTCCCTGCAACGCAACCCAAGGATGCAAGGCTCTGCATGTGCCTAAAAAAGTGCTATTGCTTAATTTTGACCAGCCGCCAAATTTTTCAGGAAGGCCTTGTCTAAATCTTACTAAGTTAGAGTCAAACCAACCCCCTTCATTACTATAGTCAGTTCCTTCTCTGTTGATACCTGGTTTAAATAAAGTTTTTTGTAACGCCATTTTTTATTAATCTGTTTTACCTAAAGGACTTAGCTCTGGTGTTTTGTTTATCTTTAACAAAGCTTGAAGCAAAGAATCCTTTGAATCTATTTTATCTAAAGTTTTAATGCTTTTAGATACTTCAGTTAAATTTTTTGTACCATCATACGCATCAAAAAACACTTTATTAATTGGCAAAGCAACAAAACAAAACATGTCGATTTGACCATTTCCATATCTTACCACTTTATTTTGGCGAATGTTATCAGCAGTTCTCTTGCTTGTGCGTAATTCCCAACGATAAAAATCTTTGTTTCTTCTTATATATACAGTATTGGTAGTCTTTACTTGAACCCTGTAAAGATGGTTATCGTGGTCAAGAATAAGATCTGATCTATGGCCTGGTGGAGCTAAAATTACAGAGTCGCAATATCGCAACAAGTATGATGCTGCTAAATATTCACCTGCTAATGATATTCTAGCAGAGGACTCAGACATCTAGCCTCCGTTATATGTGTTGCCAGTCT
>Ga0208898_1001704_pt1 | contig 14196 bp, 8 predicted proteins | sample VirMetDEL_Mar_4_FD_184513 | JGI IMG/M metagenome (GOLD analysis project Ga0208898, IMG submission 184513) | Aqueous microbial communities from the Delaware River and Bay under freshwater to marine salinity gradient to study organic matter... | ecosystem: Environmental > Aquatic > Marine > Coastal...
GTACAGATACTTTATCAGTTGATGCAGCTCAAACACAAATAACTTCTGTAGGTACTTTAGGTTCTTTAACAGTCTCTGGAGACCTTACAGTCGATACAAGCACTTTAAAAGTAGACTCTACAAATAATAGAGTTGGTATAGGTAATGCAACTCCAGATGTTTCTTTAGATGTTGGTTCTAATACAGATGCTATACACGTACCTAGTGGTACAACAGCAGAAAGACCAACAAGTCCTGCAGCAGGTTACTTCAGATATAACTCAACTACTGGAGACTTTGAAGGCTATACAGATGCTTGGGGTGCTATTGCTGGAGGTGGTGGTGGAACTGCTCCTGCTATAGATACTATGACAGGTGATGGCAGTGATACAACACTAACACTTACTTCTGCACCAGTTAATGAAAATGCTACAGTAGTTACTATTGATGGTGTTGTTCAGCATAAAGATACTTATTCAGTATCAAGTAATACACTAACATTCTCTGAAGCTCCTCCAACTGGAACAGCAGTAGAATGTATAACATGGACTAATACAGCAGTCAACTCTGCATTGCTTATGCAAGATGCTGATGGTGATACACAGATTCAAGTAGAAGAAAGTTCAGACGAAGATAAGATTAGGTTTGATACTGGTGGTACTGAGAGAATGATAATTGATTCTACTGGTGTTGGAATTGGAACGACTAGTCCTAGTTCTGTACTAGAAACCTTTGGTGGTACTAGCTTTATAGGTGCTAAATTTAAAGGTTATTCAGGTGGTAAAACCGCATTAGTAGGTGGAGACCTTAATACTGTTTGGTTTGGAGATGATGATGGCTCTATAGGTCTTACAAACAGTTTTAAAATAAGAGGTGCAAGTAATACAGCAACAATTGTTACTAATAGCGAGACTAGAATGACTGTAGATGGTTCAGGCAATGTTGGAATTGGAAACTCTAATCCCTCCGCATTTAACTCATTAGGTGCTACAGACAAGCTAGTTATTGGTGATAGTACTGATTCAAACCTTACGTTGTTTGGTACTACTTATGGTTCTTTAGCCTTTGCTGACTCTGATACTTCTAGTTCTACAGCACAGTACGCTGGTCTTATTCAGTATTACCACACTAATAACTCAATGCAGTTCTATACATCATCAACAGAGCGTATGAGAATAGACTCTTCAGGCAATGTTGGAATTGGTACTAGTAGTCCTGATACTTTAACTCACATAGCTGGAGCTGCTGGTTCAGCAGTTTTAAGATTAGAAAATACAGACTCTTTTTTATCTGATGGTGAAATAGTAGGTAAGATTGAGTTTGAAACACAAGACTCAGGTGGTGCTGGTGTAAATGCTTATATACAAGGAGTAGGCGTAAGCACAAACGGTGCTACAAGATTAGATTTTGGTACAGGGTCAAGTAACTCACCTTCAACTCGCATGACCATAAATAGCAATGGCAACGTTGGAATTGGAACGAGCAGTCCTTCAGAAAAATTGCATATTAGAGACTCTAGCACAAATGCAGATGTCTATATAAAAATAGCAAATGATTCAAGAGATTGGTTTATGGGCGTTGAAGGTTCTAATTCAGATATATTATCTTTTAAAACTCATGACGCATCAAATCTTTTAAACATTACATCTTCAGGGAACTTGTTGGTGGGTACTACAACTTCTTCAGGTTTGTTATCTTTATACAATTCTGGACAAACAGGATTAAATATAAATACACCAACAGGTACAAATACTTTTGCAGCCTTTCAAAGAAATGGCTCAACAGTTGGCTCTATAACAACTAATGGTTCAACAACATCTTTTAACACATCTTCAGATGCAAGACTAAAAGACGTTACAGGCTCTGCTAGAGGTTTAGAAGTAATTAACAAACTTAACCCAGTAGCTTACAACTGGAAAGAATCAGGACAAGCAGACGAAGGTTTAATAGCTCAAGAAGTATTAGACATAGTTCCTAACGCTGTATCAGGTTCTGAAGAAGAAATGTATCAAATGGATTACAGTAAATTAGTAGTGCATTTAGTTGCAGGTATGAAAGAACAACAAGCACAGATTGAAGCCTTACAATCTGAAATTAACTTACTTAAAGGAGAATAATATGGCAATTGGATATACTTGGGATGTTTCAACAGTTGATACTTACCCAACATTAGATGGTAATGCAGACGTTGTTTATAACGTGCATTGGAGACTAACCGCAGAAGATGATGCTAATCAGGATGCTGATGGCAACAACTGGACTGCTACATCATACGGAACTCAATCTGTAGATACTTCAGACTTGTCAAGCTTTACAGCTTTTGCAGACTTAACAAGCTCTGACGTTCAAGGCTGGGTAGAAGCTGCTATGGGTTCTGATGCAGTTCAAAGTCTGAAAGACGGTTTAGATGCTCAAATCGAAGCTAAAATCAATCCAACATCTGTAACTAAAACTATCGGAGCATAACATCATGGAGCTAACACCTTATTTATTTTGGAATATATTTATAACCTTGGTGTTAGCACCAGTGCTTTATAGCATTAAAAGTAACACAGCAGAAAACAAAAGATTAGACATTCTCTTAAATAAAACACGTGAAGAGATTGCAAAAGACTACGTAACAAAAACAGAATTAAAAGCTGACTTTGATGTTCTTATAAGTAGGATAGATAAATTAGGTGAAAAGCTTGACAAACTGTTCGAAGTCAAGTAAAATAGGTATATAACTATGGCAAGAAAAAAATATAAACAAAAATATAAATCTAAAAGAGAAGACTTTCGTAAAGGTGGTAGAGTAGGTTATAGAAAAGGTGCAAATGTAATAGGAGAAGAAGAGAGAAAAGCTATACAGAGACAATCAGGACAACCTGCAATAAGCAATGCTACACGTAGAGGTGCTTCACCAACTCCACCAGAAGGAAAATTAAAACAAGTTGATTTAAATAAAATAACACCTAATTTAAATAATTTAAATTCAAATAAATTACTAACAGAAAAAGAACTAAAAGCACTTAATGCAAGTAAACCTATTTCAAAAACTCAAAAAGAATTAAATATAGCACAACAAAAAGCTTTACAAACTCAATCTAATCAAGAAAAAAGAGCTTTAGAACTTGCACAAACTGGACAACAACCTGCAAGACCAAGTCCTAGAATGGAAAGAGAGGCAATGAATCCAGCCACAGGTAAACAATATACTCCTGAAGAAAAAAGAGCATTAGATGCATCAATAGACCAAAGAGATTTTAAAAGAAGTGTTCAGCCTCAAACTGCACAAACTTTGCAAAAAGCTCCAATAACGCCTAAAGAACTTCCGATATCTATAGGTGGTGTTGGTGGTGGTAAAAAAGGTCCGATTGAAGAAAGAACTTCTATAGTAGGAAGACCTACAGAAGAAGAATTAAGAAAACAAAAAGAAGAAGCAGAAAAACGAGAAGCTGAAAGAAAAGCCGCAGAAGAAGCTGCAGCAAAGGCTGCGGAAGAAGCTGCAAGAAAAGCTGCTTCTCCAGAAATAATGAGAGAAACTACTCTTCCTGATGGAACATATACTACAACAGACGAAAGTGGAAAAGTAGTTAATTTACCAAACATGCTTGACTGGGAAGAAGAATACAAAAAAAGTAATCCCAGACCTACTGCAGGTGGACTTGGAGGATTAGTAAAAAAACAAAAATGGGATAAAGAGTTTGAAATAGCTCGACAATCACATCAAGCTGATTTAGACGTTGCTAATTTTACTCCTGCTGTTCAAACTACAGCAGCACAACAAGCTCAGTTTGAAAAAGATAGAAGAGAAAGAATAAGAGAAACAGGATTACAAATAGAAGCTGCATCAACTGGACAAGTTCCAGAAGGTGCTGTTATTCCTGATGCAGTACAAGTTGGCATAGACCCTGAAACAGGTGAACCTATACGTGAACAAGCTACTACAACAATGGCAGATACTACAAAAGTTACTACAGAAGGTGCTGATATATCTGCTATAACTCCAGAAGCTGTTACAACTGGACAAGTTACAACTGCACCAACTCCAGAAGGATTTGAAGCTGCAGAAATAACAAGAGATGAATTAGATATTGTTCCTTTAGATGCTCAAGTAGAAGCTGCAAAAGGTGAAGTATCTGACCAAGCTATTGCACAAGCTGCAGGAGTTGAAAGAGTTGCTCCTATTGAAGGTGCTGAAGTTGAAATACCAGAAGGTGCTTTGGCTGAAAGAGTTGTTGGTAAAATTAGTGAAGGTGCTAAAGCTACAGCAGCTATTAATGCCGGTACAAGCTTGTCAAGAATTACAAGAGCTAAGAAACAATTAAGTAGAGCTGGACTATCTGATGCAGATATACAAGAAATAGGTAACGACCCTGAAGCTTTAGAAGATAGACTAGCAGACTTTAGTGAAGAACAAAGAGGTATTATAGAAGGATTACCTGAAGAAGCTTTAGTATCTACACAAATAAATGGTTTGTTAGAAGGTATGGAAAATGGTGAAATACCTGTATGGGCTAGACCTGCTGTTGCACAAGTAGAACAGATGTTAGCTCAAAGAGGTATGTCTGCTTCTACAGTTGGTAGAGATAGTTTATTTAATGCTATTATTCAATCAGCTATGCCTATAGCTCAAAGTAATGCACAAGCTATACAATCTAGTGTAGCTCAACAAAGAGATATAGAAGCAAGAGAATCTGAAGCTAATGCAGCTAGAGTACAACAAACAGCATTAACAAATGCTCAAAATGTATTTCAAATGGATATGGCTCAATTTAGTTCTGACCAACAAATAGCATTATCTAATAGTAAGTTTATGCAAACTGTAGGATTAACAGAAGCTAACAATGAACAACAAGCTGCTATTCAAGATGCATTACTAATGTCACAAGCTAATTTAGCTGAAGCTGATTTTTATCAAAAAGCACAGATACAAAATGCTCAAGCTTTTTTAAGCATGGATATGGCTAATCTTAATAATAAACAACAAGCTAATGTATTAAAAGCTCAACAAAATCAACAAAGATTATTAAGTAATCAATCAGCTCAAAATGCTGCTGCTCAGTTTAATGCTGCTAGTGAAAACCAAACTAATCAGTTTATGTCTAATCTTAATGCACAAATGAATCAGTACAATGCTTCTCAAATGAATGCAATGGAACAGTTCAATGCTACACAATCTAATGCTGCAGAAGCTAGAAGAGCTGGTAGAGAAGCAGATATTGAAAAGTTTAATGCACAACTTATAACTCAAGTAGACCAGTTTAATTCTCAACAAGACTTTGCAAGGAATCAATGGAACGCACAAAATGCTGCTGCTGTTGAAGCTTCTAATATACAATGGAGAAGACAAACTAATACAGTTAATACTGCTGCACAAAATCAAATTAATATGCAGAACGCACAAAATGCTTTTGGTTTAAGTACACAGGCTATGTCATTTTTATGGCAAGAACTAAGAGACCAAGCTGATTTTGATTTTAGAGCAGGTGAAAATGAATTAAATAGACAAGCTCAAATAATTTCAACAGCTATGGCTAATGAAGGTGAAGCCGGTTTAAAATATGATGACTATTTAACAAGTTTATTAAATTCATTAAGTGGTTCATATAGAAATGGTTTAACAAATTATTCTTATAATACAACTACAACTAGTGCAGGTATACAAAAATAAAAAGGAAACAATATGGGATTTTTAAGAAAAGTAGGTAGAAAAATAAAGAAAGGCGTAAAGAAACTTTTTAGTTCTCCGTTAGGAGGTATACTAGGAAGCATGGCTATAAACTTTATGTTCCCGGGAATAGGACAAACTTTTAATAATTTATTTGAGGGAGCTAAAGGAGCCTTGGGATTTGGAACAAAAGAAGTAGCCAAAGAAGCAGGTAAAGAAGTTCTTAAAGAGGTAGGTAAAGAAGCAGTTAAAGAGGTAGGTAAAGAAGCAGTTAAAGAGGTAGGTAAAGAAGCAGTAGCAAAAGAAATTACTGCTAATGTTATCACTGATACCGCTACTACTTCAGGAGCTACTCTAACTGAAACTTTAAAGAAAAACTTTATAGATAAACCAATACAAGCAGGTAAAGATTTTATAAATGCTCCAATTCAAACAACAAAAGAGTTGATTAGTCCAGACGGTGAATTTGTAGGAGACGTAGCACAGTCTTTAACAACTTCAGCACTTCTAGGTTCTTTTCAAGGAGAACCAGACGAGCCTTTTTATAGTAAAGGAGTTTCTCAACAATTATCAAGTGTACCTAGTCAAGAACAAGTATTGTCTACAGTAAACAGCCAAGTTCCACAGTTGAATATTAAAAGTTTTGATGAAATGAGTAAAAGTTTATATTATGGTGTTCTTTCTCCTCAGTGGTTAGCAAACTATAATATTAATAAATAGGAAATAATTATGGCAATTTCAGAAAAAGCAATTAATTTTATACAAGGCAGTTTAGAAACGGGTAAAGCTATACCCGGTCAAAGTCTTACTAATTCACCAGAGCAACCATACAACTGGGAAAGACCTTCAGAGTTTACTGAGCCTAGGGAAACTATGTTATATATTTTTAAAAATTTGTTAGAGCCTGAAACAACCACTAACATACTTTTATCTTTAGAAAATGGAGTTGGTGTAATAGATATAGCTTCTATAACTTTATACTCAGGATTTTTAGAAGGTAAATGGAATCCTGATTTAATGACTATGTTAATGGAGCCTACTATGTATATGATTATAGCTCTAGCTGAAAAAGCAGATATAGATTATATTATGGATGCACAAGATGTTAATGAGCCAGAAGAAGCACTTCCTGAAAATCAAATAGAAGCCCTAAACAGAGGAACAAACGAATTAGATAAAATAAAACAAGTAGCTGCAGGTAGAGTAAATCCTCAATCAGTTCCTCAAGAAGTAAGAGAAGTAATAGAAGAAACAAAACTACCTACAAGTTTACTTGAAAAAGTAAAAAGTAATTCACAAAGTTTATTAAGTAAAGGAAATTAAAATGGAAGATGATTTTACAAGTTTATTAAAGAAAAAAAGTCCGGGAACAACTTTTGGAGATTTTGCTTATGCTTATATGACAGGCAGAAAAAAGGACGATAAAAAAGATAGGAGAAAGAAAAATCTTTTATTATTAGGTTCTGCAATTTTTAGTGCTAAAGAAAGTAGAATGCAATCAGATGTTATGGATGCAGTTAATACTTTAAAAGAATCACAAGCTGTAGAAATAGCAAAAGCAGAAGCAAACTTTCAAAAGAAATTAAAAATAGAAGCTTTACAAGATAGAATTGTTAAAGAAGGAGCAACAACAGTATTTGATACAGAAGCTGAAAGTTGGTTTAATAATCCGAACAACCAAGCAGAAAATTTTGACCCTTTAGATTATGAAGATAGAAATTCTCCTATGTACACAGTTAAAAGAAAAGCAAAAAATAAATACATTAATGAAGTATTGCTACCAAAACATAATGCTAAGTATGGCGTGTTAGACCCTTCAATTACTACTCAAGAAGAGTTTATAAAACCAATTCAAGATAAGTTTAAATCTCAAATAAAAGAAGCTTCTTCTTCAGATAAACTTAGTTTAATTCATAAAGGTTTATCTAAAATAGGAATAGGTGGTAGTCGTAATCAAGAACACATTAAAGAAGGAGAAAGAGCAAAAAGAATTATAGATAAAAATAATACTAAAAGAACTGTTGAAGGTATTGGTTATATATTTGATGATGACTTTGATGACAACTATATTAAAAGTCATTACCTAAATACTAAAGAAGACGGTACCGAACAAAAATATATTATAACTGAAACAGAGCTTGAAAGAGGAAATAAATATTCATTAAATGAATTTAAGCGTAGTGAAGAATATAATACTTTGCAAACTGCAGGAGCTAAGAAAGCAGCTATACAAATGTTTAATGATAAAATGATTAAAGATAAAGATAATAAATATTACGGTTTATTGAATGATGAACATATGTTAGATATTATAAACACTTCAAAAGTTACAGATATACTTAATAATAGAACAACTGTATTTGAAGGTCTTAAAAATAATGACCCAGACTTTTTAGAAAGTAAACCTAATAAAGAGTCTTATTCTGATAATGATAAATTTAATTCAGACATGGAAACATGGGAAGCTAAACGTAACGAAGCTTACTCTCCCGGAGGAACTAAGTATTTACAAGCTAGAAAAGATGCAGGTTATATGGTAACTGATATAGAAAAATACGAAGCTCAAATAAATCAGTATATAAACTATAGTGCAGACGTACAACAACAAAGAGAAATATTAACAGATGACGATGGAGTATTTAGTAAAGAAGACCAGCAAGAATGGACAGCTTTTAAAAATAATAAAATTGAAGAGTTGTTAGAAAAGTTTGCTAGAGCAGGATTAGAAACTCCTAGTGAAATTGGTAAAAGCTTAACTGCTATTTTTGAAACATCTATAGCAGAAACAGATAGATATTTACTTAGTGTTGAAGGAGAAAGAGATGCTGAAAAAGAAGTAGAAAAAGCACTTAATCAAGGAAGAAATATTACTGTAGAAGACGCTATAAATTCTTTAAGGTCTCAAAGATATGCTGAAATAACTAGAATATATAATGAAAACAGACGTAACTTTGGAGTTATAGGAGAAGATATTATATATAAAACAGAAGAAGTAGACTTAAATAAAATAGTAAACGACTAGGAAATAGTTAATGGCTTCAGAGTTAAATAAAATTAGACAAGAAATTTATGATACTTACAAAGATTCTAAGTATCTTGCAATGAGTGATAATGACTTAGCTCTTAATCTTTATCGTACTGATAAATATAAAAATAAGTTTTCTTCTTTTGAAGATTTTAATGTTTATATAAACGAAGATATAGATAATAAGAAAACTCCTTTAGAAGATAGGAAAAGTCCTTATAATTCTTCTCAAATAGAAAAAGTACAAGAAAGTTTGTTTGGTGCTTTACCGGACCAATCTATATTTGGCTTTGCTCCTGAATCATTTCGTAAAACAGTAGGTGCTGTAGTTCCTAATGTTGCACAATCTATAGGTAGTATTGTTACAAGTGTAGATGACTATGCAGGGGGAGTAATTCCTCAAAGTGTTAGAGAAGGTGCTGCAGACTATTCAACTTCTTTAGCAACTTTACTAGCTGGTAAATCTCAAATACAAACAAAGGTAGACCCAGAGACAGGTTCTAAAATAGGTGTTGTTAATCCTAAGACATCTGGACTAGGAACAGTGGTAAGAGAAATAGGAGAGTTTAGTTTAGCATCTCCTTTTAAAACTGTTGGTGTCTTAACTGATGCTATGAAAGCTAAAAAGCTTAAAAAGATACAAGAAAAAATTCCAAGTGCAACAAGACTTAGTTCTAAATACAACAGAAGATATGACGTAGGTAAGTATTTAGTAGCTGGTGAAATAGGTTCGCAAGTATCAATGACTCCAGAAGAAGCTGTTATTGGTAATATGTTAGGAGACTTTATAGGAGACGATAAAGGAATGCTAACAAAACTTGTTGATTATGTTAGTGCTGATGCTAATAAGACTGAAGGGGAAAACAGAATTGCTTTACTGTTTGATGGTTTATTTACTGCAGGTGCGGTAGGAGGAGTTTTACGTTATGGTGGTAAAGCTTTTAGAAGCAGTAAAGAAATGTTTAAATACTTTAAAAACTTTAAAAATACTGCATCGTCTGAAAAGAAAAAAGAATTTATAGAAACAGTTAAAACAACTGTAGAAGAAAGTCCTATAAGTGCTAAAACACCTAAAGAACTTAGAGGACCTGAAAGTGATGATGTTTTAAAGCTATGGAGATTTAGTGATAATCCTGTAGTAAGAGGGCTAGACGCTGTATGGGGAGGTTTCTTTAGGTCTGAAGGAACACTTACTCCTAAAGCTTATAAGATGATGAATCTCAATAAGAATGCTCAAGTAGCTTGGGCTGCTAAAGGTGAGTATTTAATGACATCTATTAATTCTCAAATTAAAACAATAGCACAGTCTGCTGATAGTACTTTAAGTGAAAAACAATTAGATGATTTATTTGATGGTTATTTATTTGGAGGGAAAGAAATTGTAACTCTTCCTGAAAGCATGAGAAAAACTGCTAAAGAAACTCGTGATACTATTGATGAGCTTTCTGAAATGATAGGTCAGAGTAGAGGGGTAGACAAGGAATTACGTAAAGCTATTAAAGAAAACTTAGGTACTTATTTAAGAACAACTTATAAAAAGTTTGAAGACCCTAATTATAAACCATCTGATGAAGTAAAAGACTCAGCAGTAAATTATATATATGGTAAATATTTAAAATCTGTAGAAAGAAAAAATGGTGCTTTATCTTATTTAAAAGCAGAATATCCAGATAGATATAAAAAAATAGTAAAACAAAAAGCAGAAGCTTCTGTTAATAATATACTAAGAGATGCTAAATATAGTGATGACTTTTTTCAATTTGTAAATACTATAAACGCTGGTAAAGACAGTAAAATTATATTTGATAAGAAAAAAAATATAGCAAAAGAAATACAGAATCTTTTAGGTAAAGAAGATAATACATCAACAAGAGTTTTTAGCACAATAAATACACTATCTGATTTTTTATATAAACAAAATACATTTGAAAAGCTTAGAATATTTGGAGAAAATAAATATTTATATCCTGAAAAAGTTGGACCTGTAGGACAATTTAATACTCAAATAAAAGGTAAACAGTTTGGTGCTTTAGATGGTATGTGGACTACAGAAACAATGGCTTTAAATTTCTTACAACCTTTAGGTGTAACATTTAAGAGTTTAGATAATCCAGTATTTGACAAACTTGGTAATAGTATAAAACTTATGTATGCTGCTAAAGGATTTTCACAAGCTTCTAAAACTGTTTTAAATAATGTTACTCACGAAAGAAACTTTCAAAGTAGTGGAATTATAATGATGAGTAATGGTTTAAATCCTTTTAAAAAACAAAGTTGGGATGCTATACAAGTTGCATGGAACAATGTTAAAAAAGGAACAGATGAAGATTTAACTAACTTATATAATAAATATTTAAGTTTAGGTATTGTTAATCAAAATGCTAAAATAGGAGATATAAGAGCTTTAATAACTTCAGCAGAAAAAACAGGAGTTGCTGGATATGCTAATAAAATATTAGATGCTTCTGTAACCGAGGGTGGTTTATCACTAAGAAAAGCATATAAAGGAATTGAAAGAGCATATGTAGCTGAAGACGATATATGGAAGATTGCAGTTTTTGAAAATGAATTAAATACACTTCGTAAAGCTTTTCCAGATAGGTCTATTGCAGACTTAGAACAACAAGCTGCAGACCTTGTTAGAAACACTATGCCAACTTACGACATGGTTCCTGCTGCTTATAGAGCTTTACGTTATTCTCCAATAGGTAATTACTTTTCATTTCACGCAGAAAGATTTAGAAATACTTACCATACTTATAAACAAGCTGCTAAAGAAATTTCATCTGACAATAAAGTTTTAAATATAAGAGGTTGGAAAAGACTAGGTGCTAAAACTACAGTAGGTAATTTTGGAGCATTAGGTGTTTCTTATGGTTCTTTAAAACTTGCAGGTGTAGGAGAAGACGAAGATAAATATATTAAAAATATTATGAAAGAAGATTATCATGGAGATAATTGGGTGTATGACACACATGATAAAACAGGAGATTTATTATTTGTAGATGTCAAATATATAGACCCCGATGCCCCTGTAAATGATGCATTTTTAAAACCTTTTATGGATATAATAGGAACTGGAAATGTTGTTGAAGAAGAATTAGATAATAAAATATTAGAAGCTTACACTAAAGCATTAACTTCTATAGCAACTCCTTTTGTAGATGAGACAATTTTATCATCTACTCTAGCAGATATATTTGTTAGAGATGGTAAAACTAAAGATGGCTTTATGATTAAAGACTGGAACCCTACACGTAATAAAACTTTTAGTACAAAAATGAATAATGTAAATGCCGGAGTAAAACATATTTTAGATAATGCTTTAGAACCTGCTTTCTTTGATAATATAAAAAATAATTTTGTAGCAGCCGGTGGTGCAGAAGATAAGTATGGAGTATCAAAACCTTTTGATTTAGAAGTATATAGAAACTTAACTGGATTTAATTACAAGCCTATCAACCAAGAAAACTTATTAAAAAAATTAAATCAAAAATTATACTTATTTAATAGTGAAGCAAGTATAGGTAAAGATATGATAACTAATAATTATAATAGTTTGCAGAATCCTATAACAGAACAAGATTTATATGACCAGTTTTTAGATGGTAATAAACAATACTATAGACAATATGTTGATACATATAATACCATTTACGGACTTAAACAGTTAATGAGAATAGACGATGTAAGAGAAAGTAAAGGAACTGCAAAAAGATATAACTTAACAGATAAAAAAATTAAAGATGTTTTAAAAGACAGAGGATTATCTAAAGAAGAGGTATCAGAATTATTTGATTTAAATTATTCTACAGCAAACTTTGTACCTTTAGTAGTTTCTCAAAAAAATCTAGATGATTTTATGGCTATGCACCCTAATGCTAATAGAGCTAAAATAGAAGCTACTTTAGACAACATGTATATTCAACTAAGAAGATTACCACTTTTAAAGTTAGATGATGAATATACAAAAACTGAAAGAGAAGCTTTAGAGTTTTTAAAATCTGAAAGACTTCCTAAATCTTTAGGCGGGTTAGTAGGAGAAGAATATATAAGTGGTCCAGAAGTTTCAAATACAAAACAAAACGCTTCAGAAAGGGTTGACCCTATTACTCAAGAACCTTATGCAGAAAGAGAAAACTTTCAAGATGGTGGAGATGTAGAAGGACTAACAAGAATATATGATGAAGACCAAGGACTTAAAAGAGTATCTCCAATAGCAGATGTTGTATTAGGATTAGGAGCTTTTAAATTTGGTAAAGGTTTAAAAGAAGTTGGAGAAGAGGTTGTGCAAAAAGCAACTATGCCAAAAGAAGTTATACACGGTAGTTCTGTAAAAAATTTAAAAGAAATAAAAGCTGCAAATGCTATGGTTTCTAAACCTAATGAAGGATTGCAAAGTGCTATTTATACTTCTAAGCGTGGAGGACTGTCTTCTGATTATGGTTTTCAAGGAAGGCAATATCCTATAGACACTTCAGATATTTCATCTATTCAAAATATTATAAATCTTGGTAAGAATAAAGTTATAAACTCTAATAGACCTCCGAAAAAATTTGTAAAGTCTTTAGAAAGTGCAATAAAAAATGCAAAGAAAAATATTAATTCTAAAAGTTCTAGAAAAGAAGCTAGAGAATTAACTTATTTTAAAAATAGTTTAGGTAAAAAAAATTATATAAGCGATGTGGGTCCGTCTGTAAGAAAATTTTTAGATAATAATAATATAAAAGTAGTTAGAACAAAAAATAGATTGGAAGATGAGCCAACATATATTTTAATAGAAGATATGGTAAAAGTAAAAGGAAAATAATATGGATATAGAACTTTGTAAAGCTGAAATAAAGAGACACGAAGGCGAAGTGTTAGAAATTTATATGGATAGTTTAGGTTATAAAACTCTTGGAGTTGGACACCTTTGCCAACCTAACGACCCAGAATATAATTGGGAAGTTGGCACACCTGTCACACAAGAAGTTGTAGACATGTACTATGAAGATGACTTTGAAAAGCATTATAAAGAAACCATACATGTATTTGGTAGCGAGGAAGACTTTGAAAAGTTACCAGAAGTTATACAAAGAGTGTTAGTAAACATGTGTTTTAACTTAGGAGGTTCAAGACTTTCAAAGTTTCGTAACATGTTAAAAGCTTGTAGAGAACATAACTGGAAAGAAATGGCTATACAAATGGAAGACAGTCGTTGGTATGGGCAAGTTGGTAGAAGAAGTAAAGAATTACAAGAAATGGTATTAGGAGCCTGAAATGAAAGCATTATTAAAAAACATAGTTGGAGCTGTTGCACCTACATTAGGAACTGCCTTGGGTGGACCGATGGGAGGAATGGCAGCTAATATGATATCAGAAGTGTTAGGTGTTCCTAATACTCCAAAAGCTATAGAGAAAGGAATAGCTGAAGCTACACCTGAACAAATGTTAGAACTTAAAAAAGCTGAACAAGCTTTTGAAGTACAGATGAAAGAGCTTGAAGTAGATGTGTTTAAATTAGAAACACAAGATGGACAAGACGCTAGGAATAAGT